>VAPG01004151.1_pt1 | contig 10280 bp, 8 predicted proteins | sample 3393851 | NCBI WGS metagenome assembly VAPG01 (sample SAMN08290438, study PRJNA428436) | hydrothermal vent metagenome | isolation source: Deep-sea hydrothermal vent chimney | place: Atlantic Ocean: South-mid Altantic Ridge | depth 2194 m m
TACCGCAGCACCTATTTCAACCACATTTTCTCCGGCGGTTATGCCTCAGGCTATTACAGTTACGTGTGGGCCGAAGTGATTGATGCCGACGCTTTCCAGGCTTTCAAAGAAGCCGGGCTTTTCGACAAAGCCACCGCCACACGCTTCCGCAAAGACATTCTGTCCAAAGGTGGCACCGAAGACCCCATGAAACTCTTCAAAGCTTTCCGCGGCCGCGCCCCCAAACCCGATGCTTACCTGAAAAAGAAAGGATTGAAATAGCACTTAAAAATTTCCGTAAAAAGCCTTTGCAGACACTGTGAAGGCTTTTTTATTTTTTAGGCGGCCTGCCCCGCAAGGCTTTCACGGGTCGTCCGCTTTAGTCCCGGCAGCAAAAGCCGTGTTTCGCTACGCCAGCGCACTATTCCACTTAATGGCGGCTCAGAATTAAACGTGGAAGGAGGTGCCTCACATTAAACGATAAAAGAAAACATCATACAATCCATCGCTCTTTCGGATTTGCAATCCGAAAGTATTGGGAATTAGGATTTAAATCCTTGACCCATTAACATTCGGGTTACAAACCCGAATGAGCATAGGAAAACATAATATCCCGTTTAACTCCGAGTCCGTGCGCGTAAGCTTAAGTGCTGGCAGGGCGTCAGAGTCTTAAATATCAAAGCCGGCATGTTGTTTCGTCGCTGATTTATAACATTCTCAACTTCCCAACTTCTCAACTTCCTGTTACGTCCTCCTCCGGCTATTATCAATATGCCAATTTTAAACCTTTTTTAAAAAATCAACTAATTTTTTAGTTATTTATTTGGATGTTTGCAAAATGTTTATTTCCTTTGCAATAAATAACTAAAAGTTTAGTTATAATAAAAACAGAAAAGATGAGAACACTCACCAAAGCAGAAGAGCAAATCATGCAAAAACTCTGGGACATGAAGAAGGCGCACGTAAAAGATATCATTGCCGAAATATCCCATCCCAAGCCGGCATACAATACCGTTTCTACCATTATCAGGATTCTGGAGAGAAAAGGGTTTGTAGGTCATCTTGCCCACGGAAAAACCCATGAATATTTTCCGCTGGTTACAAAAAAAGCTTACCGGAAGAGTCTCTTCAGCAACTTTTTTCAGAACTATTTCAGCAATTCTTATCTCTCGTTCACCTCTTTCTTCGCAAAAAGCCAGAACCTGAGCCTCGAAGAACTGGAAGAGATGCAGAAAATTATTGAAGAAGAAATCAAAAAGAAAAAATAACCTTTAATCCGAAAATCATGTACTCCTTTTTGCTTTATTTTATCAAATCGTTCCTGAGTCTGGGAATCTTCTATATCACATGGCTCCTTTTCTTCAGGAAGCAAACCGATTTCCGGTTTAACCGATATTATCTGATTTCAACCACGTTGCTGGCCGTAATTATCCCATTGGTTCATCTTCAGGAACTGTTTCCAACAGGTTTTCAGAACCCCATCGGGCAACTGTCGGTAGTGCAACTCGGTGAAATACTGGTGGGCATCTCGGGTAGTCATGCTGCCACCAGTGCCGGATTGTCGCTGGCAACAGTGCTGTGGAGCATTTATCTTCTCGGAATGATTGTTATGACCGTTCGCTTTCTACTGAGTCTGTTGCAGTTGTACCGGCTTGTTAGCAAATCGGAAACACATAAGGAAAACGGAATAGCGTTTATTTTTACTACAGGCGGACTTCCTGTTTTTTCCTTTTTTCACTGGGTTTTTATCCGCAAAGAAATGTTTGAAAACCCCCATGCTACGGCCATTATCAACCACGAAAAGATCCATATCCGGCAAAAACATTCTCTCGATTTAATAATACTCGAAATGCTAAATATCTTCCAGTGGTTCAATCCATTGGTTTACCTTGTAAAGAAGGCCGTCAAAGAAAACCACGAATTCATTGCCGACAGCGGCATGTCTGTTTCCGAAAGTAGCGGAAACAGTTATCTGAACCTGCTTTTCAGAGAAGCCAGCGGCTTTGAGTTCAGCCCGATAACTCATAATTTTAGTTATTCACTTTTAAAAAAACGTATGATCATGATGAAAAATCAAAAATCCCAAAAAAGGATGCCGATAAAACTATTATTTACGGCATTGGCTATTGCATTAACCCTGTTTGCCTGCAACAACTCCACCCAGCCGGCACAAAAGGCTACAACGCCATCAAAAAGTTTACAGGCTATTGCTACAAAGACGAATCCTGCCCAGACCGATACCTCAAAAGTTTTTAAGGTGGTCGATAAAATGCCCAAATTTCCAGGCGGAGTCAAAAAACTATTGAACTATCTCGCCACAAATATCAAATATCCTGCAGAAGCCCGTAAAACCAAAGTGCAAGGACGTGTTATTATAAATTTTATTGTTGAAAAAGACGGCAGCATAAGCCATGTTAATGTACTCAAGGGAATTGGGCATGGCTGCGACAAAGAAGCATTGAAAGCAGTGGAAAACATGCCCCGCTGGATACCTGGTCAGCAAAAGGGAAAACCGGTCCGGGTGGAGTATAACCTTCCCATCAAATTCAGCCTTGAGTAAAAATCACACCTTCTAAGAAGGTGGCTTTGGCTTAGCTCCAAAGGGGCATTAAAAATCAAAAATTTCTGTTTTGAATATCGAACACCTGATTTCCCATAGGAATGCCTTAGGCAAACGATTTTTGAATTTTTATCTATTAGGGTCATTCATCAGCGATGTACTCACTTCTTAAATCATTATTCGTTAATCGGTATTCATCATTCAGTTTATGCTAACAAATACAGGCATAGCCAAAGGACGTGGTTTTTTAAGGTGAAATAAAACCCCTATATCGCTAGCGTCCGCTTGAGACACTCACGTAATTCATGAAAAAAATACTTCTTCTCCTTCTTTTTCCGTTTTTGTTCGGCAACTGCTTTGCGCAAAATGCCAAACAAACAACCATGCATAACGATTCTTTGCTTCAGGTGTGGAAAAAGAAATATAATAAGTCGGCGCTTGTCCGACAAAAGGAAGAACTTCATTTTTTGGCATCTGCCGACAAAGACTCCATTTTCACGATCGACTTGTCACAATGTAATTTTACAAAACTACCGGACATTTCTGATTTTAAAAATCTCAGGAACCTAAAGGCATCTGATAACCTCCTGAAAACAGTTCCGACGAATTGTCTGAAAAGTGACAGCCTGCAAGAAGTTGTTTTTTCGAACAACCAACTGAAAAGGATTCGTTTTCCAAAAAATACTGCCATAGCCTCTGTAAAACTAAATGGAAATCGGTTTAGAAGGATACCACGTTCTTTGAAAAGACTGAAAAACCTGAAAACACTGGAAATGGAACGTAACCGGATCAAACATATCCCGCGTTTTTTACGAAAGATGGAGGCTTTGCAGGAAATTAACCTGAATTTTAATACGGTTAAACTGAATAAGCAGGCCGTTAAAAACCTGAGTAGGATAAATCAGATTCTACTGGCCGGGAACCATTTGAAACAACTCCCAAAAAATATTGGCGACCTGAAAGCTGCCGGCAAGCTCAATTTTGCTAAAAATGAATTGACGACGCTTCCCACATCTTTCGACAAGCTTGACAGTTTAAAAATTCTCATTTTTTACAAAAACCATTTCAACACGATTCCTGCAGAGATATTCCGGTTGCATCAGTTGATACAGCTTGACTTTTACTACAATAACCTTAAAAGTATCCCCCCGGCCATTGGCAGACTGAAAGATTTAAAGCAGCTTTTTCTTTCGTTCAATCATATTTCGGTGCTTCCCGATTCCATGCAGCAATTGACACAATTGCGTTACCTGTACATTCATCACAACGGCCTAAAGGTGATTCCGGCATGGATCAAAACTTTTATCTATTTGCAAAGAGTAGGATTTGGATATAACCAGCTCTTTTTTATCCCTGATCTTTCCGGATTGAAAGAGCTAAAAGAAGCTGATTATCAACACAACAATTTATCGCATTTCCCATGGAAAATGGCAGAGAGCCCTTCAATCGAAATATTGATACTGCGCAACAATCTCTTCATCCTGTCGCAGGAAGAAAAGGAAAAATTACATCGGTTGGTGGAAGAAAAGCGAGCTCACGGATACACGCTTATTCCGTAAACCCCATATCGCAAGCGTCCGCTTGTGACCTAACCTGCATTTCCTCTTTCTTACATGAAGATCCCCCGGTTTTTCGTATTTTTGAAGAAAAATTAAGCCGATGAAATTATCACCGCTTACAGCCGTATCCCCTGTTGATGGCCGTTATCACAGCAAAACAAACGTATTGTCAGAGTATTTTTCTGAATATGCACTGTTTCGCTACCGCACAAAGGTAGAAATCGAATATTTTGTTGCTCTTTGCCAACTACCGTTACCGGGATTGGAGAAAATAGATGCCTCTCATTTCGAAACTTTGAGAAAAATTTACCAGGATTTCTTTACTGCCGATGCCCTGGCCATCAAAGAGATAGAAAAAACCACCAACCACGACGTGAAAGCAGTGGAGTATTTTATTAAAGAGAAGATGGATGCCGCGGGACTGAGCGAATACAAAGAGTTTATCCATTTTGGGCTTACCTCGCAAGATATTAACAACACGGCTGTTCCGCTTTCGCTGAAAGAAGCACATGAAACAGTAATTTTTCCGGCACTGGAGAAACTGAAAGAGCAATTAGCAAAACTGGCTTTTCAGTGGAAAGAAATTCCCATGCTGGCCCGTACACACGGTCAGCCTGCTTCGCCAACACATCTCGGAAAAGAGATTTACGTTTTTGTGGAGCGGCTGGAAAACCAGTTCGAGATGCTTCAAAATATCCCCTTTTCCGGAAAATTCGGTGGCGCCACCGGCAATATGAATGCCCACGTGGTAACTTATCCCAACATCGACTGGGAAAAGTTTGCCAAAGACTTTATGACCAATCATCTCGGACTGCACCGGCAGAAAACTACCACCCAAATCGAACACTACGATTACCTCGCGGCTTATTTCGACGGGCTGAAACGTATCGACAGTATCCTGCTGGATTTGAGCCGTGATATGTGGTTGTACATCTCCATGAATTATTTCAAACAAAAAATAAAAACCGGTGAAGTAGGTTCTTCGGCTATGCCACACAAAGTGAACCCCATCGACTTTGAAAATGCCGAAGGCAACCTCGGGCTGGCCACCGCGCTGTTTGAACACCTCGCCGCCAAACTGCCCATATCACGCCTGCAACGCGACCTGACCGACTCAACCGTTATTCGCAACATTGGCGTACCGCTGGCACATCTGCTTATCGCAATACAATCGTTGGAAAAAGGGCTGGGCAAACTGATTTTAAACGAAAACGTGCTGAAAGCTGACCTTGAAGATAACTGGGCAGTTGTAGCCGAAGCCATACAGAATGTTTTGCGGCGCGAGCATTATCCGCAGCCTTACGAAACGCTGAAAGCGCTTACCCGAACCAACGAAAAAATGAGTGAGAAAGTCATTCATAATTTCATTGACAAGCTCGATGTTTCGGAGGCCGTAAAGAAAGAATTAAAAGCCATCCGCCCGGAAAATTATACGGGGTTGGAATTGATATAACCGCATATAACCTAAAGCTCATTCGGATTTGCAATCCGAATGTCCGGGGCAGAGGGATTTAAAATTCCCTGTTAATATTAAGGTTGGGGTTGCACCGTGTACCGGTCTAGAAGATAAATCCCGGTCAGCAATTTAAGAAACACTTCAGGCGTGTATGTCTGAAACCGTATTAAAAAACTTGATATGCAATTTTTAGATCACATTTCATTAAAAAAATACAACACCTTCGGCGTGGAAGCCAAAGCCCATTATTTTGTTGCCGTATCGAATTACGATGAACTAAAAAGTCTGATTACAAATCTGAAACCGGCAGAAAACAAACATCTCATTATGGGTGGTGGAAGCAACCTGCTTTTCACAAAAGATTTTGACGGCTGGCTGTTACACAGTGAAATCCAAGGCATCGAAGTTATGGAGGAAGCGGACAAACACGTTTTATTAAAAATCGGTAGTGGTGAAAACTGGTCTGATTTTGTGGATTTTACAGTAGAGAAAGGATGGGGCGGACTGGAAAACCTAAGTCTGATTCCGGGAACTGTAGGTGCTGCTCCCGTACAGAACATTGGCGCTTACGGCACAGAACAAAAAGATGTTTTCGTCAGCCTGGAAGCGTGTAATCTGATAACAGGCAAAATATGCCATTTCAATAAGCTGGAATGTGATTTCGGTTACCGAAGCAGTATTTTAAAAGAAGCCGAAAAAGGCAAATGGTTTGTTTTAAATGTCACTTACCGATTACTTAAAACACCGGAACTGCATCTTGATTATGCACCGTTGCGGAAAGTTTTTGAAAATATACCAGCAGAAGAAATCACGGTAAAAGCTGTTAGTGAAGCCGTAAAAAGTATCCGCCGGTCAAAACTTCCTGACCCGGAGGAGTTAGGCAATGCCGGCAGTTTCTTTAAAAACCCGGTGATTTTGCATGAAAAGTTTCTCAGCATACAGCAACGCTTTCCGCAAATTCCTTTTTATCCTTCGGAAAATGGAAAAGTAAAAATTCCGGCTGGCTGGCTTATCGAACAGGCCGGCTGGAAAGGAAAACAGGTTGGTAACGCTGGTGTGCACCACCAACAGGCACTGGTCATTGTGAATTACGGAAAAGCTACCGGAAAAGAGATTTTGCAACTATCCAAAGATATTCAAAATGATGTTTTACAAAAGTTTGATATTACGTTGGAACCGGAAGTGCTGATTCTGTAAGCTTATACCGTAAATTCTTTTAGCCAGAAATCGTGCTTATTGCAAAAGCTGGTGGCATAGAGTTTTCCGTGAAAACCGGCCGGCAGTTCAAATTTTGAACTGGGTTGGATATCAGTGGGAAAGAAGGTTTTTGAACCCAATACCTTACCGGATCTGTCCACCAGCGTATGCCTCACAATATAATGTTTTTCACTCATGGGATGTACCGTATGCAGCTTCACTTTGTTCCCGGCAACTGTTACCTGCGGCACATGGCTTACGGCTTTCCCAGCCCATCTGCCCTGCTCTTTGTCTGTGTAAATAACGCCCGGGAAGCGATTTGTTTTTTCAACCATATTTCCCGGAGTTACCGCCATAAGTGGTCCGGAAAATGCAATTGCACCTGCAGCCATCAAGCTATTCTTGAGAAATTTTCTTCTGTTTTTCATTTTTATTTTTTTCTTAAAATCGGATTAGTTTTGCAAATGTACAAACTTATTTGGAATGTTTCCAAATAAGACAATACCATTTTAAGGAATTTGGGAAAGCAGAAGGATGTTGAGTGAAGATATTCAAAATGAGGGAGGAGTACTATACCAGCTGAAGTGGCTTGGGAACAGGTTTGGGAGCCGGTTTACGGCCATAAAAGGCATCATCCATTTTCAGTGCCACATTCCGGAAAACGCCCGAGTTGTGCATACCAAAACGAACCAGATTATGCAATCCGTTATCAGGATGCGAATAAGGGCAAACACTGATGCAGCGGCCACAGTCGGTGCCGACGATGGTCCAGAAAGTAAAACAACTCTCCTGGTTGATTTGCCAGCGAAGGCTACCGCTAATCACTTCCCGGTCGTTGAAAGAGATAGCACAGGAAGGACAAACCTCAGCACATTTTTTGCATTGCGCACAAGCATCAATAAAAGAATAATCGTGTAGTGGTCTATCCGTTATCAAAGGTAAATTGGTAGTTACCACCGCAATTCTCACCCGTGGACCATGTTTTGGCGTCATGAGCAGGCCCATACGACCGATTTCTCCCAATCCGGCATCACGTGCCACCAGCGGACAGACCACCTCATAGTTTCCATCAATATGCGCCCGTGCTTCGTAGCCCAGATTCCGGATAAACTGTGCCACTTGCAGGGAGATACGTCCGGATTCAAGATATTGCTGCCCCGATTCCATGACCATGGTTCCGGCTGGTGCCGTCTGTATCATTTCGTGACTCATCTCCACCGTAAAAGCAATGGCAAAGCTATGGTGTTTAACAAACTTCCGTCCGTAGCGTTCCCCTCTGCCACCGGTTGAATAGATATGGTAATCCTGTAGCTCGGTAATGCCACAATCCACTGCGCCCAGTTTTTTCGACCAGTTTTTAACGTACCGGCTTATGTTGTCAGCCACCACCGGAGTTCTCTCTTTCGCAACTGTCCCCTCAACAAAACTACGCAGAGCGGCGATGGTTTCGAAGCTGGCATCCGCGGATGCAAAATAAAACGGGTTATACTGTGTTGTCCCTTTTTGCAACAATCCTTTGTTGTTGCGAAACCGATCGTCCAAAGCTTTTTTCTCCGGATGACGGCGGTAATAATCCACAAAGTTTTCTGTTCCGGGAATAAGTTCATTACGCGAGAACATGGTGTCACGTTCATCAATTCTGCCTATGGGTTTTACCTGACGGTAGGTGTGTTTTTGCCCGTTAGGAATCAGAAAAAACAACATCCCGGACAGCAAACCGGCCATAAGCAGATAAAAGACAAAAACTTTTCCGGTAAAAGTTACAAAAGCAATAGCAAAAAAAAGGAGGGAAAGCAGGAAAGCACCTGCCAGAAAACGTTTTACTGCAACCGTCTCCCGCTCTCTGAGAGAAACAACCGCTGCATAAACAAAGAAAAGGAACAGAATAGTTCCCGAGAATATTAAAACGGGTTTTATCATCCGGTCAAATTATCTTGCCAAAGATAGCAAAACCTGAGGGTTACAACCAATCGCCATAAAGTTCTGACCTGCGATCGGGGAGAAAAAGTCTCTTCGCATGGGAGCTTTTCACCTCATCCAAATCCACATCACAATACAAAATCTCTTCTGTCCCTCGCCCTGCTTGTGCCAGTAATCGCCCATCCGGGCCACAGACAAATGACTCTCCGGAGAAATCCAGATGCCCTTCCTCACCCACACGGTTGCATAGCGCAGTAAAATAGCCGTTTTGGAAAGCGGCAATTTGCATTTCCGCTTCGTATAGCCCATCAGTCCATTCACCGGCAGCACCAGCCTGCGGCGTGACGACCAGCTCTGCACCTGCCACACCCAAAGCCCGCATATATTCCGGATAATGACGATCGTAGCAGATGGCCACACCAATTTTCCCAACGGCAGTATGATAAATACGTGCCCCGGTATCGCCGGGCATGTAATAGGTTTTTTCGTGAAAATATTCATAATCAGGAATGTGAATCATACGCGTCTTCCCCAAAAGGGTTCCGTCCGCATCAATCACCGGCGATGCATCGAATGTGTTTTCGCCATCCAATTCGTACAAGTTGGGAATAATAACCATTTTGTACTTTTTAGCAAGCTGGGAAAAAGCTTTAGTAATGAATCCCGGAATGGTCTCTGCCAGCTTGCTCTTGTCCTTTCCGGCAGAATATTGAGGATAAAACGGCTCGAAAGCCAGCTCGGCAAAAGCCACCAACTGCGCTCCGTTACGTGCAGCCTCTTCTGCAGCAGCAAGTCCTTTTTTCAGGTTGGCGTCTTTATCGGAAACAGCCTTTTGCTGTATCAAAGCAATCTTCATAATAATAATTTTGGGGTGTAAAAATAGGAAAAACAAAGCATATTACGGTGGGATGCCTTTCCAACAGCCATTCCAGCACTTAATCTTACTGGTATGTGTCAGGTGTCTATTAGGTTATATTTTATTGAGCACAGAGGACTTACTATGACAAAATAATCATTCTTCTGAACGTTAAAATGATAAATATTTTGCCAAAGACGTTTCATTTTTCTCTATTTTTACATAGCTTTTGTGGCAAGTCCACATATTGAAAAAATTTTAAATCTTGACACAGGAAAAAAACAGACTTATTGGTGCAGCGACTATCCCGGTATTATTAATGTTGCTCATGTGGATTATCCGGTTCGTGGAATATGGTTTTGGCATTGACCTGGCCTTTCTCGGAGTTCATCCACTGCACGCTAACGGTCTTCCGGGTATCATCCTATCCCCGTTTATCCATGCAGGATTTAAACATCTGGGTGCTAATTCCATCCCCTTTCTCGTATTAGGAGTTGCCCTGTTTTATTTTTATCGTGATCTGGCGCTGAAAGTTTTGGTTTTTATCTGGCTCATGACCGGCATTCTGGTATGGTTTGGCGGGCGCGATGCCTGGCATATCGGTGCCAGTGGCATTATTTATGGTATGGCTTCCTTTCTGTTTTTCAGCGGACTTATCCGTAAAAACAACGGGCTGGCAGCACTGGCACTGGTAGTTGTTTTTCTGTATGGCGGCTTGATTTGGGGTGCCATCCCCGGATTTTTCCCAAAAGA
>VAPG01006726.1_pt1 | contig 10267 bp, 8 predicted proteins | sample 3393851 | NCBI WGS metagenome assembly VAPG01 (sample SAMN08290438, study PRJNA428436) | hydrothermal vent metagenome | isolation source: Deep-sea hydrothermal vent chimney | place: Atlantic Ocean: South-mid Altantic Ridge | depth 2194 m m
CCTATGAGCAACAAAGAGATCATTTCCCGGCTGTACCAGGTCCTTGCTAAGTACAGGGGAAAACTGCTTATCGCCATGCTGGGCATGATTGTGGTGGCCGGATTCAACGCGGCCCAGGCCTATATTGTCAAGCCGCTCCTGGATGAAGTTTTTGTCAACAAGGAGCGGCAGCTGCTGAACCTGCTGCCCCTGGTCCTGCTGGCCCTGTTTTTTTTCAAGGGCATCTTCTATTTTTGCTATTCCTACACCCTGGAGTGGGTTGGTCAGCGGGTCATTTTCGACCTGCGTAACCGGATTTATTCCCATGTGAACGACCTGTCGCTCAGTTTTTTCGCCAAGATGAGCACTGGCGAGCTGATCTCCAGGATTATCAATGACGTCACCCTGCTGCAGGGAGCGGTTTCCCATGCCCTGATCCGGGTCCTCCGGGATTTTTTCACCGTGATCGGGCTGCTCTGCGTTATTTTTTTTATGGACTGGCGGCTGGCGTTCATCTCGCTCATTTTTATCCCCATGGCCACTATCCCGATCGTGGTTTTCGGTAAAAAATTCCGCCGGGTCAGCACCCGTTATCAAAAAAGCGTGGCGGACGCCACCAACATGCTGCATGAAACCTTTGCCGGTACCCGCATCGTCAAGGCGTTCTGCATGGAAGAATATGAGAAGAACCGTTTTGCCGCCAAGATGCGGCAGCTTTTCGATATCCTGCTGACCAATACCCGCTACCAGAGCCTGTCGCACCCGATGGTCGAATTTTTCGGCGGTGTCGGCATGGCGCTTATTGTCTGGTTCGGCGGCATCCAGGTGCTGAAGGGCAACTCGACGACCGGCACCTTTATGTCGTTTTTAACGGCTATCATCATGCTGTATGAACCGATCAAGGGGGTCAGCAAAATCAATTCCACCATCCAGCAGGGCCTGGCCTCGGCCACCAGGATCTTCACGCTGCTGGATGTGAAATCGGATATCCTTGAACGGGCCGATGCCGCCGTGCTGCCGCCGTTCGCGGAGAGTATCGAGTTCAAGGATGTCACTTTCAAATATGGAGACGATCCGCCGATCCTGCACCATGTTTCGCTGCAGGTCAGGCAGGGCGAGGTCCTGGCCGTGGTGGGGCCGAGCGGCACCGGCAAGTCGACGCTGGTCAGCCTGATTCCCCGTTTCTATGATGTCTGTGAAGGGGCAGTTATTATCGACGGCCATGATGTCCGGGATGTGACCCTGCTCTCCCTCCGCAGTCAGATCGCCCTGGTGACGCAGCAGACCTTTCTGTTCAACGATACCGTGCGCCACAACATTGCCTATGGGCGGCTTGACTGCGCCGAGGAGGAGATCATCGAAGCGGCCCGCGCCGCCTATGCCCTGGATTTCATAGATGAACTACCGGACGGTCTCGATACGGTCATCGGCGAGTCAGGTGCCCGGTTGTCGGGCGGCGAGCGGCAGAGGATCTCCATCGCCAGGGCATTGTTGAAGGATGCCCCCATCCTGATTCTCGACGAGGCGACCTCGTCCCTGGACCTGGAATCGGAACGCCAGGTTCAGCAGGCCTTGGAAAACCTGATGAAGAACCGGACCACCATTGTTGTCGCCCACCGGCTCTCCACCGTCCGGGACGCCGACCGGATCATCGTCATTAAGGATGGCTGTCTGGTGGAAGAGGGCAGCCACGACGAACTGCTGGCCCTGCATGGCGAGTATGAAACGCTGTACCGGATGCAGTATGACCGGGCCGGAAGTCCGGAACCGTCAACCGTGAACAGTTAACCCGGAAACGTATGCCGTACGTCGTGAACCGTAAAAAAATCGGCCGGCTAAATTCCTGGCTATTGGCCCTGCTGGCATTCAGCCTGCCCCTTTCCACCTCGGCCATCTCGGTGCTGTCCCTCCTGGTGCTGGCGTGCTGGTTTATTGAGGGGGGATACCGGGACAAGCTGCGCGAGATCATCACCAATCCGGTCTGCCTGGCGGTGCTCTTCTACCTGGCCCTGTATATCGCGGGCCTGTTGTGGAGCGAGAATCGGGCCGCCGGCCTGGCCATGATCGGCAGACAATGGAAACTCCTGCTGCTGCCGGTGTTTATGACCGCCGGCCGCCGGGAAGACCGCCGGCTGTATGCCGGCTCTTTCCTGGCCGGGATGACCGTTGCCATGCTCATGACCTACCTGGCCTGGTTCGGCCTGTTGCACTATGCCGATGTCTCCCCGGAACATCTGACCAAGGGGACCTTCCACGTGGTCTACGACCCCATGCTGGCCTTTGCCATCTATCTGCTTCTGCATGAATTTATCTGGGGCGAGACCAGGGGGGTTCGGCGCTGGTTCGTGTTCGGCCTTGCCGCTCTCATGGTGTTTGACATGTTTATCACCAAGGGGCGGGCCGGGCAGATGGCTTTTTTCGTCCTGCTGGGCCTGCTGCTGTTCCAGATCCTGAGAAAAAATCTTGTCCTCGCCTTTCTGCTCACCATCTTCGTTCTCCCCGCAACCTTTACAGCCGGTTACCTGTTCAGCCCCACTTTTCACGGCCGGGTGCAACAGGCCCGTTCCGACATCGCCAGCTTTCATGTTAATCCCGAGACTTCCGTGGGGTTGCGGCTGTTGTACTGGAAAAATTCCTGGGAGATAATCAAGAGAACACCCTGGTTCGGGGTCGGGACCGGTGATTTCCAGGAGGCCTATGCCCAGGTGAACCGGCAGCTGTCGCCGCAGGTGGGCGTGACCGATAATCCTCATAACCAGTATGTCCTGGTCCAGTGCCAGCTCGGGTTGCTGGGCCTTGCGGCCCTGCTTGGTATTTTTCTGCTCCAGTTCCGCCAGGCCTTTACCCTGCGGGACGGCTGGGAGAGGATACGTGTTGCCTTTCCTCTCTTTTTTTTGACCATCATGCTGACCGAATCCTATCTCATCGTCTATGAGACGGGTTTTCTGTTTTCCCTGTTTAGCGCCGTTCTCTACCGGCTGCCGGCTAAGCCGCCACAGGCACCCCATCTTCACGCGGTCGCTCCCGCCCGCATAGAGGGACTATAGCGAACGGAAGCGACCGCGTAAATCTGTGGCACCTGTGGCGGCTTACAGGTTGGATACAGTTGTTAATAGCGTAGCGTGTCACACCTTGTGACCTGCTACGCTGCCGGGCGGGGAAGAAAGAGAGACCTGAATCCGTTATCGGGCGCCCCGGAGGGCGGTAATGTATGAAATGTCCAATTTGTTTCTGTGAGGATAGTTTCCTCACCCTGAATATAAAAGGATATGAACTCACAACCTGTCGAAGATGCGGCCATGCGGTCACGGACCCTCTTCCCGGCCCTGACGAGCTGGCCGCCCTGTATAATGAGGCCTATTTCGCCGCGCATTATCCCGAGCTTCGTCCCGCCGACCGCGGCTTCAAGAGACGAATACGCCAGGAAGACCACCGGGTCAAGCTGGTCAGGCGGCACAAGAAGAGGGGGCGGCTTCTCGATGTGGGCTGTGGCCGGGGGTATTTCCTTTATGCCTGTAAACCTTATTTCGCCTGTACCGGCTTTGATATCACGACCAGGAACCAGGATTTCATCGAACGGTACCTGGGGCTTGATTTCATCTCCCCGGCGGCGGCCCCGGTTTCTTCCCCGGGCCTGCGGTTTGACGTGCTTACCTTCTGGCACAGCCTGGAACACTTTTCCGATCCGGAGAACCAGCTCGGATTATTTACGGACCTGCTTGCCGAGGACGGCATTTTGATTATCGACGTACCGAACCATGAAGCCGTTGATGCCTTTATGGAAGGTGAGGACTGGCCGGGCTGGGACCTGCCTTTTCATTGCCATCATTTTACCAGGAGATCACTTGAGCGTCTGCTCGCCCGGCTTGGTTTCGAGGTCCTGGCCGCCAACACCTACCACTGCGGCTATATACGGGACCGGCTCTTGAAAAACCAGGTTGTGCGATATTTCGCCCGGCCGCTCGCCAAGCTGTTCCCCGGCAGCAGTGTGGCGCTGGTCTGTAGAAAACGGGCGGCTTGACGGATCATGACGCCTGCTCTTTCCGTCATCATCGTTAATTATAATACCGCCGATCTCCTCCCCGGCTGCCTTGACTCTATCGGCCGCCAGGAGGGGGTGAGCTGTGAAATCATTGTGGTTGACAATGCGTCCCGGGATCGGAGCGTCGACCTGCTGCACGAACGATATCCTTGGGTGACCGTTATCGCCAACAGGACTAATGCAGGTTTCTCCAGGGCCAATAATCAAGGATTGCGGGGGTGCCGGGGCGAGCTGGTCTTTTTTTTGAATCCGGATACCATCGTCCAGCCTGGTTGTTTTGCGGCCATGCTTGACTTTATGTCGGCCCGGCCCGGAGTCGCCCTGGCCGGAACCGCACTCTTTGATGCCGATTTCAGTCCGCACCCGTCCGTGGAATACACCTATCCCGGGCACCGTTACGCCCGGCGGGAATTGTCGGGCCTGCCCGGCGACATCGCCTGGATACTCGGCGCCGCCCTGGTTGCCCGCCGGGACCGTATGGAACTGATCGGTGGTTTTGATGAACGGTTTTTTTTGTACGGTGAGGACGTCGACCTGGGGCTGGTGATGAGAAAGCGGGGCTGGCTGCTTGGTTCCGTCCCCGGCGCCGGAGTGATCCACCTGGAGGGACAGAGTGAAAGAAATAGTGCGCCGCTGGAGGTATTCAAAAAGAAACTCCGGGCCGAACTGCTTTTTTATGACAAACATTACAGCAAAGACACCGTGCGGCGCATCTGCCGCGCCTATGTACTGCAAGCCCGGTGGCGGTTGTTTTCGTTGCGCCTGACCATGCCGCTGTGCCGGGACCGGCAAGAGGCCGGGCTTAAACTCGATCGCTACCGGCTTGCTCTTGAATTTTATAACTGCCGAAAAAACGGTTACCCTAAAACGGGCCGGCTGACTGACTGACAAGGTAGACCGAAGATAGAAGACAGAGACATGAAAATTGCGCTCATCCATAATCAACTGAGTCGTTCCGGCGGCATGGAATCCTACCTGTTCGCCTTGATCAACGGTTTTGCCGAAGCCGGAGACGAGGTGCATGTGCATACCTATGAAGTCGACCGGGAGACGGCGCGGTCCCTGCCGTGCATCGTTCACCGGATGCGGCTGGATTTTCTGCCGCGGCGTTTAAAGAAATACGCTTTTCTGCAGCGCTGCAACAGCCGCTTCGACCGCACGGCCTATGACCTTTCCCTGAGCCTGACCCGGACGGCCTGCCCGGACATTGCCGTGATTGGCGGCGTCCATCCTTCCTCGGTCGCCCTCAGGGGCGGCAACAATGTTTATCGCCGTCTCCATGACCGGCTGGAGACGGCATTTGAAAGAAAGATGCTGGTAGAGACTCCGCATGTCCTGGCCCATTCCAAGGCCGTGGCCGCAGAGATTAAGCAATACTACACCATGGATGCCGGCAAGATAAAAGTGATCTATCCTCCCGTTGACACAACGGTTTTTCAACCTGTGTCCGGGCAGGTCATGGCTGCGGCCCGTTCGCATTATCGGCTTGATCCGGGGAAGATGACCTTTTTGTTTCCGTCCCGTGATCACCGGCGCAAGGGGCTGCAAGAGCTGCTGGCGGCTTTTGCGGGCCTGGACCCCTCGCGTTACGAGCTGCTGGTGGCCGGCGAGGGGCTGCGTAATTTTTCCAACTTGCCGGCCGGCGTGCGCTATATCGGCAATGTTGAGCATCTGGCCGCGGTGTATGGTATAGTTGATTATTCGATCCTGCCGTCCCGTTACGAGCCCTTCGGCCTGGTGATCATCGAGTCCCTGCAGTGCGGCACGCCGGTCCTTGTGACCAGGGGAGCGGGGGTCTCTGAACTGCTGACGGACGAGGAGGGCGTGATCCTCGATGATAATCGGCCGGAGACCATCAGGCAGGCCATCCTGAACCTGACCGCCAGGCAGGTGCGGCCGGATTTTGTGCAGCGGCACGGCCTGGGCATTGCGGAACATATTGAGCGGATCAAGGCCCTAGGCGCCTCGTGAGGCGGCTTACAGGTTGGATGTAAGAAATAGCGTAGAGTTTCACACCCTGTGACCAATTACTTCCCAAGGCCTTCCGCTCTGCGGGAGGAGCATCACTCCCACTTTTCCATGTTTCGGCAGGAGAGGAACAATGTTGACTTGCAGAATGAAGAAAATCACCGCTGCCGGTTTTACGTTTCTCGAGGTCATGGTGGCCGTGGCCATTATCGCTATCGCCCTCGTTACCCTGATCGGTTCCCAGTCCCAGAGCGTCTCAATCGCCGGCGCGGCGCGTTTTGACATCATGGCCTCCCTCCTGGCCCAGAAAAAGCTCACCGGGATTGAGGCCGGCAACTTTGACAGCCTGTTTTCCGACGAGGGCGATTTCGGCAAACAGTATCCCGACTACCGGTGGCACACGGAAGTGCAAAGCCTGGGTGAAGACGAAACCGGCTTGACCGGGACCGGCGGCATGCTCAAGGCCGTGACCCTGACGGTGACCCGGACCGGCGATGACCGCTCTGCCTATATTGTCCGGGACGTGATCATGGCCGGGCCGAACGCGAAAGAATAATGAGTTTCCTGCCGGACATCGCCTGGCCGCTTAGGAGGCGCCTGCTTAAGGGCTGCCGCGGCATGACCCTGCTCGAGATCATGCTGGCCATGCTGGTGCTGGCCATGGTCGTTGCCATGGTGACGCTTTCCCTTTCCGGCAGCCTGAACGTGGTGAGCGAGACGCGCCGGCAGGGAGAGCTGTACCACCAGGCCCAGGTCGCCCTGGAACGGATCAGCGATGATCTTGCCTCGGCGGTTATGACCGGTGACGTCCGTTTCCAGGGTAAGAAAATGACGATCGACGGCCGCCGGGCCGACCGGTTGCGGTTCGCCTCCATGGCCCATATTGTCTTTGATCCGCAGCATGGCCATCCGGGCATGGCTGTTATTTCATATACGGTTCGTCCCGATCCCGGGAACAGCGGCGACCTTGTTCTGCTCCGGGCCGACCACCTGTTGACGCCGCCGGGAGAACAGGGCGGCAACAGTGAGGGGGACGCAGGGTTCCTGCTTTGCAACGGCCTGCGTTCCGTCAGTTTCAGTTTTACGGATAAAGGCGGCGAGACGTCCGACTCGTGGGGCGCCTCCCCGGCAGATGAACAAGACCCGGCGTCCGGGAAGCTCCCGGTCACAGTTACCTGTACCCTGGAGTTCCGGCTTGACCGGGACCGGAAAACAGCCCTGACCTTCAGCACCAGCGTCCTGCTCCCGGTGGGGTTGATTCAAGCCGAAAGCGGCGGGGGCGGAGGATCATGATGCTGCGCGACCGGTCGGGCATGGCTCTTTTGCTGACCCTGTTGGCGGTCAGTTTCCTGGTGGCGGTCACTGTGCAGCTTTCTTCCACCGTCAACTGGCAGATGGAGGCGGCGCACAATCTGCGCGACAGTGTCAGGCTGAAGGCCATGGTCCGTTCCGGTCTCAACCTTGCCCGCGCGGCCCTGGCGGCTGATCAGCGGCAGAATAAATTCGATTCCCTGCATGATGAGTGGAACCGCCTGGACCCGGAAACCCTGTCGTCTCTCTTCGGCCGGGGCAAGCTATCGGTCAGGGTCATCGACCAGTCCGGCCTGCTGCAGGTGAATGCCCTTGTATCCCGGGATAAAGATGGTATAAAACGTCGTCAGCAGGAAAAGCGGCAGTTTGACCTGTGGATTCGTCTCCTGACCTCGGGCCGTTTCGCCATCGACTCAGAAGACGAGGCTGTCGCCCTGGTCGACTCGATAAAAGACTGGATTGACAAGGATGATGAAGTCCGTGACCATGGCGCCGAAAGCGCTTATTACCAGGGCCTTGATCCGCCTTATTCCGCCCGGAACGGCCCGGTGGAGTATCCGGAGGAATTGCTGCTCGTGCGGGGCATGACCAGGAAACTGTTTTACGGCGATAAAGAACACGCCGGACTCGTTGAGTATTTGACCATTGCCGGCCGGGACGGTAAGATAAACATAAATACTGCGCCCCTCGGCATACTTAAGGCCCTGGCTCCAGGCATCACCGGGGAAATCGCCGGCAAGCTCATTGACTTCCGGCGGGAAAAACGGAACATTGACTTGCTGGCCCGTCCTGACTGGTATCGTCAGGTCAACGACTTTCCCGATGATATCGTGCCGGACCGGAATATCGTGACCGTGGTCAGCCATTATTTCCTGGTGGCGGTGACTGCCGGTGATGACGGCATGGTGAGGACCGGCAGCGGGATTATCCGGCGGGATGACCGGCGGCGGCAGACACTGCTATACTGGAAAGTAGAGTAGGATTGCATGAAACGAAGAATACTTGGTCTTGACATCAATGATGATCTGCTCGCCGCCGTGGTCGTTGAGCGCAAGGCCGGGGAAAAACAGATCATCGCCTGCGGCTATGTCCGGCTCGATGACCAGGATTCAATTCCGGGGCAGCTGCCCGCCCTGCTCGAAGAGGTCGGCTGGCAGGCCGGTGATTGTCTCTGCGGCATCTCCCTCGCCGGCTGCGGCCTGAGAAATCTCACCCTCCCCTTTACCGATCAGAAAAAAATCCGGCAGGTCCTGCCTTTTGAGCTGGAAGACCAGCTCCTTACCCCGGTCAGCGAACAGGTCCTGGAATATATCGTGGCCGGCACGTCCGGGGGCGTCAGTCACCTGTTGGTTGCGGGGCTGGAAAAAGAATATCTGCAGCTGTATCTGGACGGCCTCGGCCGCTCCAATCTGAACCCAGAAACGATTACCCTGCGGACAATGGCCCTGGCCGGGCAGTTCCTGGAGAGCGGGGCAACCGGCAATTTCCTCATGCTCGATGCCGGACTGCATGCCATGAACATGCTCATCTGTCACCAGGGCCGGATTGTGTTTATCCGGCGTCTGCCCTATCCGGACAGGATGTTCACCGTTCAGCCCTTTACCTTTAGGGACGGCAGGGCGGGCATCGCCCAGCATGACGAAGCCGTATCCTGCATTGCCGGCATCTGTGACGCGGTGCGGCTGAGCATGGATTTTTTCCGGCTCGACAGCGGCTTCGATATCGCCCCGGAGCAGGTGGTCCTGACCGGCTGCATGGTCCAGGCCGAGGTTTTTCAGGCAACCATTCAGGCGGAACTCGGCCTGGATGTCTCGGCAGGGGACCTGCGGCGCGATGCCGGCGTTACCATAAAGAGAGAGGCGGCAAAACAGTGGCAGCCAGCCTGTCTCGATCATGCCCTGGCGCTTGCCCTGACCGGTCTGAAAAAAAAGCCGCCAATCAATTTCCGGCAGGATGAATTCGCCCCGAAAAAGATATTTTTCGCCACCAGGCGGCAACTGCTTGCCGCCTCGATCCTGCTGGCGCTCATGGCCGGCGGGGGAGTGATCCTGTTCTGGACGAATTACCTGAGCCTGCAGGAGCGGAATGCCGCCCTGACCGGGCAGATGACGGCCATCTTCCAGGAGACGTTTCCAAAGGCGACCCGGATCGTCGACCCGCTGGTCCAGATGCGGGCCAGACTCCGGACGGTGCAGGACCCGGCCGCCGCCATCCCGGTTTTTTCCGGCGATAAAAGGGTGATGAATATCCTGGCCGACATCTCGGCGCGAACTCCGAACTCCCTGAAAATCCATGTCGCCCGCTTGGTTATCGATCAGGAAACCGTGGTGATAAAGGGGACAACGGATAGCTTTAACAGTATCAACGTCATGCAGAGCAGCCTCGGGAGATCGCCTCTCTATGACGAGGTCAAGATCGTCTCGGCTACCGCGGATAAGGGCAAGGGCCTGGTTCATTTTGCGCTCCGGCTGCATCTTGGAGGGGCGTCATGAAGCAACTCGCCCGCCGGGAGCGGCTTGCCCTTGTCGCGTGCGGCGTCTTCGTGGCGCTTTTCGTGGTGATGCAATTTGGCGTTTTCCCGGTCCTTGATCACTGGCACCGGTTGCAACGGGGTATCGAGGTTCGTAGCAAGGCCCTGGTCGAGATGCGTGACCTGCAGTCGCGTTACCGCCGGCTGCACGGGAAGGCCGATTCCCTGACCCGGCAGCTGAGCCGCCGGTCGCCTGATTTCAGCCTCTTTTCTTTTCTTGAAAAGACGGCGGCCCAGGCCGGGGTCAAACAGAACATCGCCTATATGAAGCCGTCGGCGACCACCGATGACGGGGCCTTGCGGGAGATGCTCGTCGAGATGAAGCTGCAGGCGGTCAGCCTGCAGCAGCTTGTTGATTTTCTGCAGCTCGTCGAGTCGCCGGAAAACGTCGTGGCCATCAAGCGGATTGCCATTCAGCAGAATACGAAAGAAGAGTC
>VAPG01014594.1_pt1 | contig 10263 bp, 1 predicted proteins | sample 3393851 | NCBI WGS metagenome assembly VAPG01 (sample SAMN08290438, study PRJNA428436) | hydrothermal vent metagenome | isolation source: Deep-sea hydrothermal vent chimney | place: Atlantic Ocean: South-mid Altantic Ridge | depth 2194 m m
ATTGCCGATGGGATTGAAGAACTGGGGACCGCAGAGCTGCAAGAGCTTGGTGCGTGGAATATCAGCCCCGCATACAGGGGAATATATTTTGATGCTGACAAGGAAACTCTTTATCGTATTAATTATTTTACAAGACTTGCTTCAAGAATACTGGCGCCCCTCGTATGGCTTCGTTGTCACACTACCGACCATCTGTACAAGAAAGCAAAACAGATAAACTGGCCGGATCTTATTTCTCAAGAAAATACATTTGCCATTTTCTGCAATGTATCGAACAGCAAGATAAGAAATTCACAATATGCATCATTACGTCTAAAAGACGCAATCGTCGATTCATTTCGGGAAAGTTCGGGACAAAGGCCTGACATTGACGCAAGAAACCCGGACATATGGCTGAACCTCCACATCGCAAATGACCAGGCAATCATTAGTCTGGACACATCCGGAGGTTCTCTTCACAGACGGGGATACAGAAAGGATTCAGTAGAAGCTCCGATGCAGGAGACTGTTGCGGCGGCCATCGTCAGATATACTGAATGGAACGGCTCTGTTCCGCTTTATGATCCAATGTGCGGTTCCGGTACTTTACTCAGTGAAGCTCTGATGCATTACAGCAGAATTCCTTCCGGTATCTTCCGCAACCAATTTGGTTTTGAATTTCTGCCGGACTATGATGAGGTGCTTTGGACTAAAGTAAAAAAGGAATTCGACCGGCAAAGCAGAAAACCGCTGGAGGGATATATCGCCGGCAGCGATTCGTCCACAGAAGCTATTGATGTAGCAAGAACAAATATACTGAATCTGCCTTATGGAGATAAAATAAAACTTGAGGTGCTTGATTTCAGAGAAATCAGAGACCTGCAAAATGGAGTTATTATCACAAATCCGCCTTACGGTATCCGTACGGGGAAAAGGCAGGACCTTGATCTCCTTTATAAGGAATTTGGTGATTTCTTGAAGCACAAATGCAAGGGTTCTACCGCCTACATTTATTTCGGTGAAAGGGAACTTATCAAGAAAATCGGGTTAAAGCCATCATGGAAGAAGCCGCTGAAATCAGGTGGCCTTGACGGAAGACTGGTGAAATATGAGTTGTTCTAAAAAACGTGAACCGCGTTCGCAGTGCGCCGGGCTACCGACTACGGATAATGGTTTTACAGAGATAGAATATAAAAGCAAAACACAAAAGAAAAAAGAAGCCATGGCTTTGCAGGTGCTTGGTGAAAAGCTCGTGAAATTATCGGCTAAACAGCTCGAACAGATCGATCTGCCGGAGGAAATCTACGATGCTGTCCGGTTTGCAAAGACAATCAGAAAACACGGCGCATTTAAAAGGCAGATGCAGTATATCGGTACATTAATGCGAAAAATTGATCCTGCACCTGTTCAGGAAGCCTTTTGCAAAATAGAACAGGGATCTTAGGGAACGTCCGTGACTACCATGACTACAAGACGCGGCTTCAAAAAAGATTAACTACCTATTTATTCCCTCCTTTTCAAAATGGGGAGATATGAAAAAAAACTTTTCATCCCCGTTTACAAACTGGGTATTCAAGTTCATTTCTTCATGAAGGGATTAGGTCTACACATGTTATCCGAGAACTCCTTTTTCAGTTGTTTTTGAATTTACAACTTATTGATTTAATATGAATTACATTTTACAAAATTGTATTCTTGGACAGCCTGTCAAGCCCCGATCCCTCTGTCTGTTCGTAGTCCCAAAAGTTCTCCATTCCTAATTTTTATTTTCGGTAACATTTAATGTGAAACAATTCGCACTGAAAAAAATACTTGACAGATGGGATTTAAGACAGTGATAATCATCGCATTGACCGGACATACATAAAAAACCTTTAATTTTTAAAAACACTAAAACGTTAAAAAGTAGATACGGGGGGGGTATGCGTTTCAGGATTTGCTGCAGCCTGAAGAAAAGCCTTGGAGATGTATCATCTTGTCTGAATTCCAGCAGATTATTGCTGATTGCCTGGCTTGCGATCATTTTCCTGTTACCCCTGCCTTTACACTCTTTTGCTTCCGCCATAACCCTCGAAAAAGATATCCAGATGGGTCTCGAAAAGAGCCTTGTTATTGCCAGGAAGATGGAGAGCAGGCTTTCACGGGGTGAGGATGTATCCGGTCAAATAAATAAATTAAAGAAGCTGGCCGCTGATATCAATTTAACGCACCTGTTAGTTAAAGAGAGGTTCAGCCTGCGGGCCGAATCACTGAACTCAGACGGCAGGGCCGGGGCAATCGATCGGCATCGTGTTATGAATGAAGCATATCTCCAGGCTATTGATGAATACCTTTCCATTGTTGAGCGCCTGCAACCTGCAACCCCCAACCCACAACCTTTTATAAGCAATCTCAGGGTACTTCTTGAATCAATCCTGCCGGCAAAGAAGCAGCCCATATTCGGAAGCCTTCCCAATAGAATTGTTGCGTACCCTGCGAGAGAGCCTGACACGACAACAAGTATAACACCTGCCTACAAAGGCGGTGACACGGCAGAAAGTTCCGACGACCTGAAAGACACGGCCGGTGCGCTGGTAACAGAAGAGATAGCCTTACTTGCAGAGTCCATGAACTGGAACCCGGTATTGATATACGAATACGTAAAGAACAACATAGATACCGAGTGGTACTGGGGCTGCATGAAAGGGGCCGAAGAAACATTAAGGCAGGGAAGCGGGAATGATTGTGACCAGGCGTCATTACTTATAGCCTTACTCAGGGCATCGGGCTATCCCTCGAGATATGTAAGAGGGACAATAGAGTTTTTTGCGGGCAGGGAAGAGCCTATAGAGAAACTAAAGAACCTTGTGGGCATAGAAGATCCTTTAAAGATAGCGGAATACTTCCAGAAGGCCGGAATTGCCTTTACCCCTGTCATTGCAGGAAGCCGAATTGCCAACTTCCGGATAGAGCACATCTGGGTAGAGAGCCGTATACCTTATGCAAATTATCGTGGCGCGATAATCGATGAACACGGCAAGACCTGGCTCGGGCTTGATACAAGCATAAAGGTAAGAGGGTATGAATACACGCTTCCGCAGCTATCGGCCGACAGCAGTCAGCTATCAGTCATAAGGGATGAATATCTGGGCGCTGTGCGGGCGGAAACGCCGTTGGAATACATAGAAGCAAAGCTCTCGGAATTTAGCAATCAGCAATCAGCTGAAGACTATAAACTAAAAAGAACGCTGATACCCGAGGTCATGAACATCCTGCCGGCAAGCATGCAGTTCAGACAGATAAACATATCTCATGAATACACGGAAATACCCGGCGAACTCCTGCACAAAGTACGCTTCACAGCAAAAGATTCTAGTAACTCCAAACTATTGAACACGGAACTCAGCCTTTTTGAACTTTCCAATCAACGGGTAGTCATCAGTTACGAGCCCGAGACCGTTGAAGACCAGCAAATAATCAACTCCTATGGAGGGCTTAACAACACTCCTTCCTATCTGGTGAGGCTGAGGCCGGTTATAAAAATAAACGGTGAAAGAATCGCTGTTGGAACAGGCGGGCTTCCTATGGGGGAGAATTATAAACTGACGATCGAGCTGATAAGTCCGAACGGAGTCGAGACAGTAGACAATACCATGATAACCGGGAATTTATCAGTGTTAGGGATAGTGGCGCAAAAAGCTCTCAGCGATCAACAGGAATCGGTCAGCGATAAGGATGCGGAACAGCTTCTGTTTGAGGAAGCCATTAACTATATACACCGGTGGAATGAGGCAGAGGAAGAGCTTGCATCACTGATGCACCTGATGATCACAAGACCCATCCCTACTGTTGTTACAACCGGAGGGGTGATAGATGTTACCTATCTCCTTAACACACCGCATGGGTTTAAGTGGAAGGGAGTTTACATCGACGCGGATTTGAGAGCAATTGAGACAGTTGCCGGCAATCAGCTCTCAGCGGACACCTCTCAGGAAACAGAAGAAAGGCAAAAGATATTCATGCAGCTGTCAGCCCTTCATGGATCGATATTAGAAACCAGACTCTTTGAGGAAGATTTTCAGGTGGAGAGCATCTCTACCGCAAAGCTGTTTCAGTTAATAAACGATCAGCAGTCAGCTCCCGGCGGTCAGCTTTTGACAATTGATAAAACAAACATCGATACCATTTTGCCAACGTTATCACTTGACGGGAATATCGATGAGGACATACGGAATGCAGTCAATCAGAATCTGATAGTCCATATTCCGCAGGCTGAAGGCTCACAGCCGGCGGCTTTCGGCTATCATGACTGGACAGGGATAGGCTACATCAAGGAAAACCCTGTAACCGGAGAATCCGGATGGATGCTGTCCGGAATGATAGCAGGCGGCGAGACCGTAATAACACCGGAAGACTGGGCGGACCAATACATAAGAGACATACTGGAAAACCCATACAGCGAAGAATACAACGATGATCCAATGGCAGGGGCATGGCTTATCAAGATACCGGTAACAGACAGGCAGACAGGCACGGTGGGCAAGCCTTTAGGGAAACCTTTCGCTGTCCTGGTTCTTGACATAGAAAGAAAGCCGGTAAAAGGCGCGGAAGTAACCTTCAGAGCAATAGCCGGAGGCGGAGACTTTGCCGGAGCCGATACATACACAATAACCACTGGCAGGGATGGGATAGCAAAGACAGAGGATGTGCCGTTCACACTCGGGAAAAAGACCCTGGACAATCCCAGTTACATAAGAATCGGACAGGAAGACGAATACCTGACCCAGATAGGCCTTAACATAGTCGGCGCATCAGTTAAGAGCTCCGGGGGTTATATCCAGATAGACCATACATTCGAGGCATACGGAAAGCCCGATAAACCTAACGCGGTCATAAAAGTCCTGGGAGACGGCAATAAGGCAGTTGTCAACAACCCGGCAGGCAGCCTGCTCGCGAAAGTAGTTGATCAATACGGAAACCCTATATCCAACCAGGAGCTGACCTTCACGGCCGGGCCGGCAGAATCCCTGAACCCTGATGCTCCCCTTCCTCAAGACTACCGGAATATCAAACTCTATAAAAGGGATGAATGCGACGACCCGTATCCCATATACGGCGACTGCAGTACCTACTACGATTCAATAAGTGTGAAGACAGAATACTTTGGAGCGATAGCCTGGACAGTACTGGGGAACACAGTAAACACAGAATACACAATTATGGCCGGGGTAGAAGACCTGCCGGCAGTAGAATACAAACTCTACAGCCTGGGATACAGGGAAAATACCCGGAAATATTCACGACCAGGCGTGTATATGGGATACCTCATGATAGTCAACGAAAAAGGAGAACCGGTAAACGCGGCAAAGGCAGGCACGCAACTGAAAGCACCGATTGGATCGAAGCTCTATAAATACTCGGAAGAATTTACAATAGAAGGAAACTATACGTGCAGCGTAAACAACCAGCAGACAACCTGCTGGATAATAACGCCCTCCGGACTCATAGAGATGGAAAACATAACGGACGGCATTGTCACATACACACCTATAGAAGGAGGAGGCACTGCAACACCAGCGGAGAACCTTGGAAACGGCCTCTACCAGACATGGTATACAACAGGGACAGAGCCGGCAAAGAACACAATAGCAGCGGAAGGGGAAGCGACAATAACCGTACCTGAGATATTCTATGACTCTGAAAACGAAAAATATATAACAACATCCCAACCCCCTCCTTCGAGAGACATCACACTGAAGTCCGGACAGTCGGTGCTGTTTGACATACAGACAGGTCAGCCGGTCATACCGGAGACAATCCCTCCATCGCAAAAACTGGAATACACGGTATACGGAGTTGATGTCGGTTTGAAGATTGAGCCCGAAGTAATATTCGTCGATAACATGGGGAATACAATAACGGACACTACCTTTAGATACACCATAATGCCCCCTGAATACAACGCCATCGCGGCAGACATAGACTTCTATACAATAGCCGAGGACGGCGAGGAATCATGGATGGGGTATCTGATTGGCGATGGCACGCAGGGAGAGGGTACGGCGGTTGCACTGTTTGGATCAGGCTTTGACATCAACAAAAAATACGAGGCGGAAGTGGTGCTCAACAGGGGCAGTGATGTTGAGGTGCGGGGGGAGCGGGTTCCATTAACCTTGTTTTCCGATGACCTGATTGAACAGCCGTTTGCTGTGGAAAGGGTGCATCATCTCAGCCGGTTTGACTCTTTCATTTCCGGCTCGATCGGCAGCATATACACCGATAGTTATGAAACCCTTGGTTTTGTTCTGCAAACACCGGCTGCTGTATCAGTAAAGATTTTCGATCTCAACTTTATTGAGAAAGGGACAGTCGTTCCTGAGACGGCCCTGTCCGCAGGGGATTTCAACTTCCTGGTTGATTACGGGAGCGTAGCGAATGCCGGGTTCAGCTCCCTCCAGTCTCCGGAATTCTATATCCTTTTAGAGATCATGCCCGATGATGGCTCTCCAGCAGAGTGGAAAATTTATCCGGGGAAAATGATCGAGAGAACCGACGGTAAGATGCTGGGCCAGACCATGGTGCACGATGTGCTTATTCAGGATGGGTCATTAAACCTTTCCCGTCAGGATTTTGCGTTAAAAGGACGCGGACCTGAATTGGCCTTTACACGCAGCTATAACAACCAGTCGTCCGGCAGAGGTTTGAAACCACTTGGAGAAGGGTGGAGCCACAGTCTGGACATGAAACTATGGCCGTTGAGCTCGGAATCGAGCGGCGGTGAACCACTGCCTTTATGGGTATATGAGCTTGAGGGGCGGTTTTATGCGGATAGCGAGGTCCCCGATGAACCGGAGAGATGGACGGTCGTGTCGGTTAACGGAACTGTTTTCAAGAAGTACAATAGTGTTTGGTATGCCGAACGGGGCCGTCACGGCACGCTGGAGGAGACTATTGATTCCTTCATCTATACCTCAAAAGACGGCACACACTACAGCTATGCTTACCCGTTGCTTAAACCATCGCAGGTTCAGAACATAGAGGATAGAAACGGCAATATTATGACCTTCAGTTATGACTTTAATGGCAAACTGCAGAGTGTTGTCAATGCGGCGGGACATACGCTCCAGTTTACATATGAGAATCTGCATGTGCTTGGACTTGAATCTCCGGAACGGCTTATGAAAGTGACAGGACCTGATGGTATAGAACTCATATTTACATATGACGAAAAGGGCTATCTGCAGAGCGCGAGGCGCGCGAACAGGGTTGAGACATATGAATACGAAAGAGAAAGCGGCATAACAGGCGGAGACTACAACCTCGTCAAGGCCACGGATGCAAACAATTACAGTTATGTATACGACTATTATGGCCCGGACGAAGTGCATCCAAACCTTGCCACCTTTACCAGGTACTTAAAATCTCAGGACGTTATCAGGGAGGTCCGGTATCCTGACAGCTTCTCTGCCCTGTTCCAGTATGATGTCCAGACCGAAAACAGGCGTATCGTCACAGACCTGCGAGGCAACGATACCCTTTACACGCTTAATTTTTACGGTAATCCAACCCGCATCGAAGAACCTGAGGGGAAAGCAACTCTGATGACATGGTCCATTGACGAGGGCAAGGACGATAATGTCATGACCTCAAAGACCGATGCACGTCTGAATACAACATATTACGAATACGACGGTAAGGGCAACATTACAAAGGAGACAGGCCCCTACGGCAATACAATCACAACCACGTGGAATCAACAGTTCAGCCTGCCCGAAAGCAGGACAGACAGGAACAATATTATACAGACATGGCAGTACGATGCAAACGGAAATCTTATAAAGCATATCAACGGAGACAACAAAGAAATAGACTATACATACTACTCAACCGGCGAGCGTCAAACCATGACCGACCCTCGCGGCAATACAACAAACTACACATATGACCAATGGGGCAATCCGGACACGATCTCAGAGCCGGAAGGAAGCGTTACGGATTATGACTATGACATCAGGGGGCGGCGCATAGCCGTAACCGACCCGAACGGCAATAAAACAGAATATACCTATGATGAACTGGATTATCCGGACAAGATCATATACCCGGCAATAACAGCATACAACCTGCCGACAGGATCAACAAATATACAGGACTATGATTATGACGCAGCAGGCAACCTGCGGAAAGAGACCAACCGTCTTGGATTAACACTGACTTATACCTATACAGCCCGTGATCAGGTAGAGACAATCACCCGAAATGTCGGAGGCGCAAAGATATTCAGCTATGATGAGAATGGAAACCTTGTGTCTGAGACAGACTGGAAGGGCATAGAGACCATCCACACCTATGACGCCCTTAACCGCCGGGTATTAACGACAAACCGCATGGGCGATACGATGTATATGGCCTATGACCTGTCGGACAATCTCATAGAAGTCACGGACTATGAAGACAACATAACCACATATGCCTATGACAAACTCAACCGCCTGACAGATACCTGGCAGCCAGTACTGGAAGGCCAGGAGAGCGGAAATATACATAACACATACTATAATGAGGCTGACCCTGAAACCAATCTGAAGACTGTAACCGACCAGGAAGGCAACATAACCACTTACGAATACAACGGACGCTATCTTCGCACGAAACGGATCAACGCCCTGTTGGATGAATATATATGGGATTATGACGACAACGGCAATCTTATAAAGGCGACAGATGAACAAGTCAACTCAATAGATTATGAATACGACAAACAAAACCGCCGCACAGCAGTGGTTCAGCCGGGCGAGATTCGGACAGAATATCAGTATGACTTAAACGGCAACCAGACACACGTTATTGATGCACGCGGTAAAGACAGTGAGATTCAGTATGATGAATGGAACAGGGCATATAAGGTCATTGATCCTGATAATTATGTAACCAGCACTGAATATGACGGCGAAGGCAATGAGGTAAAGGTTACGGACGGCAACGGAAACCCGCGCACCTGGGACAGAGACCTGAGAGGTCTGGTGCTTACCGCCGTTGATGCAGAAAGCAATCCGACCGATTACACATATGACCTGAACGGTAATGTTGAAACCGTCACGGATGCTAGAGGGATGGTTACAAGTATCACTTATGACGAAGAAGACCGTGAGATGATCGTAACAGAGGCATCCGGCACTGATGAGGCGCGGACAAGAGAAGTCCTATCGCGTGACAAGATGGGCAATCCTCTTCAGGTTAAAGACTATAACGGCAACATCACCACAACCGAATACAATGCCCTTAACCTTCCGAAGAGAGTCTGCGACCCTGCGCCGTTCAGTTCACAATGCACTGAAACCGCATATTACAGGACAGGCAAGGTCAGGACAGTCAAAAACCGCCGTGGTTATACAACATCCTACTTATATGATGAGTTAAACCGCGATATACGAGTCACTGACGCCCGAAGCCAGACCATTGAAACCACCTATGACAAGGTCGGGAATGTAAAGACCGTCAAGGACAAACGAGGCATTATTACCGAGAATTTCTATGACAATCTATATCGTCTGGTTCGTACAGAACGGGCGGGGTTAAGACTCGTCACAAATGAATATGACGATGTCGGCAACCTCACCGCAGTAATAGACGCTAACAACAATCGTACAGAATATACATACAACAACCGGAACCTGCTCGATACCACCACGCATCCTGATACAACAACGGAATCCAGAACCTATGACGGCATGGGCAATCTTCTGACACACACAAACGAGGAGAGCAAGGTCACCACCTATATATATGACAAAGAAAACCGCCAGACATCGGTAGAGTTTGCAGGAGAGATTACTCAAAAGCATTATGATGAGAATGGCAATTTAATTGAAGTTATAAAACCTGAAGGCAACAAACGGACAATGGAGTACGACAGGTTCAACAGACTTATAACGGTTATTGATGATCCTGCCACAGACAGCAACACCGACGGCTTAGACCTCACAACAAGCTATGAATACGATGCAAACGGCAACATGACGCATCAGTACGATGCCAGGGGTAATCATGTTGAATTTACCTATGACAACCTGAACAGAAAGACCCAACACATCCAGCACAAGGCATCAGGCAATCTTGTAACTCAATTCACAATTTATGATGCAGCAGGTAACCTGAAGACGATGATAGATCCTGAGGGCAGGACATTCACCTACGATTATGATGAGCTTGATAGGCAGACAGACGCATACTTCCCGGATGTGGCGTCACCGTTTAATAAAATTGTAGGCATTCATATGGAATATGATGCAAACAGTAACGTTA
>VAPG01044542.1_pt1 | contig 10262 bp, 5 predicted proteins | sample 3393851 | NCBI WGS metagenome assembly VAPG01 (sample SAMN08290438, study PRJNA428436) | hydrothermal vent metagenome | isolation source: Deep-sea hydrothermal vent chimney | place: Atlantic Ocean: South-mid Altantic Ridge | depth 2194 m m
GTGACAGGGAATAAGTCGTAACAAGGCACGGGTAGCGGAAGCTGTTCGTGGAATAATTCAATTTGAAACCGATCTATCATTTATTTATATAAGTGAAAGATTTTATTGAGTCGATATTATGTGCCTCAATTGAGCACATAATTGTCTAATTATGTATAGACATAAAACATAATGACATGAGGGAAAGACCCATAGAATGGAACAAAAGAAAAAATATTTTTATGCTTACCTATTTTATAAAAGAAATAAATAAAAAACTCTCTTAATTAAATTAAGAGAGTTTTTTATTTATGTGCTTAAGCCAGCGGGTGCTAAACTCCAACACAATTGCCTATGTGAGCGCAGCCGCTGGCTAAAACACATAACAACGACTATCACTAGAATTAATTATATATTATTTTTTGATTTATTGCTAGAAAAAAACAAAACCCCTCCGAGGAGGGGTTTTGTTAGGCAATTGCTTTGTAATAATTATCGGAATACTTACTCACAAGAGTAATATATCAAAATTAGCAGGACTTGTCAAGTTATTTTTTATTTGTTATAATCATTTTGATTTGTATTGGATAAGTGCGCTTCGATTTTGGTCGGAGTGAGGAAAGTCCGAACACATATTCAAATTAATTTTGGAAATTGTAGTGGGTAATACCCATCGCCAGCAATGGTTGAGGTGCGAGCAGAGACGCTATTCACTCGAAAGAGTATAGTATCCAAGTAATTGGATAAGTTCTTGTATAAGTTTGAAAAAACTAAATCAAGAAGTGAAACGGCTAAATCCTTACATGTGTGCAAGACCGTGTTGTTCTATATCTGAAAAGTTATTGAACAAAGAGTCGCTTGAGGTGTAGAGTAATTTACATCCTAGATAAATACTTATCGGTTTAATTTATTTTAAACTACAGAATTCGGCTTATAGATACAAATCAAATAAATGAGAAACACCTTGTCCAAAGCATGGTGTTTTTCATTTATTTTTTTGTTAAGGTAGAAAATTTTATTTTTAAAAAATTTTTTTAAAAATAAAAAAAGAAAAAAGTTATCCACACTTTTCTAAAAAAACTATTGCAGTCTGTTCTTATATGTAAGATAATATACCTACGAGTGTGATAATTTTTTTTATAAAAATTTTATAAAGGTCGTAAAGTCACACATCTTTTAAAAATAATATTTTTTTTAAATATATGGTAGTAAAAAAGAAAGCTAAAAAGAAAGTTGCTAAGAAAAAGGTAGCTAAGAAAAAAGCTGTTAGAAAAGTTGCCAAGAAAAAGGTAGCTAAGAAAAAAGCTAAGAAGAAAGTTGTCAAGAAAGTTGCCAAGAAAAAGGTAGCTAAGAAAAGAAGAAAATAATCTTTCTTAACCTAGTTTAAAAGGAAATCCTCTCTCTATCGGGGATTTTCTTTTTATGTTAGAATATAAAAACTATGAAATTAAAGAATTTATTGTTCAGGAACGAAAATGAAAAAATTATAAAAAAATATAAAGTTTTAGCTGATAAAATTAATGAGATTGAGCCTAATATAGTCAATTTGAAAGATACTGATTTTATTAATAAAACTACTGAACTTAAAGAGAAACTTAAAAATGGTTCTAGTTTAGATGGTATTTTACCTGAAGCTTTTGCTTTAGTTAGAGAAGTTACAAAGCGAATAAGAAATGAACGTCATTATGATGTCCAATTGGTAGGAGGCATCGCTTTACATAAAGGTAGTATTGCTGAGATGAGAACAGGTGAAGGTAAAACTTCGGTTGCTACTCTTTCAGCTTATCTTAATGCCTTACCTGGTCTTGGAGTTCACATTGTTACAGTTAACGATTATTTATCACGGCGTGATGCTGTTTGGATGGGACCAGTATTTGCGATGCTAGGAATTTCTGTAGCTGTTATTAATTCTCAAAATACTTCTTTTATTTATGATCCATCACATAAAAATGAAGAAAAAAAAGAAGAAGAGAATGAAGAAACTGAAACTGAAAAAAATGATACGAGTTCCTTTCTGGTTCAGTATGAATATTTAAGACCTTGCTCAAGGGCTGAAGCTTATAATTGTGATGTAACTTATGGAACTAATAATGAATTTGGTTTTGATTATTTACGAGACAATTTAGTTAATGATGTAAATGAAATAGTTCAAAGAGGTCATTACTATGCTATTGTTGATGAAGTTGATTCCATTTTAATAGATGAATCGCGAACACCTCTAATTATTTCGTCGCAAACAGAAGAATCTGAAGACCTTTATTATACTTTTGCTAATATTTCTAAAGAATTAAAACTTGAAGAAGATTATACAGTAGATGAAAAACTTAAAGCCATATCTTTAACTGACCATGGGATAACTTTAGCTGAAAAATTACTTGGTGTTTCTAATATTTATACTGAAAAAGGAATTAAATATGTTCATCATCTGGAAACTGCAGTTAGAGCAAGAGCTCTTTATGAAAATGATAAAGATTATGTAGTTAAAGATGGAGAAGTTATTATTGTCGATGCTTTTACTGGTCGGTTACAACCCGGTAGACGTTGGAGTGAAGGATTACATCAAGCGATTGAAGCTAAGGAAGGTGTAAAAATAGAAAAAGAGACTAGAGCTGTTGCTTCTATTACTTTTCAAAATTATTTCCGATTTTATAAAAAGCTTTCCGGAATGACTGGAACAGCTGAAACTTCCAAAGAAGAATTTTTCAAAGTTTATGGTCTTGATGTTTTAGTTGTTCCTACAAATAAACCTATCAACCGAAAAGATCATAATGATTTAATTTATCAGACAGAGAAAGCTAAATTGAATGCAATAACCTCAGAAGTAAAAGAGCTTAACAAGAAAGGTCAGCCAATTTTAATAGGAACTGCTTCAATTGAGAAAAACGAACTTCTTTCAGCTTATCTAACACGAGCTGGAATTACTCATACAATTTTAAATGCTAAGAATCACGAAAGGGAAGGAGAAATAATTGCTAACGCTGGTCAATTAAGTGCTGTTACTGTGGCAACAAATATGGCTGGTCGTGGAGTTGATATTAAATTAGGAGGAGTACCTTTTGATCAGAAAAAATATGAAAAAGTAAAAAGTCTTGGAGGTTTATTTGTTTTGGGGACTGAAAGACATGAAGCTCGTCGAATAGATAATCAGCTTAGAGGAAGATCTGGAAGGCAAGGTGATCCTGGTGAGACACAATTTTATGTATCCCTAGAAGATGATTTAATGCGTGTATTTGGATCTGATCGTATTAAATCTGTAATGAAAAAACTTGGAGTTCCTGAAGATGAACCAATTAATAATCGTTTTATTTCAAATACCTTAGAAAGTGCTCAAGCTAAAATAGAAGGTTTTCATTTTGATGCTCGTAAAAATACTCTAGAATATGATAATGTTATGAATCACCAGCGTAAAACAGTTTATGATCGTCGTCGTTTAATGCTTACTGGGGATCATACTAGTTTAGAAAAATTCATTGATGACTTGTCTGATGAATATACTGAGCTAAAAGAAGTTATTAAAGAAAAAAAATCTACCATAGGTGACTCAGCTTTTTTTGAAACAGTTAGACGGATAGCTCTTTATACTACAGATACTCTTTGGATAGAACATTTACAGACAATGGAATATACTCGTTCTTCGGTTAATCTTCGTGCTTATGGTCAACGTGAACCATTGATAGAATATAAAAGGGAAGGATTAAGATTATTTAGAGAGATGGAAAAAATGTTCAAGGAACAAGTCGTCTCATTAATAAAGACAATTCAAACTGAAGCAACTGAGGGAGTAATAGAAGTTGAAAACAAAAAGAAAGCTGAATTAATTCTAAATTCATCGGAAGAAGATAAAGGTGCAGGAACAATAAGAAGATCAGAACCGAAAATTGGACGGAATGATCCTTGTTTTTGTGGTTCTGGAAAAAAGTATAAATATTGTCATGGAAAGTAAAAAACGGATATATCTTGTTAAATATAGCTGTTTATAATATAAAAATAATAAATTGTCAAAATCCTAAAAAGACCTTATTTTTAGGGCAAATTAGACAACATTTCTATGTGTATTGTCAATGGAAGGCATTAAAAATATCCTTATAAAATAAGGATATTTTTAATTTGACGATATGAAAAATTATGTTTTAACTATTGACTTTTTAAAAACCCTATGCTACTATCTAGAGAAGTCCAAGTATGTTATCAATTAGAAAATATATAAGGGCTTTTTAATTTTGATTATTTATTTTTTTAAATGAATAAATAATACTTTCTGTTATTTGGTTTGACAGAGCACAACTGTCTATTATGAAAAAACAAAAAATTATTAGGTATTTACAGTCATTCCTTGCTATTCCGATGTTAGTGGTAACGATACCATTAACCGGAGTAACTACACCGATAACTTTGGCTACTAAAACACCTATTGTAGTTACGGAAAAAAATTCTGTGGTAACAACACAAGAAGAAATAAACCGTAAAGAGAAAGCAAACTTAATAAATACTTTTTTTGCTAAAAATGAAGCTCCATTAGAAGGCTATGGAATGGAATTTGTTGTTGCCGCAGAAAAAAATAATATTGATTGGCGTCTTCTACCTGCCATTGCAATGAGAGAAACTACTGGAGGAAAATATTCATGTAAAAATCCTAAAGCACCAAATAATAATTTTGGATGGTTTTCTTGCAGGAAGGGATTTAAATCTATTGACCAATCTATTCAATTTATTTCAATGACTCTTGGTGGAAATAATCTAAATTCAAAATATTATCATAATAAAATGACGACGAAACAAATTCTTAAGAAATATAATCCAGATTATATTATTCCAGGTTATTCTAATCAGGTAATTCAGATTATGGAAATGATTGATCCAGCTGAAAAAGTTGTTTAAATTTTTTTAAAACTTTCTACAATAATACTTTTTTCACCATTTCGTTCACTAATTTTTCCTTGGATAGCAATTATATTATCTTTTACTAAAAGCTCTCTATTTTTTTCATATAATTTATTAAAAATGACTGCATCAATTGAATCAGAATAGTCAGAAATTTTGATGAAAGCCATTCTGTTATTATTTTTAGTCATAACTTCTTTAACTTCATCTATAATTACTGCGACAATCACTGGCATTCCTGTTTTTGTTTCAGTTTTTATTTTTTTAATTAAAGTGCAAAATTTATCTATTTTTTCTTTATAGGCATCAAGTGGATGTCCAGAAATATAAAGCCCGAGTAATTCTTTTTCCCAAGCTAGTCTTTCTATTGTTGTAATTTCATTTTGCGGATCAAGTGTTAATTTTGATGATATTCCACCGATAGAACTAAAAAGTGAATCCTGTGGGATATTATTTTTAGATTCTTTATTAAAAGCTAGTAATCTTTCTAAATTACCAAGTACTATGTTTCTGTGTGTTGTAATATTATCCATTGCCCCTGATTTGGCTAATGCTTCCACTGATTTTTTGTTTAAATTTTTATGATTAATTCTTTCAAAAAAATCTTCAAGAGATTTATATTTTCCATTTATTTTACGTTCTTCAATTATAGCGTCAGCTATATCTTTTCCAAGATTTTTAATTGTATATAATCCAAAACGAATTGTTCTGTTTGTAGGTTTATCTGAACCTACAATAACTGTAAATCCTCCAAAACTTTCATTAATATTGGGTGGTAAAACTTTGATGTTCATTTTTTCACATTCATGAACTATTTCAGCAACTTTTATTACATCTCCTGATTCAGCAGTCATAATAGATGTCATATATTCAACGGGATAATTAGCTTTCATATAAGCAGTTTGATAAGCGACCCGACCATAACTTGCAGCGTGAGCTTTATTAAAACCATATGCCGCAAATGGTTCAATGAGAGACCAAATCTTCTGAGCTTTCTTTTCTGTCATTCCACCACTTATAAATCCTTCTAATAATTTATTTTTTTGAGCTTCCATTTCTTTAGGAATTTTTTTACCCATTGCTTTTCTAAGTTTATCAGCTTCAAGCCAAGAATATCCAGCTAATTTAATAGCGACCATCATAACATCATCTTGGTAAGTAATAACTCCATAAGATTGATCAAGAATATCTTTTAAACGTGGATCAAGATAAGAAATTAAAGCAGGATTATTTTTTCGTCTAATATATTCAGGAATTGATTCCATCGGACCAGGACGATAAAGTGCAACCATCGCGTTGATATCATGAATAGTTGAAGGTTTGAGTTCTCTTAAATATCTAGTTAAACCCGAACCATTTAATTGGAATAAACCCATTGTTTCCCCACGAGCTAATAAAGAAAATGTTTTTTTATCATCAAGAGGAATGTTGTCTAAGTCTATTTCTACATTGTGTATTTTTTTTACAAGTTTAATCGTGTTTGCTAAAATTGCTAGATTACGAATTCCAAGAAAATCAAATTTTGGTAATCCAGCATCTTCAATACTATACATATCATATTGAGTAATAATATTTCCACCCTTAGGATCATATTGTATTGGAGTGAATTCATAAAGTGGTCTGGGAGAGATGACCACTCCTGCAGCATGAACAGAAATATGCCTAACACATCCTTCCATTTTTTTAGCTAAATCAATAATTATTTTTGTATCAGCTTCTCTTTCGTAAGCATTTTTTAATTCAGGAACAATTTTCATTGCATGGTCTATTGTCATTGGCATTCCTTGAGAACCAAGTGGAACCATACTTGAAATTCTATCACCAATACTATATGGATAACCAAGAGCTCGGGCAACATCACGAATTGATCCTTTTGCCATCATAGTTCCAAAGGTTCCAATTTGAGCAACTCGATCTTCTCCATATTTTCTTTTGGCATAAGCTATAATTTCATCACGGCGATTATCTGCATAGTCCATATCAATATCGGGTAAAGAAGGACGTTGAGGATTAAGAAATCTTTCAAAGGGAAGTTTATAATCAATTGGATCAACATTTGTAATGCCCAATAAATAAGTAGTTAATGATCCAGCAACTGACCCTCTAATGTTTGTCAATATTTTATTTTCTCGAGCATATTTTAATAAATCAGCAACAACTAAAAAGTAAGTTGGATAACCTTTTTGTTTAATAATTTTTAATTCATATTCTAGACGATCTAGATATTCTTTTGTTTTGGGAAGTTTTCTGAATTCAAAACCCTTGAAAGTCAGTTCGCGAATTATTTTATTAGCAGTTGTGTTTGGAGGAATAGGAAAACTTGGGAAAAAAGCCTTACCAAGTTCTAAATCATAATCCTCACATAAATTAGCAACTAAGGAAGTATTAATGACTGCTTCTGGAATATCTTTAAAATAAATTTTAGCTGTTTTTTCATTAATTAAAGAAAAATCGTCATCAGAAAATTCAAATTTTGTTCCTTCTTTACTATCATTATTCCCCGTATTAACCGCCAATAAAGTGTTGTGGGCATTATGATCTTCTTTATATAAATAATGTGAATCTTGTCCAGCAACGACAGGAATATTATATTTTTTAGCTAAAGATATGAGACCCTTCCTTAGTTTTTTATCATTCTCTACATTTGGATGGCTGTGGACTTCAATAAAATAATTTTCTTTACCAAAAATTTCTTGATGTTCTTTAATTAATTTTTCAACTTCTTCTTTGTTCTCAGCCAAAACTGCTTGGGAAAGTTGACTCCCCATACATCCAGAGAGGCAAATAATTCCCTCACTATATTTACGGAGTATTTCTTTATCCATTCGGGGTTTATAATAATATCCTTCCAAGTTTGCCAGAGTAACTAAATGCATCAGATTTTTGTAACCAATTTTATTTTTAGCTAAAAGAGTTAAGTGATATCTTTTATTATCTATTCCTGGTTCTTTGTCTTTTCTTCCTCTTTTCGCGATGTAAGCTTCAACTCCAATGATAGGTTTTATTCCTGCTTTTTTACATTCTTTATATAATTCAATTGCCCCATACATATTACCATGGTCGGTTAAAGCTATGGCTTTCATCCCATCTTCTTTAGCTTTTTTAACCATATCAGGTATTTTTGAAAGTCCATCTAAGAGAGAATAATGAGAATGTGTATGTAAATGTATAAATTTTGAACTCATTGCTCCAGTATAACAAAAAATGATATAATTCTTAAATGGATAAAACTCCCCAATTTAATAAGGAAATTTCTATAATTCTAGAAAAAATGAAGCCAGGAGTTAGAAAATGTGTTCAATGTAATTTGGATTTTCAAATAACTAACCTCGACATTGATTTTTTTAAAAAATTTAAAGTTCCAGAACCTAAAAGATGTCCAGAGTGTAGAAGACAAATAAGGTTAGCCTTTACTAATTACACGACTTTTTTCAAAAGAGATTGTGATGTTCCGAATCATAATGAAAAAATTATTTCTACTATTCCTGAGAATACAAAATTTCCTGTTTTTGATTTTGATTATTATTGGCATGGTAATTATAATTGGAAAGATTATGGAATAAATTTTGATTTAAAAAAATCATTTGAAATCCAATTTAAGAACTTATTTTCTATTGTGCCTCAACCAGCTCTTACTCGTGATCCAGCTAGTATAAATAGTGCATATTCTTCTTATGGAGAACATTTTAAAAATTGTTACTATCTTTTTGGTGGATTAAATGCAGAAAATATTATGTTTAGTATGTGGCCTCTCAATTCAAGAAATTCTTTAGATACACTCATAGCTCAAAATGCGGATTTAATATATGAGGGTGTCTATCCGAAGAATTGTTACAACTGTAATTTTATTTATTTTTCTAAAGATTGCCTGAATTCAAGTTTTATTTATGATTGTCGAAATTGTGTGGATTGCTTTGGCTGTGTAAATTTACGAAATAAAAAATATTGTTTTTGGAATAAACAATTATCTAAAAAAGAATATTTTAAAAAAATTGAAGAAATTAATTTAGGAAGTAATCGAGAACTAGATAATTATAAGAATAAATTTATAGAATTTGTTAAAAGTTTACCTATTAGAGCTACCCGTAATGAACACTCTATTAATGTTGTTGGGAATTATTTAATTAATTCAAAAAATTGTTTTATGTCTAGTTGGTGTCTAGTTTCAGAAAATCTAAGTTATACCGATTTTGTTATGAACAATAGAGACTGTTATGATTGCACAAGCTCAAATGATGGTGAGAAACTTTATAGTGTTTCAGTCACTGGGACAGATTGTTTTAATGTTAAATTTTCTGTTTTTAGTCTTGTTCTTTCTGATTGTGAATATACTATGAATTGTAAAGACTCTGAAAATCTTTTTGGTTGTATTGGAATTAAGAATGGAAAATTTTGTATTTTTAATAAACAATATACTGAAGAAGAATATTGGAGAAAACTTGATGAAATAAAAACAAAGATGTTAAGAGAAGGAGAATACGGCGAATTTTTTCCTATATCCATTAGTCCTTTTCCTTATAATGCTTCATTGTCAAATATTGTTTATAATATTCCTAAAAAAGAAGTTTTAGAATTAGGTGGATGGTGGTATGATGATGAAAAAAATTTGCCTAAAAATATTGAATTAATTAAAGCTAAAGATTTAGCTAATGATATTAAAGATGTTTCAGATGATATCTTAAGCAAAGGAATATTGAGTGAAAAGATTAATAAGCCATTTAAAATAATAAAGGAAGAGCTAAATTTTTATCGTCGTAAAAATTTAGCTCTTCCTTTAGATTCTCCATATGAGAGAATAATTTCTAGATTTGATTTTGTTAATAACTTTAAAATTATAAAGGATAAATGTATTCAGTGTGGTATTAAAATCTGGAGTAGTTATGATTCTAAGTTGGGGTATAAACCATATTGTGAAAAATGTTATCAAAAAGAAATATATTAAATATATTATAGGAGTTGATGAAGTCGGAAGAGGTCCGATTGCCGGTCCTGTAGCCGTTGGAGCTTTTATGTGTCCACCAGATTTTTTTAGTTCCTTACCAACTAATTTTTCTAATGGAAAAAAAATTAAAATAAGAGATTCTAAAAAATTAAGTAAAGACAGAAGAGAAGATTGGTTTAATTATTTATCTAAAAGAAAGAAACAAGGAGAATGTGATTTTACTGTTTCTTTTGTTTCTCCAGAAATGATTGATAAATTTGGAATTAATAAGTGCATTCAAAAAGCTTTAGATAAATCATTGGATAAAGTAATAAAACAAAATCATTTAAATTTACCCCGCTTTACCCCAGAGGGGTCCTATACGGATGAAAATTTAAATGATTTTGTTTTATTTTTAGATGGAGGATTAAAAGCTCCTAAAAATTATCTTAGACAAAAAACTATTATAAAGGGAGATGAA
>VAPG01002392.1_pt1 | contig 10260 bp, 8 predicted proteins | sample 3393851 | NCBI WGS metagenome assembly VAPG01 (sample SAMN08290438, study PRJNA428436) | hydrothermal vent metagenome | isolation source: Deep-sea hydrothermal vent chimney | place: Atlantic Ocean: South-mid Altantic Ridge | depth 2194 m m
TGTGAACCTGGAGAATGGAATAACCATTCTGCTGCGGCTCACGCCTTGCAGCTACATGCTTCAGGTCACGCAGAGGACATAAGCAATTAATAGAGGTACCCTTAAGATAATAAAAACAGAGGCTTATCTTTTAAATCTTATTTGCTACGGAACTGCTTTCAGGTAGTTTTTTCTTATCTGACAGAGTTGGCGATATACGGTGAATGGCAACAACAGATAATCGAGGTTTTTATTATGAGTGAACGAATGTATTTGTTTGTGGTGGGGGCGGTGATCCTGACGGCACTCTACATTGAAAATAACATCATAATCTATGTCTTATCATTATGGCTATTGTTCGAAGGCGCTAGCGGTATTCTCCTGACCCGGCTTTCACACAAGATAATTCCAATTGCTGAGCCAGTCGGGCTGACGACCTTTCGAACCCGTCAGCGTTTCGATTTCGAAGCTCTACGAGCGACCCGAATTGTTATTGCCTTTTTCCTGGGTAGTGCATTTTTCTTATTGAATGAATACGACATCGAAATGTTGTGGTTTTTTCCCTGGTTTATGGGGTTTGCAATATTAGGCGCAGGGGTTAGTGGCGTCTGCCCGATTGTACTGGTAACAAAATGGGTAGGATTTAAATAGAAAATCAGATGCACGGAGAAGAGCAAAAATTTGAGGTAAAACTTCCTGCCCGTATCACTGGCCTCGTTTTTTGGGGGCTGGTATTTATAGGTCTGCTAATCGCAGTCATTGTATTGCAACAGGCCGAATCCGATCTTGTTGCTGAATCCTATCGAGACACCCTGGTTATTTCATACGAGATAGAAGAGATTGCTGAAGAGTATCCGGATGCGCCTGTCATAGATAAAGCCTCCGGGCGAATCAGAACAAAAATTCTTGAGCATATGGAAGAGTTTGGCTTTCATGCGGCACGTCTTTACGAAGGTGATGATTCTGTTTCTATCGGCGAAGTACTGGAGGATGATGATGTTTATGAGTATACCTTGCACTACTATCCGTTAGATTCTAATCAGTTGCATAAAATACGGCTGGAGCTTTATTGCACCAATTCCAAAAAAACAATTTCCGAGCTACGTAAAAACTTTCTTTTATCAATCGGTTTTGGTGTTTTTATTTTTGGTTTGTTTCTGCAACGTGTATTACAAAAAATGTTGTCCGCACCATTTCAGAAAATGGTTGCTACAGCAGAAAAGTTTTCACAGGGAAATAACGATGTTCGATTTGATGACAAACGGCAGGACGAGTTTGGCTATCTGGCTAAATTTATTAATAATGCGATTGACTCAATCCTGTCGAGTAAAGATGAACTGATTCTTGCGTTGCAGCGTGCATCTGAATCAGAAATTGCTTTGAGTCAGGAAAAAGAACGGGCCGAGGTAACGCTGCATTCGATCACTGATAGCGTTGTTACCGTTGATATTAACGAACGTATTGTTTATTTGAATCCTGCGGCTGAGAAATTATTGGGGCGTACAACAAAAGAAATTTCTGGCAAAGAATTTAAAAAAGTATTTAATATCGTAGAAGAGAGTACTGGTGATGTTATTGACGACTCATTGCATGTGTGTTTTGTGGCTGGAAAGATCGTGCATCTGCCTGAACATTCTTCATTGATTACAAAAGATAATTCTATTATTTCGATCGAGGCCTCTATCGCACCGATGAAAGCAGATACTGGTGATCTGATGGGGGCAGTGATCGTTATTCAGGATGTCAGCCATACCAGACGTCTGACCAGACAGCTTTCATACCAGGCGAGCCATGATTTGTTGACCGGTTTGTATAACCGAAGGAAGTTCGAAGAAAATCTTGAAGAAATTCTGATGAATGTGCGAGAAGAAGATAAACAACATGCACTGTTTTATCTGGATCTCGATAACTTTAAAATTGTCAATGACACCTGTGGCCATGTTGCCGGTGACGAGCTGCTCAAACAGTTGCCGGCACTGTTTAATGAAGTGTTGCGCAGTGGCGATATCATCGCACGATTGGGTGGTGATGAATTTGGTATCATCCTGCAAAACTGCGGCCTGAAACAGGCGGCAAACATCGCTGACAAGATTCGTCAGAAGATAAAAAATTACCGATTTATCTGGGATGATAAAACATTTGAGATCGGCGTCAGTATCGGTGTTATCGGAATCAATGCTGACAATGCCGAAATGTCGCAGGTTCTAAGTTCAGCTGACGTTGCATGTTATGCAGCAAAAGATGCCGGTCGTAACCGTGTGCATATCTACGAGCCATCTGATGAAGCGGTTACCGAGCGTTATGGCCAGATGCACTGGACTTCAAGAATATCAAAAGCACTGAAAGAAGAACGTTTTCAGCTCTACCAGCAACCGATTGTCGGCGTGCCTGATCAGAAACGAAATCATCTTGAAATCCTGTTACGCATGATAGATGAAAATGGCAACGTGATACCTCCCGGTGCGTTTATCTCTGCGGCTGAACGTTATGGTTTGATGCGTGAGATCGATCGTTGGGTAATAACTAACGTGTTCAAATTTATGGGAAGAAATGACCCTGCTGACCCGATAAAAAACACTGATCGCGTTATTGCGATTAACCTTTCGGGTGACTCCATTAACGATGCAGCCTTACTGGATTTTATTCTCAGGGAAAAAAATAAATATAACATCTCTTTAACAAATGTCTGTTTTGAAATCACTGAAACGGTTGCTATCAGTAATCTGAGTAAAGCCACTGTGTTCATTAATGAATTGAAAAATCACGGTTGCCAATTTGCTCTTGATGATTTTGGTAGTGGCCTGAGTTCGTTTGCTTATCTGAAAAACCTGCCAGTAAACTATCTTAAAATTGATGGTAGCTTTGTTAAAGATGTTAGCCGTGATAAAATTGACAGAGCGATGGTTGAATCTATTCAGCAGATTGGTGAAGTTATGAAGCTGCGAACTATCGCTGAGCATGTAGAAGATAAAGAGACGCTAAAAGTATTAGAAGAGATTGGTGTGGATTATGTGCAGGGCTATTACCTGGGTCGGCCAGAAGCGATTGAAAACAAACAGACCTAGGCAAGGGCAAGCGACATTTCGACAAATAAAAAAGGTGCTTTAAGCGCCTTTTTTATTTGCATCTGTTTTACATGTAGATGCGGCGGGTTTGAATATCGGGGCTGCTGTGTTGCCATACTTCATTGAAAAAATCAGTCAGTTTTCCAGCACGTTGCGGTGACATAAAGTTGATGCTGGCTTTGTAGTTACGGTTGTTTGCTGTCACCCGGTATAACATTCCCAGTTTATCTACCACCAGAAATGCACATTGTTCGTCTTTAAATTCAGCTGATGGGTTATTGATAAAAACAGAACTGGTAATGCTTTGCGCCAGTTTTATTAAACGGTGGCCATTGCGGACGGCTATACCTGAATCTTTTGTAAGGATGCGAATTTTTGTATTTGGATGTCTTTTTGCTAGATCGAAAATGGATTGTTCAAATGCATTATTGTTGTATATTTCTGCATCCATATCCTGGGTAAAAATATCGATGCTGTGACGTGCCTGTTTTACCAGTGAAATTGCAGCGTTTTTGTTTTCTTCAACAGTATCGATATGGATTTCTTCGGCAGTTTCGCCGAGTTTGTAAAACATAGGGAGGTCTTTAGCCATAGGCTGAGAAGGGATGATCAACATAATTTAGACTCATTTTTTTATTATTATTTGTCATTATTATTTAGCACATTTTTTCAGCATTTCACGGTGTGGAATATTTGCCTCGTAAAAAACATCACCTTTGATGGTAAACCCCTGTTTCTCGTAGAAAGTCAGGGCAGATATTTGTGCGTGAAGATAGACTACGCCGAGATTTTGTGTGACGGCTTCGCGTAAAACAAACTGCAGTAATGTTTTTCCTGTGCCTTCATTTCGATGTCCGTCCAGTACCGCCATGCGACCGATCTTGCCATCGCTGTTTAACCTGGCGCAGGCGATGGCCTGATCTTTTTCAAAAACGAGAAAGTGTGTGGCGCTGCTATCGAATTCATCCCATTCCATGTCTGCGGGAATATTTTGTTCTTCGATAAAGACTCTGCTTCGTATTGCAGTTAAAGTTTCTCTGTCGTTTTCCCAGTCAGCGAGGCGAATCACGATGTTGTTTTCTGCCATGCCTGACTATTCAGCTTCTTCGTCTGTAATAATCGCGCCGCTGTTAAACAGTGATAATAAAACAGCTTTTTCGTTTTCGCTCATTATTTGTTGCAGTTGTGCAAAATCCAGTGCTGTGTCATCACATAATAATCTGGCGAAGTTCAGGCTGATATCGTAACTGTCGCCGTTGACGAACAGTAGCGCGCCCTGATCGAGTTTGCTGAAAAGAAATTGTGAGAAGGGTGACTGTAGCAACGAACACTGCCCGGCGATTTCACACAGTGTGTCAAAATCGCTGTCAGCGTTATCGTTGGCGAATTCTTCGAAAGCTTTGTTGTCGCTGCAATATTGCCCCAGCCAGCGTTTTACCTGTGCCGGGTCCAGTGTCAGTCCCTGTTTCAGATCATCGATAAACTGGTCGACCGTGTCGTCGCTGATTTCGGCGTGGTGTTCCGGTTTGACGGGGCGGCTGTCGGTGAAACGTCTGGCGGCGTGTGTGCTTTCATTAAGAAAGTTGATGTAATCGCTGGTCATGGTTTTTAACGACGGTGCGCGGTAACCGACAGAGGCGGTGAGGCAGTCGATTTCCTTGCCCTGTTCGTCCTGTAAACGCTGTGCGACACCATGATGCGCCACGTTTGGCGGCAAATATAACAGGTCACCAGGTTCGCACAGCCATTGTTGTTCGGCTTCGAAAGTTTTTAAGATACGCAGGTCGACCCCTTCGATGGCATCGAAGCAAAAATGTTCGCTGATCTTCCACAGGCGATGGCCGCTGAGCTGAATTAGAAAAACATCATAGTCGTCGACATGTGGGCCAACCGAACCACCTTCCGGTGCGTAGCTGATCATCAGATCGTCGCGTCGCCAGTCGGGCAGAAAGCGAAACGGTCTGACCAAAGACATGGTCTCCGGCAGATATTTTTCCATGTCGCTGACCAGTAACGACCAGTGTGTTTCGGGCAGCTCGGAAAAACGTGTTTCATCGAACGGCCCGTTTTCTGCCTGCCATGGATTGTCACCGTCTTTTTCCAGAACCAGCCGTGCGTTAACACCTTCTTCACAGGCCAGCCCGGCGAGTTCATCGGCAGAAATTGGCGACTGCAGACCGGGGAACGCATTTTTAATAAACAGCGGTTTTTTCTGCCAGTAGTTGGCAAGAAAATCCTCGACGCTAATCTGACCCAGACAGTGAAAGTTTTCTGCGTTCATGCTTGTTGCCCTATAACTTTTTTGTTTGCTCGACGGCGTTGCCGATGTAGTTCATTGGCGTCAGCCGTAATAAATTTTCGCGTGCATCATCGGGAATCTCCAGTGTCTGGATAAATTCCTGGAAGGCCTGTTGCGTGATGGCTTTGCCGCGTGTCAGCTCTTTCAGTTTTTCGTAAGGATTTTCGATGCCGTAACGGCGCATCACGGTTTGAATCGGCTCGGCCAGCACTTCCCAGCTGGTATTCAGATCAGCTTCGATAACTGCGGCGTTGATCTCCAGTTTGTTCAGGCCTTTTAATAATGACTGATAAGCGATCAGGCTGTGCGCAAAACCGACACCAAGGTTGCGCAGCACGGTGGAGTCGGTCAGGTCACGCTGCCAGCGCGAGATCGGCAGTTTCTGGCTGAGGTGGCCGAGCAGGGCATTGGCGATGCCGAGGTTGCCTTCAGCGTTTTCAAAATCGATGGGGTTGACCTTGTGCGGCATGGTGGATGAACCGATCTCGCCCGCCACGGTTTTCTGTTTGAAATAAGCGTTGGAAATATACGCCCAGATGTCACGGCTAAGGTCGATTAAAATGGTGTTGAAGCGGCTGATGGCATCAAACATTTCTGCCATGTAATCGTGCGGTTCGATCTGGATGGTGAACGGGTTGATTTTTAGACCGATGGATTCGATGAACTGTTGGGAAAATGCCGGCCAGTCTATTTCCGGGTAGGCACTGATGTGTGCGTTGTAGTTGCCGACCGCGCCGTTGGCCTTGCCGACAATCTCGGTATTAGCAACTTGTTCGCGTTGTTTGCGCAGACGGTAAACCACGTTTGCCAGTTCCTTACCGACCGTGGTCGGGGAGGCGGTCTGACCGTGGGTGCGACTGAGCATGGGTTGTTCGGCAAATTCCTGTGCCTGCGCGCTCAGCCGTGTGATGATCTCGTCCATCGCCGGCAATAACACATTATCGCGACCGGCTTTTAACATCAGGCCGTGTGACAGGTTGTTGATGTCTTCGGAAGTGCAGGCGAAGTGTAAAAATTCGGTGCTGGTTTCAAGCTGGGCGTTGCCCTGGATTTTTTCCTTGAGAAAATATTCCACTGCTTTCACATCGTGATTGGTGGTGCGTTCGATGGTTTTGATGCGTGCGGCATCTTGCAGTGAAAAATCATCGACGATGCTGTTGAGTTTGGCATTGGCGGCATCATCCAGCGTTGGCACTTCTGCAATTTCCTCATGCGCGGCCAGCGCCTGAAACCAGCGGACTTCGACCAGCACGCGATGTTTGATCAGGCCGTATTCGCTGAAAAGATCGCGCAAGGCAGCGGTCTTGGAACCGTAGCGGCCATCGACGGGAGAAATTGCGGTAAGTTCGTTTAATTCCATGGTCATCATATAAAAGCCATCATGTAAAATTTTGTTTTAAATCAGAATAAAAGCGGTATTATATCATCCTGAAAGCGACGCTGAGGAAGATGTTACATGAGTGAGTACCGAACAGAAAAAGACAGTATGGGTGAGTTGCAGGTGCCTGCCGAAGCGGCTTATGGCGCACAGACGCAACGCGCTGTCGACAATTTTCCGATCAGCGGACAGACTATGCCAACGTCTTTTATCCGGGCGCTGGGGCTGGTGAAACAGGCCTGCGCCAATGCCAATCACAGCCTGGGTTCGCTGGATGAAAATCGTCGCCGCGCCATCTCATCAATCTGCGATGACATCATCGCCGGCAAGTTGATGGACCAGTTTCCGCTGGATGTGTTTCAGACCGGTTCGGCCACTAGCACCAACATGAATGCCAATGAGGTCATTGCGCGACTGGCTTCGCAGCAAGCAGGTGAAGCGATCCACCCCAACGATCACGTCAACATGAGCCAGAGTTCCAACGATGTGATCCCGAGCACCATCCATGTCAGTGCCGCGATTGAATGTCATCAGCAATTAATTCCAGCGCTCACTCACCTTATTTCTGTCATCGAAGAAAAAGCTGAAGCGCTGGATGCCATCATCACCACCGGGCGCACACATTTAATGGATGCCATGCCGGTGAGTCTGGGGCAGGAACTGTCCGGCTGGGCGGCGCAGTTGAAATCGGCATTGTCGCACATCGAAGACACGCTGCCGGAAATTCACCAGCTGGCGATTGGTGGCACTGCGGTTGGTACCGGCATCAACGCCGATGTCGCCTTTGGCGGGCTGGTCGCCGAGCAGTTATCCGCCAGCACCGGCCTGAGTTTTAAAGTGGCGAACAACCGTTTTGCCGCCATGAGTTCGCAGGACTCAGCGGTGGCCTTAAGCGGCCAGCTAAAAACCCTGGCCACCGCCTTGATGAAAATTTCCAACGACCTGCGCTGGATGAACAGTGGCCCGCTGGCCGGCATCGGCGAGATCGCGTTGCCGGCATTGCAACCGGGCAGCAGCATCATGCCGGGCAAGGTAAATCCGGTGATCCCGGAAGCGACTGTCATGGTGTGCGCGCAGGTGATTGGTAACGATGTCACAATTACTATTGCCGGACAATCAGGCAACTTTCAGCTGAATGTGATGCTGCCGCTGGTGGCGTTCAACCTGTTGCAGAGCATCGAGATTTTATCGAACAGCTCACGCCTGCTGGCCGATAAAGCCATCGCCGGTTTTACCGTCAACGAAGACAACATCAAAGCCGCTTTGCAGAAAAATCCCATCCTGGTCACCGCGCTGAATCGTGTTATCGGTTACGAGCTGGGCGCGAAGATCGCTAAAGCCGCTTATGCTGAAGGCCGTGCGGTGATCGATGTCGCTGAAGACATGACCGATCTTTCCCGTGATGAACTGGAAAAATTACTTGATCCTGAAAAGCTGGTGACGGGTGTGAATTGATGGTCATTGGTTAGTCGGCAGCATTGATCGCGGAACAAGTTTCCGCTCCTACGGAGAGAATCTGTTTGTAGCAGCGGAAACTTGTTCCGCGATGTTTGCCGGCAGATTTAACCGGACCACAAAGATATTGTAACAAGGTAAAAAAATGGAGCAGGTACTTTCAAAAATCGCACGGTTGAATGAGATTGGCATCGCCCTGTCGGCGGCTACCGACGTTGATGTTTTATGCGACAAGATCCTGACCGGTGCAATGGAGCTGACCAACGCTGATGGCGGTAGTCTGTATCGCATGTCGGACGATAAGAGTTCGCTTGAGTTTGTTATTGTATCGACCCATTCACTGGATATTCACATGGGCGGCAGCAGCGGTCAGGAAATTCGCTTTCCGGCCATCCCTCTGCAGGTCAACGGCAAGCCGAATAAAAGCAACGTGGTCAGTTCGGCAGTGCACGATGAAAAAACCATCAATATTATTGACGCTTATCATGCCGACGGTTTTGATTTCAGTGGCACGCGAAAGTTTGATCAGCAGACCGGTTATCGTACGCAATCCATTCTGACCATCCCGCTGAAAAATCATCACAACGATATCATTGGTGTGTTGCAGCTGATCAATGCCAAAGATGAAGACAGCGGTAAGACACTGGAATTTTCCATCGCCGACCAGCAACTCGCCGAATCACTGGCATCGCAGGCCGCAGTCGCTATCACCAATAACAAACTCATTGAAGAGCAGCGTGAGTTGTTCGAATCGTTCATCAAATTGATGGCCAGCGCGATTGATGAAAAATCGCCTTACACCGGCGGCCATTGCAAACGTGTGCCCGAATTGACTATGATGATCGCCGATGCCTGTCACCGTTCGCAGAGCGAAGCGCTGAAAGATTTTGAAATGACAGACAATGATCGTTACGAACTGACTATCGCAGGCTGGCTGCATGATTGCGGCAAAGTCACCACGCCGGAATACGTGGTCGATAAAGCCACCAAGCTGGAAACGATTTATGATCGCATTAATACTGTAGACACTCGCTTCGAAATTTTGAAACGTGATGCGACTATCGAAAGTATGCAGCAGAAAATCGAACGTTTGCACAAGGATACTAATACTGACTGCACAGACCTTGATGAAGAACTACAGCAGACGATAGCGTTGTTAAATGATGAACGTGATTTTATTCGCCAGAGCAATGTTGGTGGTGAGTTTATGGACGAGGTTTCACAGCAACGCGTGCGTGATATTGCCGAACATCGCTGGTTAGACCCGGACGGCGTCAATGCAAAATTTCTCAATGATAATGAGGTAGAAAACCTGACGATTGCCAAAGGCACCTTAACCGATGATGAGCGTCTTGTGATCAACAATCACATGGCGGTCACCATCAAAATGCTGGCGCAGTTGCCGTTTCCCAAACATCTTAAAAATGTGCCGGAGTATGCCGGTGGTCATCACGAACGCATGGATGGCAAAGGTTACCCGAACGGTCTCACGCGTGAGCAGATGTCGGTGCAGGCGAGGATGATGGGCATTGCAGATATATTTGAAGCTTTATCAGCCAGTGACCGGCCTTATAAAACTGGCAAACCGTTAACCGAATGTTTGCGTATTCTGGGTTACATGAAAAAAGACAATCATATTGATCCGGATATTTTTGACGTGTTCGTGCGCGATAAAGTTTATATGCGATATGCCAAAGCGTTTTTGCCAAAGAAACAAATTGATGAAGTAAAACATTCAGACATCCCCGGCTTCGAGGAGTAGGGCGCCAGCTTATTTACGAAGTTTTTATCTCGTCCAGGGTAAAACGAATCTGTTTGATCAGCTCTGTATGGCGGTAAGGCTTGTTGAGCAGGTCGGTATAAAGTTGTACCAGTTCGTTATGTGGTTCTGCTTTTTCGGCAAAGCCGGAAGTCAGCAGAATTTTAACAAACAATTTTAAGGGCACATCTATTAATAGAGGTGCCCTTAAGTTGTCTGCGAAAACGATTGCTGATATTTATAAAGCCAGGTGGCAGGTCGAGTTATTCTTTAAATGGGTCAAACAAAACCTGAAAATTAAATCATTTGTTGGCACAGGTAAGAA
>VAPG01041581.1_pt1 | contig 10246 bp, 9 predicted proteins | sample 3393851 | NCBI WGS metagenome assembly VAPG01 (sample SAMN08290438, study PRJNA428436) | hydrothermal vent metagenome | isolation source: Deep-sea hydrothermal vent chimney | place: Atlantic Ocean: South-mid Altantic Ridge | depth 2194 m m
AGAATTAAAGCAGAAAAATTCCAAGAATTTAAAGACGCGATAAACTCAATTGAACAAAAAGATTTAGAAACAAAAAAAACTGTTGAACAACCAGAAGAAGGGGAAGAGGAAGAAGAATCGGGGATTGATGAACAAGGATTAATGTAATTATTCTAAAAATTCGGAAATATTTATAAAGACACATTAATAATAAACTATAGGTGATAACGTTAAGTTAAAAGATATGGAAAAAAAGGGTGTTAAATACGTAATTAAAAGAGAAGGGAAATTCTATCCAAGTGAAGAAATGAAAAAAATCGCTAATATCACTGATGATAAGATATACGAAAAGGCAGCAAAGGATCCAATAAAATTTTGGGGAAATCTCGCAGAATCAGGCTTAATATGGGAGAAGAAATGGGACAAAACATATTCTGAAAAACTTCCATACTTTCAATGGTTTAAGGGAGGAAAATTAAACTTTTCAGTAAATTGCATAGACAGACATCTTTCAAATCCAAATAAAACCGCACTAATTTGGATACCAGAACCAAAAGAAGAGAAACCAATAAAATTCTCCTACGGAGAACTCTATGATAAAATAAATAGATTTGCAAACGTCTTAAAATCAAACGGAATAGAAAAAGGAGATATAGTATCCATTTATATGCCAATGATTCCAGAGGCATTAATAGCAATGTTGGCATGCACAAGGATTGGAGCAATTCATTCAGTAGTGTTTTCTGCATTTTCCGCAGATGCATTAAAAGCTAGAATAGAGGATGGAAAAGCAAAAATATTGGTTACCTCGGATGGATATTATAGAAGAGGAAAACCAGAAAATCTTTTCAAAAAAGCCAAACAAGCAGCGAAGAAAACAACTATACAAAAAATAATTGTAGTAAATAGGATTAACGGAAAAACTAGGGGAAGAAATATTTTAAAATTTAATGAAGAGATAGAAAAAGCATCCTCGTATTGTAAACCAGAGATGATGAATTCTGAGGATACTATGTTTCTGCTTTACACTTCTGGAACAACTGGAAAACCAAAAGGAATTATACACGATACAGGTGGATATGCTACACAGGCATATTGGACATGTAAATGGAATTTTGATTTACACCCAGAAGACATTATGTGGTGCACAGCAGATATAGGTTGGATAACTGGACACACCTACGGAATGTATGGACCATTACTTGTAGGAGCAACCTCTTTAATCTACGAAGGAGGACCTAATTTCCCAAACCCAGGAAGATGGTGGAAAATAATTCAAGACCAGAAAGTAAATGTATTTTATACAGCACCAACAGCAATTAGAATGTTTATGAGAACATCACAAAATTGGATAACAAAACACGATTTATCCTCATTGAAGATATTAGGAACAGTAGGGGAACCAATCGATAAAGAATCATGGATGTGGTATTTTAGAACAATAGGCGGATCTCGTTGCCCCATAATAGATACATGGTGGCAAACCGAGACAGGAGGAACGCTAATAAATACTATACCTGGTATTGGACCGTTTGTTCCTACGCTGTCAGGGAAAAGCTTCCCGGGGACAACTCATGTAGTTGTAGATGATAATGGGAATATTGTTCCAGAAGGGAAACAAGGTTTTCTGGCTCAAAAAAGTCCATTTGCACCTGGAATGTTACACGGAGTATTCAACAATCATAAAAAATACAAAGATACATATTGGAAAAAATTTAAGACCATGTATGACACCTCAGATGGAGCCTATTTAAAGAATGGACTGATTAGAATAACCGGTAGAACAGACGATGTAATGAAAGTCGCAGGACATAGACTTGCAACAGCAGAAGTAGAGAATGCAATTCATAATAATAAGAAAGTAAATGATGTTGCAGTAGTCCCTACTCCAGATGAAATAAGGGGACAAGTCCCAATTGCATTTGTAGTTCTAAAAAAAGGAAAACCATCAAAAAAATTGGAACAAGAATTAAGAAAGTATGTGGATATTAAAATAGGGCCTACCGCAAGACCGGCAAGAATATTTTTTGTCTCAGACTTACCAAAAACAAGATCCGGAAAAATAATGAGAAGAATTTTGAAAGCTCTCCTAATTAAAGAAAAACCAAAAGGATTAATGACGCTTACAAATCCAGAATCGGTGGATAAAATTAAAACAATAATAAATGATAATTCTTAACTTTTATGAGAAAAAATATAATTATTGGAGGCAAGGCTGGTCAGGGAATAAATAAAGTATCTCAAATTTTTTCAAATGTATTAAACTCTCACGGATATTTTACTTTTAATTACAGAGATTATGCATCATTAATTAGAGGTGGACATAATTTTAACACACTTGCAATATCTGATGAATCAATTGAATCTCACGATGCCAAAGTAGATGTGTTAGTGGCTCTCGATGAAAGGACAATAAAAACACACAAACAAGCACTTAACAAAAACGGAATAATAATAACAGGAGAACAATTTAATAAATTAGGAAGAAATTTAAACATTGCACTCGCAGGAACATTAACAAAAATTTTTGGGATAGATTTTACAGTCCTTGAAAACGAAATAAAATCTCAATTTAAAAACTCGGAAGAAGCAGTAGCTGCCGGAAAAATAGGTTTTGATTCTTGCGAGATATCCCATCAGCTACCAAAATTAAAGAATTCTCCAAAAGTTTTATCTGGGTCAGAAGCAATAGCAATTGGTGCCATAAATTCAGGATTACAAGTTTATGTGGCATACCCTATGACTCCAGCTACAAACGCTATGCACGAACTAGCTAAAAACCAACTCAAAAATAATCTAATAGTATTCCAAGCAGAAAATGAAATAGCTGCCGCGTCCATGGCGATTGGGGCATCATTTGCAGGAACAAAAGTAATGACTGGGACCTCTGGTGGTGGGTTTGATTTAATGGGAGAAACACTCTCCCTTCAAGGAATCTCAGAAATTCCACTAACAGTCTATCTATCATCGAGAGCAGGACCAGGAACAGGTGTGCCAACTTATACCGCACAATCAGATTTAGATATAGCATTAAAGGCAGGACACGGAGAAGCTCCCAGAGTAGTAGTCGCTCCAGGAAATCCAATCGAATTAATAGAAAAAACATCTGAGGCATTATTTTTAGCAGAGAAATTTAGAACACTCTCAATTATTCTTTCAGATAAACATCTTGCAGAATCAGAATTTTCTTCCATAGAAAAACCCAAAAAAACTCCAACATTCAAAATAAAAAGATTAATTCCAGGGAAAAATCTCGTCAAAAATTCCTCATATGAAAGCGACGCATTTGGAAATTCAACCGAATCTTACACCCTAACTGAACAAAACGTCAATGCAAGAATTGAAAAATACAAAGATATTGAAAAATACATCCAAAAAAATTTTGAAATGACAAAACTATATGGAAATAAAAACTCCAAAAATCTTGTTGTAGGGTGGGGCTCAACATCTGGAGCTATTAAAGACGCAATCAAAGATTTAGACGCAAAATTTTTGCAAATTTTATATATGGAACCAATATCTCAAAAAATTAAAAAAGAGATAGAAACGGCAGAAAAGGTAATATTAGTTGAGTGCAATGTAACAGGACAACTAGGAAGGCTAATTAGAGAGAAAACGGGAATAAAAATAAAAAATCAGTTATTAAAATATAACGGTCGCCCCTTTCATTCAGACGAATTAAATAAATTAATTGGAGAGATGATATGAAAATTGGAATAGAATTAAGAAAATTAGAAATTTCTGATTTAGATAATATAATGAAAATATTCTCAAATAAGAAAATTACAGACGGTATAGGACTAACTCTCTCGACAAACCCCCCAAAAATAACGAGACAATTTGAAAAAAAATGGTTAGAGGATTCCATCAAAAACTACAGAAAAAAGAAACCAACAAACTACAATTTGGCAATAATATCAGAGGGAATATATGTAGGGAATATGGGAACTCACAAAATAGATTATGAAAACGAATCAGCTGAAATAGGATACTGGATAGGAGAAAAATACTGGAAAAATGGAATTGCTACCAAAGCACTAAAATTATTTATAAAAGAACTTAACAAAAAATTCAAACTAAAAAGAATAACCGGATATGCATTCACCTTTAATATAGCATCAAAAAAAGTTATGGAAAAATGTGGATTTAAATTAGAAGGAATAAAAAGAAAACACAAAAAAGGAAAAAATAAATTTTATGATTCATATCAATTGGCAAAAATTCAATGAAACCAAACAAATATCAAATCACTATATATAAAAATGAACAATTGTTTAACAAATTAAAATGAAACCAGATCTATCAACAAAATCAGAAATAACATGGTGCCCTGGATGCCCAAACCATATGATACTAGCATCAGTGAAACAAACGCTATCGCAACTAATTGAAACAAAAAAAATAAAACAAACTGACTTAGCAATCACAACAGACATAGGTTGTCACGCAAAAATATTTGACTACCTAAATCTATCCGGAATATATTGCCTACACGGGAGAGCAATACCAACAGCAATTGGAATGAAAATAGGAAATCCAAAACTAAAGGTTTTAACTTTTGTAGGTGATGGGGCAGCATATGCAGAGGGAATAGCTCATTTTATACACGCCTTCAAATATAATGCAGATATGACTTTAATCCTACACGACAACCAATCATTCTCATTAACTACGGGACAACCAACACCGACGTCACAACAAGGATATATCTCAAAATCCGAACCTCTGGGAGTTTTTGATAAGCCAATGAACCCAATGAAACTAGCACTAGCAGCAAACGCAACTTTCATAGCAAGAACAAATGCACGAGATATGCCCCATATGAACGAAATACTCCTAAAAGCAATGAATCACAAAGGATTTTCCTTTATTGAAATAATCCAAGATTGTTTGATTTTTAATTTAGACTCCAACAACAAAGATAAACAAATGTATAAAATTAAAGATAACACAAATAAAAAAATTGCAGAAAAATTAGCAGACGAGTTTGATTATAACTCAAAAACTGGGAAAATTCCACTAGGAGTAATTTATCAATCGAATGATTTATCATTAGAAGAAAAATGGCCACAATTAAAAAAACAACTTACAAATAAAAATACGCAACTAGGAAAATTAAATATTATGAAAAAGTTAATACCAACTAATAATGACAAATAAGAAATCTGCAAAAAAACAAAACTCTTGCACTAATAAAAAAGAATGCAATCATAAAGGACTATTCGCCATACTAATTATAGTTTTGATATGGTTGAAACCAGAAATGATATGGTCACAAATAATAATTACAATGGCAGCCATAGCATTAATACTTCCAGAAAATCCTTGCTTTCATAGATAGAAACAGCTAATTCCTAAAAAGACTACCAAAAATTCTTAAATTATTTTTTAAAATTTTTTCAGAAACATCTTCTTGTTTCAACCCCTTTATATCTGAAATTATTTTAATTGTTTTCTCAATATTTGCAGGCTCATTTCTCTCTCCCACTATGGGAGACAAAAAAGGAGAATCTGTCTCCGTTAATAAGTTATCTAATGGAACCATTCCTACCAACATTTTAAAGTGTTCCAACCTAGTTATTACAGGTGGAACAGAAAAACTCCAACCATTTTCAATACACCTACGGATTAAAGACTTCCTTCCATTAAAACAATGCATAATAACCCTATCCATTTTCATCTCTTCTAAAATTTCAATAGCATCAAGCTCTGCCTTTCTTGAATGGATAACAACAGTTTTGTTAATTTTTTTTGCAACCAACAAAACTTTTCTAAAAACTATTTTTTGTTTTTCTTTCATTTCTTCACTGCTAAATTCTTCCCAATTATAATCAAGACCAATTTCTCCTATCGCGACACATTCACTGGCATGTTCTTCAATCCAACTGAGTTCTTCATCAACATCAAAACTTTTGGAATTTTCACCAGATCCAGACTTTTGCTCTATGGCATCAATTGGGTATAATCCAAAGGAAACCCCTACGCAGTCATATTTTTTGGAAATTTCCAAATTCTTTCTATTCGTAACAGGATTGGTCCCAGAACTAATAATAAATTCCCCACCAGCCTCCCTGAACCTATTAATAACTAAATCTAAATCATCCTCAAACCTTTGACTTTCCAAATGTGCATGAACATCTATCATTCTCATAACATTTAATAACATAATGAAATTAAAAAGGTTATGATAGAATATTTAACTCTTCTAATAGCTATCCCATTGGGACTTATTCTAGCAGGCACGACAAAAGACGAAAAGAAAATTTATTCAAACACCCCCTATTTTCCAATTATGCTCTGGGTTTTTGCAATCGGAGCTGCAATATTTTATACATTAGACAAACAACTTGCATTAACCTTAACTTTTATTTTTATCACAATTTTCGTCTGGGACAAAGCATAATTTTAAAATCCCCTTTTTCTATCCATATAAATGACATTTTATTTAATTGGAATTGGAATGGACGAAAAATCAATATCGGCAAATGCCATGGATACCTTAAAATCTTGCGACAAAATTTATTTAGAAAACTATACCGTAAACTTTCCATATACAATCGAGAAATTAAATAAATTATTTGGATTAGAAATAATCGAGTTAAATCGCACCAAAATAGAAGATGAGTCAATCCTCTCAAAAGCAGAAAAGTCGAAAATTGCACTTCTAGTTTATGGAGACTCTTTATCCGCGACGACACATATACAATTAATTTTAGAATGTAAAAAGAGAGAAATTCCATACAAAATTTTTCATAATGCTTCAATTATGACTACAATCGCGGAAACTGGACTCTCACTTTACAAATTTGGGAAAACCACCAGTATGCCGAATTGGAAAGAACACACGAATAAACCAACTTCTTTTATGAATTATATCAAAGACAATCAATCAATTTCCGCACACAGTTTAGTGCTAACAGATATAGGATTAGAAATAAACAACGCCATTACCCAACTTTTAGAATCATCTGAAAAGGAAAAAATAAAACTTCCAGAAAAAATAATAGTAATTTCAAACGCGGGAACAAAAAATCAAAAAATTTTTTATAATAAAATTAGAAAACTTATGGAATTAAAAATTGAAATGCCCTTCTGCCTAATAATTCCCACAGAACTTCACTTCCTAGAAAAAGAAACATTGGAACTATTAAAAGAACAATAATTTTAAATAACCCATCTAACACTCTATCCCATGGCAGACATAAAGGACATTGAAAAAGAAATTTTAGAATTCTGGGGAAGAGACAACACCTTCAAAAAATCCCTAAAAAAAACGGAAAACGGAAAACCCTATATTTTTTACGATGGACCTCCATTTGCAACGGGACTTCCACATTATGGGCACCTTTTAGCATCAACACTAAAAGATGTATTCCCAAGATTTTGGACAATGCAAGGCAGGTATGTAGAACGAAAATGGGGCTGGGATTGCCACGGTCTTCCAATTGAAAATATTGCAGAAAAAGAATTAGGCATAAACTCTAAAAATGAAATAGAGAAAATGGGAGTAAAGAAATTTAATAATTTTTGCAGAAATAAAGTCCTGACTTTTGCAGACGATTGGAAAAATTACATTGATAGAATTGGAAGGTGGGTAGATTTTGATAAAGGATATAAAACAATGGACACAAATTATATTGAATCAGTTTGGTGGGCATTTAAACAACTTTACGAAAAAGGATATCTATATGAGGGAGAAAAAATCTTAATGTATTGCCCAAGATGCTCAACACCACTAGCAAAATCAGAAATAGCTATGGATAATTCCTATAAAATTATAAAAGATTTAACGGTAACTGTAAAATTTAAACTTGTTAATGAAAACGCCTACATACTCGCGTGGACAACAACACCATGGACACTACCATCAAATTTAGCACTAGCAGTAAATCCCGATTTAGAATACTCATTCATAAAAGATAAATCAGACAGAAATACTTACATACTGGCAAAAGACTTGATATCAAATTTTTATAAGTCTAAAGATGATTATGACCTAATAAAAGAAATAAAAGGAAAAGAACTTGAGGGAAAAAGGTATGAGCCACTATTCCCTTACTTTAAAGATAATCCGAATTCCTTTCAAATTTTATCGGGAGATTTTGTAACGGCAGAAGAGGGAACAGGCGTCGTCCATATTGCACCAGCTTTTGGGGAAGATGATAATAATATAGCAAGAGAATATAAAATACCGATGGTGCAACCAGTAGATGAAAATGGAAATTTTACAGACGAAGTAAAAGAATATAAAGGACAATTTATCCACGATGCAAATGAAAAAATTGTGATTGATTTAAAAAAATCAGGAAAAGCAGTTATGTCAAGGAAAATGGAACACGAATATCCATTCTGTTATCGGTGCAATACAAAGTTAATGTATAGAGCATTACCCGCATGGTTTGTAGATATTCAAAAAATAAAAAACAGGCTTTTGGATTTAAATATGAAAATAAACTGGATACCAAATTATCTGAAAGAGGGAAGAATGAAACACAATATCTTAACAGCACCAGATTGGAATATTACACGGAATAGATATTGGGCAACAGCAATTCCAATCTGGAAATCCAAATCGGGAAAAATAAAGGTCATTGGATCTATAGATGAACTAAGAAAATACGCTAAAAATTTACCGAAACAAATTGACCTCCACAAAGATTGCTTGGATGACGTTAAGTTAGAAATAGGAGGAGAAGAGTATCAAAGAATACCAGAAGTTTTAGACTGCTGGTTTGAATCTGGGTCAATGACATTCGCACAATTCCACTATCCATTCGAGAATAAAGAATATTTTGACAAAAATTTTCCAGCACAATTTGTCGTAGAATATATTGGACAGACACGAGCATGGTTTTATTATATGATGACACTTTCTGCAATCCTCTTTGATAAAATTCCATTTGAGAATGTTTTGACAACTGGAAATATCTTGGCAGAAGACGGAGTAAAAATGTCGAAATCTCTAAACAATTATCCCAACCCATTAAATATTATTAATGAATATGGTGCAGACACTCTTCGGTTTTATTTACTATCATCCCCAGTAGTAATTGCGGACAATTTTAATTTCTCAGAAAAAGGACTCAAAGAAATTTACAAAAAAGTTATAGTTATATTATACAATATATCTAATTATTATCAGGACTACCAAAAAAGCACCGACAACGACTATGAGAAATCTAATAATATAATGGACAGATGGATAATCTCACGGACCGAGGAACTAAATAGCGTAGTTAAGAAACATCTTGAAGAATACAATACAATAAAAGCCTGTGCTTTTGTAAAAAAATATATTGACGATTTATCTACATGGTATATTCGTAATTCCCGTGATAGGTTCAACGAAAACGACGAAAAAGCCAGAAAAACATTAAGATACGTTCTTGAAAAAATAGTGAAAATTTTAGCCCCCTTAATCCCGTTTACGACAGAAAAAATTTATCAGGATATGAATGGGAAAGACAAATCTGTCCACTTAAAAAATTATCCGACAACAAACAAAAACTATATCGATAAGAAACTAGAAAATGAAATGGAAACAACAAGAAATATAGTTTCAATGGCGTTAAGAGAAAGAGATAGGGCACAAATAGGACTAAAATGGCCACTCGCGAAGGCGACAATTTCATCACCAATAGAGCCGAGTAAAGAATTAAATAATGTTATTAGAGAAGAACTTAATATTAAAAAACTCATTTATAAAAAATCCGATAATATGGACGTCGAACTTGACACAAACATAACGGCAGAATTAGAAGAAGAAGGATTCGCGAGAGAGATTTCTAGAAAAATTCAGGCAACAAGAAAAAGGGCTGGATTGGTAAAATCAGATACTATAGAACTAGAAATATCTTCAGACTTCAACAAAAAATTAAAATCGCAAATTAATTTTATAAAAGAAAGAGTGGGGGCAAAAAATATTTCATTAAAAAAATCTAAAACAATCTTCAAATATTCAGAGGAAGGGAAGATAAAGAAAATGGTATTTGAAATAAAATTTAACAAACTATAGCCTCGATAGTAAATACTTCTCCCTATAAACAATGTTAATTCAAAGAAACATTTAAATACCAATTAAGTCTAAACCAACTATGATAGTTAAAGGGGAATTCCTTAGCCGACTGAGAAAAATCTTTGATCTCAATATGTATGAAGTAAAAGTGTGGACAGCCTTACTTTCAAGAGGAACATCAACAGCAGGGGAGTTGTCAAGTATATCCGAAGTTCCAAGATCCAGAACATATGATATTTTAGAATCTCTAGA
>VAPG01000474.1_pt1 | contig 10209 bp, 10 predicted proteins | sample 3393851 | NCBI WGS metagenome assembly VAPG01 (sample SAMN08290438, study PRJNA428436) | hydrothermal vent metagenome | isolation source: Deep-sea hydrothermal vent chimney | place: Atlantic Ocean: South-mid Altantic Ridge | depth 2194 m m
GCGGCATGGAAGAGATAATGGGCGAGGTTCAGGAAGACTTTCAGGGCAGCAGGGTGGAGATAATACAAGCCGATGATGTTGACAAATGGCATCTCAAATGGGGGATCACGAAAACATAAAGATATTTTAATAAAACCTTAATCTTCGACTGCCATATTGATTTAGTAAAAAGAAAATCCCAAATCCGGGAGCAGTAATTCTTAGGTAAATCTATTTTTAAGGAGGATTGGCATCATGAAAAAGGTTTTATGTTCAACGGCATCTATTTTGACCGGTTTTTTTGTTATGTCTATAGCGCTGACACCCCCAGCCGCCACTGCCAGTAATCTAAAAATCTTTCGTAATGAGAACGGGAAGACAGCGTTTCATTACGAGCCTCGAGAATTTGAGGTACACTCGCAAATTTTAAACCGGCCGCTTGATACTGTGAATTTTTCCGATGGGATAAACTACGATACAACACTAAAATTCACTACCGGCATCGGCAGCGGCGCCTTCCATTACCCAGGTGATGACCGCAATACGGTTTATACGATCAGTGACCGAGGCGTAAATGTAGATTGTGATGATGACGTGGATATTATCGGCGCTGATATTTGTTCAAATGGTAAAATATTCCCGATTGCCAATTACGCTCCCTCTATCTTCAAACTGCAGAGGCATGGACATCATGGTTGGAGAATTACCGACGTTATCCGGCTCAAGGATGGTAACGGCAAACAGCTTACTGGTCTGCCTAATCCGCTTACTTCAATGACTACTGAAACCGCTTATGACAAACAGGGTAACCCCATTGGCTTTGATGCGAACGGCCTGGATACCGAGGCTCTGGTGCGTCTGTCGGATGGTACTTTCTGGGTGAGTGAAGAATACGCTCCAAGCCTGGTGCATGTATCTGCGGGCGGCGAAGTCCTGGAGCGTTTAGTGCCCACAGGGATTGAGGGTGAACTGGGAGCGGCGGATTACCCGGTGGTGGGGGCATTACCGGAGATTCTGAGCAAACGCAAACTCAATCGCGGCATTGAATCAATTGCTGTATCACCGGATGAGAAATACCTCTATTTCACCATGCAAAGTCCTTTGGCCAATCCAGACAAAAAGGCTTATAAAAAATCGCGCAATGTCCGATTGTTTAAAATGGATCTGCGGAACGAGGAAGTTGTCGGTGAATATGTTTATGTAATTGACAAACCGGATACTTTTCTGGCTGATAACACGACCAGGCAAAACAAGGTCAAGGTCAGTGAAATGGCGGCCTATGGAAATGACAAGTTGATTGTCCTTGAACGCATTAACAAGACCACCAAGTTGTATCGTGTGGAGTTGGATGATGCCAGCAATATCTTAAATTCAGAATGGGACAACACCGCAACCTCGCCTTCTCTGGAGCAGTTGACAGATCTAAGTGACGAGGCCATCATACCGGTTGGCAAGGAAATCGCTCTGGATTCAGCTACCGATTTACCGCCAGAGGCACTGCCAAGCAAGATTGAAGGGGTTGCTATTCTCAATGATCATGAATTGTTTATGATCAACGATAATGATTTTGGCATCAAGGGCGCGGAGACGCATCTTATCGACCTCAAGGTTAACAGACAGTTTTTTAAATAAGCTGAAAGCATCCTTGCGGGCATTAACAGTCTGATTCAAGCAGCAAAAGCCAGAGTTTGCGGATACCGCACGAACAAGAACTTAATTGCTATGATTTACCTCATCTGTGGTAAGTTTAAAACTTCGGGATAGCTACCTGAAACAGCGAGGCACCTTATAAAGAACAAACCACAATCCGGGACGGGCCCGCCGCTGTGACCGGGGACAAAGGTTGCATAATGTCACTATTTTCTTATCGCGGTCGTTTTTGTGATACAGAAAATGGGAAGACGCAACACAGAGATTGATCCGGGAGTCAGAATACCTGGCTGAAGATAAAAGTGTACTGGAGAAAAGGTACAACAAGCAGAGAATACACCCTCGTGGACAAAGGGTAAGCTTCTCCTCATTCGTGGAAAAATCAGGGAATCCCCGAACCAGTTTTACTATTGGTCCGGGGATTTTTTTGCCCATACACCTTTGTTTGGGGGGTATCTCTTCAGCCAAAAAACAACTCATGAGCAAACAAGGAAAAGAAAAAAGGGACTGATTATGGTCTTTACCGGCAACGGCAAGGGCAAGACCACCGCGGCCATCGGTATAACCATGCGAGCCGTGGGCCACGGCTTCAAGACCGCTTTATCCAGTTCATCAAAGGCTCCTGGAAATACAAGGCGAAATGGAGGCAATTGCCCATTTCCCCGAGAACATCGACTTTCATGGCCTGGGCCGGGGTTTTACCTGGAATTCCGATGATCTGGACAAAGACCGGGAGGAGGCCATGCGGGTTTTAAGCAATAATCCCAAGGATCTGCATATTGTCATCACCGGCCGGGCCGCCGACCCCAAACTACTGGAACTCGCCGATCTGGTGACGGAGATGAAGGCGGTCAAGCACCCATACAAACAAGGCGTAAAGGCCCAGAAAGGCATTGAGTTTTGAACTTCAATGACTGCCCAGGCGAAGAGATCAAAGCCGTTCAAGCAAAAAATCACGACCAAAAAAACCATGGAGGAACGCCTATGGGCATAATCAGGAACAGACAAAAACTAATCAGCTTAATTAAGCCTGTTTTTCCTGCTCGGGCTGCCTTGGACAAGCTGCCGAGCTGCGGATAGGGTGCATATTCGTTACAGTCATAATTTTCAGGTGAGCTATCGGGACGGGGTCACCCTGATTACGGTATCAAATCCCTGGCGTGATGCCGGGGTGGGCTTCCGTTACCTGCTTAAGAGCCGGGGCACTACTCACCCTTACGGCAATCCTCATCGCGCGGCCCGCTGGGTGGAGAATGTCATGACCCTGCTGATTATCAGTCTCCTGGGCGGCTACGCCCTGGGCAGCATACATAAGTATCCTGATTCACTTCAGCCGCCCGGAGATGGTTCAGGCCTATATGGCCTGGACCATTGGTAGTTTCAGCAATACAACCTGGCGGGAGATGCAGATCTTTCTGCCGGTTATCGCCTCTGCCGGTGGCCTTTATCGGTATTGCGGTACCGCACCTCGCCCGGGCGGTGGCCTCCACCTCCGATCATCGAATTTTGCTGCCCGTGACCGCGGCCATAGGCGGCATAGTCGCCCTATGCGCCGATATTCTGGCCCAGCTCCCGGGCGCCATTCCATGGTGCTACCGCTCAACGCCGTCACCGCCCTCATCGGCAGTCCGGTGATTATCTGGTTCATCGTCAAAAGACAAAGAAGCTTTGTCTGATTAACAAAACTCCGCCGCCCTAAGCCGCTGTCGGCAGAGCAGTGTTAATATTTTTAGTCACCGCCATTAATTTTTTATCCCGGCAGTTCATTATCACCGCGTCAAGACCGGCCTCAGCCAGCATGGGCAATAAACGGCAATGAAAGGCGGAGCGTTTCCCGGCGGCAAGACAAAGGGAGGAATTACTGATGGCGGCTATGGTGCGCAGGCGGTGGTCACTTAACTCACCAAGCAGGCGGATGGAGTTAAGCAGCACCTCAATATTAGGCAGACCGGCGCTCAATCCCCAGGCCGCCGGATCGGGACGGCAGGAGATAACCGGATCAAGATAAAGCTGTTCTAAGGGCATACCAACTTCATCGGCGACTTCCTGCACCATTAAAGCCAGCCGCAGGCGTTCATTGGCATCCGTTGGAGTAAGTTTTGAGCTGACAAGAAGAACAACGAGATTGGCCTGAAAGCGTTTCGCCGTTTCCATGGCCCTGATAAGCTCCGCTGGATTGGCGGTAACGGCATTGATGGTGGCAGTCCCCTTATGCACCTCCAGGGCGCGCTGCTCACTAAGAACGTGATTTGAAAGCAGAAGGGGAACGTCCATTGCCTGTTGAATTGTTTCCACCAGCCAGGGAGTGCGCAGACCGAACTTCTTATTTTGACCAAGATTAATATCAAGTGCCGCCGCCCCGGCCTCAACCTGACGCCGAGCAAGCCGCACCAGGCCCTCCGCGTCCTGCTTTTCCATGACCTGCAAAAACTCATGGTTCATAATGTGCAGATCTTCGCCAATGATTCTCATATTTTTCTCCTTGTGTAATTTTTCCCCACGCCCGGCCCCGTTATTAAGAGAACGCACTGATCCATCAGACAAAAAACCCGTGATTAGAGAGAAGGGATTTAAATCCATCCCTAAAACTCGTATTTGTAACTGGCATAAATGGCCCGGCCAGGCAGCGGGAACCCCTTTTTCTCATAGTAATTTTTATCAAAGAGATTGCCTATTTTAACAGTAAACCGCTGATGCTCAAGAAAGTTTACACCAACCATTAAATCAGCCACGGTGAAAGACGGGTATTCCACCTCCGGATAACCGGCGGCATTCCAGTCAGTATCCTTCATCTTACCCTGGGTACGGCATTGCAGCTTGCCGTCAAACATCCCATCATCATATTTAACCCCGTAATCAACGGTATATTTTGCCACATTATGAATATCCTTCATGGTGTGGTCGGTCTGTTCTTCCTCGGCCTTGAACATATGGGTTGAATTGACAAAAAAGTTCAGGGAACGATCCCAGTTAAGGGGGGCACCGATATCATAGGAAAAGTTGGTTTCCAAACCTTCCATTTTGGCGCTGAGACTGTTGGTGTAAGTCGTGATATTGCCGCTGGTAACACTGATAATCTTGTCATCAACCTTGGTATGGAAAAAGGTAACATCCATGGCAAATCCCAATTTGGGCCGCTCGAATCCAGCCCCAAAGTCATAGGTCAGGGAAGACTCCGGATTTAAATTGGAATTACCCTTGGTAATCATGGTTACACTGCCGACCTGACGCTCGGCGTAACCGGCAAGCTGGGCCGCGGTGGGCGGCACAAATGCCTTGCCAATGGTGGTATGGAGGCGGATTCCCTGATCAAAAAGATAATTCAGGCCAGCCCTGGGGCTGAAGGTGGAAAATGTTGCTGAATTGGGAGTAAAATCAGTCTTGTACGGCGTTTCCTTGGTCTTAACATCAAAGCTGTCATAACGGCCGCCAACCGTGGCGGTGAGTCGTTTATTCATGAGTTTCCAGACCGTCTCCACATACCCGGCCCAGTTCTCCCGGCCTTCATCCGGCGAATATGGCGCTTTTCTGGTACCATCCTGATTATAACTGCGGCTCACCTTGTCGATATTCTGATAATCAACCCCGAAAATAAAACGCTGTATATCCCAGGTATATTCATCCTTGAGCTGCACTCCCAGCCAGTCAATATCTGAATCATAGCTCCGATATGGAGTAACCTGAACGGGAGTAGACCAGCCGGTATAGTGTTTATAAGATTTTGAAGTCTCATTAGTCTTATAGGTTCTGACGGTCAGGCGGTTGTTCAGTCCCAGCTTACCGCCTACGGTCAGATCCAGACCATAGTGATCAATATCCTTATGACCTGATTTATTATCCCCATCAAAGGTATCACCCGGTGTCTCAATATCACGGCCCTGGTAAAGGGCCGCGCTTACGTCAAACCGCCAGCTCTGACCGAGGCTGGAGCCGAGACGAAAATAACCATTTTGGGTCTTATAGGTGGTATGAGCCCTGGTCTCACCATTGCCCATCTTGAAATCATCGGCCTGTTCAAAGCGGCGGGCGAAGACATCAAAGTCGAATCCTTTACTTAGTGCCCCGCCCAGGGCCACCTTCTGGAAATTAGTTTTAAAGGAACCGGCACCGGCCGCGGCCATGCCGGTAAGTTTGCCGGTATGTTTTTTGGTAATAATATTGACAACCCCGCCCATGGCCTCACCGCCGTAGAGAGATGATGCCGGGCCCTTTAGAATCTCAATACGTTCTACATCATCCGTTAAAATGGCGGCCAGATTAGTCGCTCCAGCCGGGCGACCATTAATTAATATCAGGCTATGTTTGGTAATACCGGAAAATTCCGGCCGAAAACCGCGAATGCCGATACCGGACAGGGCTCCAGGATACTGGATAACCCCAATGGAGGAGTTCTTTTTTAACTGGTCGGTAAGCGTATCACCCACCGTCTGCTTAATATCCCGGCTGTCGATCACCTCAACTTTAGCCGGAATTGTCCTGATGTTCTCAGGACTGCGGGTGGCAGTGACTACCACTTCGCTCATGGTAGGCTCAAAGACTGGTGCAGTATCTTTCACCCCTGCCTGGGCCAGAGCAGGCAGGGATATGGCAAAGAGGGCCAGAGCGGCATTAATTTTTTTCTTCATTTTTTTATCTCCTGTGAACGTTATTTAAGTTCCGGAAATATTTTGTCCCCAAGACAAAAAAAAATCCCCGGACCAATTAATAAATTGATCCGGGGATTCCCTGATTTATCCACGAATAACTAAGCCTCCTGCTCTTTGTCCACGAGAGCGGGCTTGCCTGCCGTGCCATTTCTCCAGCACCGCAAGTCACGTCATTAATCCCCGCCTGAGAGGCGGATTATGACCATGATACATTCATAGACAGGTCTTCTGACTCCCGGTTCGTCTTACTTGCCGCGCCTTCCCATTCGTCGAAACACAGTATTTCTACTGCCCAAATAGTGACTTTAATGCGACGTTCATCCCCGGTTACAGCGGCGGGCCCGTCCCGGATTTACACCGGGTTCCCTATTAAGCTCAACTAAGAGCATCTAAGAATGGCAGATAATTTAACTGATAAAAATCAGGACGTCAATTATTTTTTGTACATTGCAAGTTGCCCCTAACGTCCCCTGCCGGATATCAGATTTGTTATACATGCCCCTCCGTATTAGGGCCTTTTGAAACCTTAAAGTTCCCATTTTTAAAGTTGGCCACCGCCTCCCGCACCGTACCGCTGACCTCAGTTATAACCTCGACACCAGCAGCCTGGCAGGTTTTAAAGGCGTTGGGGCCGCAATACCCGGTGAGCAGCACTCTGGCACCTTTTTCATGAATCATGGTGGCGGCCTGAATACCGGCTCCTTTAAAGGCCTTTATATTTTCATTATTATCCAGCGCCTCAAATGTGAGACTTTCCGGGTCTATAACCAATAGATAGGCCGCCCGGCCAAAATGCGGGTCAACCTCGGAATCAAGATCAACTCCTTTGGCAGTTACAACTACTTTCATTTTTTTTCCTTATTCATATTTAACGTTCAAACCAATTTCCCGCCTACCAGCTTGAAATTGCACGAAAAATAGCCAACGAGTTGCGGGCCATTATGTTGCGAGTGAAGCGCCTGGTTGTGTGGAGTTTTTACCTATTTTTAGCGAATTGCCCTTATATGAGCATGTCAGCTTCAACTTCTAAAGCTGAAGCAATTAACTTAAGAGTGTCAATTGTGGGGTTTCTTTTCTCATTCTCTATTTGAGATAAATATGATGCACTAATGCCAACTTTTTTTGGCTAATTCATTGAGTTTTATTTTTTTATATTTCTCATCCTTTTGGGATTTTCAGCCAACTCTTTTATTTTCTCAGCAATAATTAGTGCCGTGTTCCTTGGCATTCTTCTTAATATTTTGTCGGCTTGTTTGCTAAATGCAAGACAGGAATCAACAGAAAAAAGTTACTTTGTGTAATAATCTAGCATGAGGAATATTTGCTATTAACCACACGACAATCAATGATCACCGCCACAAACTTGATTATCGGCTATAATTGCCAAATTACCGGCAATCAGATCCTCAACTATCGGGCGGATTTCAGCCCGTTCATCATCGTGATAGACCTCAATACCCGCCTGTTTAAAGCCCATGAGCGGCCGCATACCGATACCCCCGACCACGATGGCCCCAACCTTATGCCCGCCGAGAAGATTTACCGGCACCATACAACCACCCTGGACATGCTCAACATTTTCAATCGTTGATACGCTCTCAATGGCACCATCCTTGACATCTATAATGGTGAAGACATCACAGTGACCAAAATGGCCTGACCGTTGACCGTCCAAACCGCCATTTCCCTCTGAAGGTATTGCTATTCTACCATTTTTCATCTTAGTTCAAGCTCCTTTGTTTGTGTGGTTATGAATTTATTAACACGAGCCCAGGCATCTTGAAGCAGAGAAACCAGCTCTGATCCAGGCGCGTATTCTAATATATTTTGTCCTTGAATCATGGCCCTGGTAAAATCAGGGGCAAAGGGGACACGACCCAGAATCATTATATCCCTGGCCGTGGCATATTCTTCGATAATCGCGGTCTGCCCCAGATTAAGATCGAATTTGTTAACCATGAGCAATACCGGAACCCTGAAATGCTCCGCCAGTTTGACAAGACGTTTCAGGTCATGGAGACCGGAGACCGTAGGCTCGGTAATAAGAACTATAACAGCGGCACCGCCAATGGAGGCAATAACCGGACATCCTACCCCCGGCGGGCCGTCGGTAAGAATCAGATCCAGATTATTTCTCTCGGCAATTTCGGCCGCCTTTTTCCGCACCAGACTCACTAATTTGCCGGAATTTTCTTCAGCGATTCCAAGACGGGCATGAACCATGGGGCCAAAACGGGTGTTGGAGATAAACCACTGGCCACAGGTCTGCTCTGGAAAATCAATGGCCTGTTCCGGGCAAAGATCAACACAGACACCACAGCCCTCACAGGCAATCTGATCAATTATAAAATCATCACTCACCGCCCCGAAACGGCAAAGTTCCAGACAGCGGCCGCAACTGACGCATTTATCAGGATTAATACTGGCAATGCTGCCGCCTTTAAAATCAGTACGTTGTTTAATCTCCGGGGCGGTGAGTAAATGGAGATCAGCGGCATCAACATCGGCGTCACAAAGGACAAAATCATGGGCCAGGGCCGCAAAAGCCGCAGTCAGACTGGTCTTACCAGTTCCACCCTTGCCGCTTAAAATAACAATTTCCTTCATTTTCTGCCCCCCTCGACAATAGCGGTAATTTCAGCAAACATTCCCCTGAATCTCTCCTGCCACTCCGGAAAGGCCTGGGCAAAAAGCTCCCCGCGCGAGTAAACGGCGGCAATTTCTCTTTTAAAGGGAATACTCAGCAAGAGGGGGATTTGTTCCGCTTCGGCATATCGCAAAACCTTGTCATCTCCCATATCAGCCCGGTTAATTACCAGCCCCATGGGAACTCCCAATAATTTCATCGCCTCCACCGCCAACTTCAGATCATGGAGCCCAAAGGGGGTCGGCTCGGTTACCAGAATCACAAAATCGGTATCCTTGGTGGCCATAATTACTGGACACGAGGTACCGGGCGGGGCATCAATTATATTAATTTCATCAGAGCGGCAAAAGGAGCGCACCTTCTTTATCAGAGGCGGAGCCATTGATTCCCCCACCCGCAGCAGGCCATGAAAAAAAATGATATTATCCCGCCTACCGCCCTCGATAATTCCCAGCTGGCGGCTTGTTTCACCAACCGCCCCCCGCGGACAGACCTCCAGGCAGCCGCCACAACTATGGCACATCTCCGGGAAGGTCAATATCTTACTGCCGATCATGGTAAGAGCCCGAAAACGGCAGATATCAACGCATTTCCGGCAGCCATCGCACAATTCTTCATCTATCAGCGGAACAGCTGTCCCAACCTCTTCGCGATAATCAAGCTCCGGTTTAATAAATAGATGGACATTGGGTTCTTCCACGTCGCAGTCTAAAATCCGCGCCCTGGGCAGAGAAAAGGCAAGATTGGCGGCAATGGTCGTTTTGCCCGTGCCGCCCTTACCGCTGGCGATACTGATTATCATATTTTCACCCAATTCATAGATCAACCTGATTTGTTTGAGCGATGAGGCCAATACGCTTTAAATGGGTCAGAAGAACTGCGGCCGATTCCCCCTTGGGACTCGGAGGCAGACGCATCAATATTCCCAGTCCCTCACTCTCTTCGTGGAACTCCTCCGCTGAAAGCTGACTAACCGTGGCACAATTGATCGCGGCATTCAGGGCCAATATTTTTTTAATCAATTCCATATTAGTCATATCGGCAAGCTTTTCAGCACTGACGATTAGAATAATATCCCAGTGCTTTCTGACGACCTCAAGGACCTCGGCACCGGAGCTATAACGCATAATCTCGGCCCCGGAGGCGGCAAGACCAGCCTCAAATTCATCTATTTCCCCACCCTGGGACCACACTAATATAATTTTCACAATCTATGTCCCCGGTAGCCGCGGTACCCTGCCGTTTTTGTTAAGTTTCCGCAGTTGAATCGCGGCCGTAAGCCCGCCA
>VAPG01009078.1_pt1 | contig 10192 bp, 5 predicted proteins | sample 3393851 | NCBI WGS metagenome assembly VAPG01 (sample SAMN08290438, study PRJNA428436) | hydrothermal vent metagenome | isolation source: Deep-sea hydrothermal vent chimney | place: Atlantic Ocean: South-mid Altantic Ridge | depth 2194 m m
AAAGCCGTCTTGACCCGATCAAAAAATTTGTTGAAACTGTCAGGACGCACAGGCACCGACTGCTGCCGTTTGTGGAAAACAGGTTAACCAATGCCATTGCCGAGGGACTCAACAGAATTATTAAAATCGTGAAAAATAGAGCCAGTGGATTTCGTACCTTGGACGCCTTTTCCGACATGATTTTTCTCACTGTTGGTGATGTCGATATTCCAGGTCAGATTCCTGCTCGTTTTCGTACACTGTAAACTTACAGTCAAACACTGGTCATGCCTGGGCTTGCGACAACTATGCCTTTTGAGAGTTCCGGATATAGCCAAAAAAATACACCATAGAGCGAAGGACTTTCCAGTATTTAATGTTAATTATTACCGATAGTTATCTAAAAAAATCCTTTCTAAAAACACAACTCGTAAAGTTGATAATCTAATCTTATTCGTTTGAGCTAAGGCCTGAATTTTTTAATTTTGAAGATCTTTCATTATTTTATAATGCTTGTCATTTCCATAACGAAAGAAACAAAAGGGGACGTCGTTGAATTTCTGAAGAGCTTCCCCTTCTACCACTTCTACCATTGCGGGGCCACCCGGTTTGTGATAGAGTCCCCTTTTAATATTTTTTATTATTTCGTTATTTAGTTATACAAGTGATGTCATTGGTGTAACAAATTGCAATCAAGAAGGGGATCTATCATGAGTTTAAAATCAGTACTTATTGCATTTATCTCCCTTCTTGTAGTATCGTTGATGATTTTCTCCCCTTTCGCCGGCTATTACGGCGACTGGCTGTGGTTTCAGAATATCGGTTTCGGCGCAGTATTCGCGACAACTCTCACCACAAAGTTCCTGTCCTTTTTTATTTTTTTCCTCCTGTTTGGAATTTTTGCCTGGGTGAATATTGCCATTACAAGGAAAAGAGGCGGCCGCAGCCACTCCTTGAGAGCGCTCTCACCAGAGCAGCCCATGACGGTTTTTGATATCATTTTCAGTGATAAATACGCCAAATATTCATGGGCGGCAATTATCCTGTTTTTTTCATTTATCATGGGGTCCAACGCCTCCAGCTCATGGGAAATCTTCTTACAATTCCTGCATGCCAGTAAATTTGGCGTAATCGACCCTATTTTTGCCAAAGATGTGGGATTCTATGTCTTTCAACTGCCGCTCTATGATTTTATCCAGCAGTGGTATTTATTGTCTGTGGTTATTGTTTCGTTAGCGGTTGCGGCCTCCTATTTTATGGATCAAGCCGTTGGTGTCCAGGAAAACCGCTTTTACATAAACCAGAAAGTACGCTCTCATCTCGCAGTTCTCGGCGGCCTGTTTTTTCTCGGAATCGCCCTGGTTTTCAGGCTGAAGCTCTACGGCTTGATGTATTCGGGCTCAGGTGTGGCATACGGAGCCTCCTATGCCGATGTCCACGCCCGGATTCCTGCCTACTGGGCGGTAGTAATCATGGCTCTGCTGGTGGCAGTTCTCTTTTTCGTGATGCCCTTCATCAAAAAATGGAATTTACTTCTCTATTCCATTGCGGCCTATTTTGTGGTTCTCGTAGGTTTTGCTTGGCTATATCCCAGCATAATTGAGCAATATATAGTTAAACCCACGGAATTAAGCAAGGAAACCCCTTATATCCGCCATAACATAAAATTCACCCGTCTGGCCTTTGGTTTGAACAAGATCAAAGAAAAATCTTTCCCGGTACGCCAGAGCACAACTTACAAAAATATAAAAGAGAACCAGGCCACCATCCATAATGTCAGACTCTGGGATACCAGGCCGTTGATCGAGACTTACAGGCAATTACAGGAAATCAGGCTTTATTATAATTTCAAAAATGTGGACATTGACCGCTATCATTTCAAGAATAAATACACAGAGGTAGCCCTTGCGGCCCGGGAATTACCTCCTTCGCGCCTCCCGACCCGCGCCCGCACCTGGATTAACATACATCTAAAATTCACCCACGGTTACGGCCTGGTCATGAGCCCAGTAAACAAAATCACCAAGGACGGCATGCCGGATTTGATTGTCAAGAACATCCCGCCCAGCTCATCGGTCTTGTCGATTAAACGGCCGGAAATCTACTATGGTGAACAAACTAGCCAATACGCCATTGTCAACACCAAAACCAAGGAGTTCGATTACCCCAAGGGCAATAAAAATGTCTATACTTCTTACCGGGGCAGAGGCGGCGTTCAGCTTTCCAGCCTTTTTCGTCAGCTGATTTATGCCTCTGATTTTTCGGACATAAATATCCTGCTGACCCATTACGTCACTAACAAGAGCCGTATCATGTTCCATCGCCTCATTACAGAGCGGGACAGGACAATAGCCCCCTTTCTGCAGTATGATTCTGATCCCTATCTCGTAGTGGGTAAAAACGGCCGACTCTACTGGATTCATGATGCCTATACCACCTCAAACATGTTCCCTTACTCCCAGCCTCTTACCCAGTCTCAAGGCGGCAGAGGGCTGAATTATATCCGCAATTCCGTCAAGGTGGTTATTGACGCCTATAACGGAGATGTTTCTTATTATATAATTGACCCGTCAGATCCAATAATTCAAACCTATAAAAAAATATTCCCCACCCTCTTTAAACCCATAAGCGAGATGCCCGCCTACCTGAGGAACCATATACGTTACCCCATGGATCTCTTCCGTATTCAGGGAGAAATGTATAATACCTTTCACATGACAAGTCCCCAGGTCTTCTATAACCAGGAAGATTTGTGGAGTTTGCCGACCGAGGTCTACAATAAGAGTGAGCAGACCATGTTACCTTATTATATTATTATGAGGTTACCGGACACCAAATCAGAAGAATTTATTTTGATGCTGCCCTTTACACCATCGAAGAAGAACAATATGGTGGCCTGGCTGTGTGCCCGCTGTGATGGTAAGAACTATGGCCAGTTAGTGGAATACCGGCTCTCCAAGGAAAAGTTGATTTACGGGCCATTACAGATTGACGCCCGGATAAACCAAAAGCCCGAGATATCTTCCAAGCTAACCCTCTGGGGACAGATGGGTTCCAGCGTTATTCGCGGCAATCTCCTGGTTATTCCAATTGATCATTCCTTTCTGTATGTGGAGCCGGTTTACCTCCAGTCGGAACAAAGCAGAATGCCGGAATTAAAACGGGTCATTGTCGCGCTTGGAGATAAACTGCAAATGCGCGATAATCTCGATGATGCCCTGCGAGCCGTCTTCGCGGTGGAATCTGTCCCCGCCTCCCAGGTACAAAAAGCCCTTAGCAAGTCGCCAACCGGGTCGCTGCCCGGCATGGCAAAGAAGGCTCTGAATTATTACAACAAGGCCCTGGGCTATCTGAAACAGGCCGACTGGACAAAATACGGTCAGGAATTAAATAAGATCAAAGGTATTTTACAAGAGATGAGCCAGAAGAAACAAGGGCCTGTCGAAGCAACAAGGCCCTGAGCAGATGCCTCTGAAACTCCATTTTCCACTTCCTGGAGTTCCAGAGGCGCCCGTTCTAATACGGCCGACCGGAAAAGCCTACCTGGAGCGTCTGGGGCGGAAGGAACCGCCTCCGGATCGGGGTTTAGACCTGGCAACCGATTTACTGCCGGCTGGCCGCTGTTGCGGTCTTGCTGATTTAGTCTCGGCCGAGGAGGTTGATCCGGGTGGTTTCGGCCCCGTCTTTTTTTGTTTATGAATTGATTTATAACGGGGAACCGGTTTGCGGGGCGGCCGAGCGAACTCCTGATTATTTTTCGGCGCCGGTATATCGTAATCAAAATCGTCCAGAACCTTGCTTTTGATCCTGGCGCCAAGAACCCGCTCAATTCCTCGAACCAAATTTATATCGTCATCTGTAACTAAGGTAAAGGCCTCACCGGTACTGGCAGCCCGGCCGGTTCTGCCAATCCGGTGGATATAGGCGTCAGGGGTATTGGGAATATCATAGTTAATCACATGCGAAACCCCTGAAACATCAATTCCCCGGGCGGCAATATCAGTCGCAACCAGGATCTGGTAAGTTCCGTCACGAAAACCATTCAGGGCCTCACGCCGTCGATTCTGCGACAGATTGCCTTGAATCGAGGCAGCTTTAAATCCTTTTTTGGCTAATTGTTCACCAATACGCTTGGCCCGATGTTTAGTACGGGTAAAGATCAATACCGATTCGGTATTCGTGTTTTTTAAGAGTTCAAGCAAAAGCCTGGTTTTTAGATGATGGGCCACCGGGTAAATAGCGTGGGTGACGGTATCGGCCGGGGCCGTGATGCCGATCTGAATAGTAACCGGCTGATGCAGCACTTCTCTGGCAAGGTGAAGAATCTCCCTCGGCATAGTGGCCGAAAAAAGAAGATTCTGCCGCCGGGCCGGAAGTTGCTGCATAATCCGCTTGATGTCAGGGAAAAAGCCCATATCAAACATATGATCCGCCTCATCAAGAACCAGCACCTCAAGCCGGGAAAGCGAAACTGTCTGCTGCTTGAGATGATCAAGGAGCCGCCCAGGGCAGGCAACGATAATCTCAACCCCCCGCGCCAGCCGGGCAATCTGGGCGTTGATATTCACCCCGCCGTAGATCGAAATACTGCGAAGGCCGGTTTTCTGACCAAGAGTACAGATATTATCGTTAATCTGCTCGGCCAGTTCACGGGTAGGAGCAACAACCAAGGCCCGGACAAAGCCCCGTCCACCGTCGGCCAGCCGTTCTAAAATGGGCAGAACAAAGGCGGCGGTCTTGCCAGTACCTGTTTGGGCCAGCCCCATGATATCCTGCCCCTTCAGAATCGCCGGAATTGCCTTCCGCTGAATTGGGGTGGGTGTTTGATAGCCTGCCGCTTCAATGCCGGCGGCAATTGAAGAGTGAAAATTAAAGGTTTTAAAATCCATAAATTCCTTTTGTAACTCCGCCATGGAGTTGGTTAATGTCAACGACTATTCAGACTAAAGTCGATAAAGAGCCAGTGAGAAAAAAACACAGATAAGAAAGGTAAGCGCACAGACAAATACCTGAAGAAGAGTATCGTCTTCCGTTTTTAGATGACGAATAACGGTTAAACCGGCAATTATCTATACGTAACAGGGAATTGATACTTCCAGAAACTGTGGGAGAGTAATACTATACAACAATTAGACTTAAATCGCAAATTGTATCGCTATCAAAACGTCAAAATTCAGAGCCGCAGCAAACTATATATAATTTACTCAGCCCAAAATCTTCTGTACCTGCTCACAAAGTTCCTGGAATTTAAACGGCTTGGCAATGGCGCCGCTGAAGCCGTGTGCGGCATAATCGGCCATTACCGGGTCATTGGAATAGCCGCTGGCCACCAGGGCCTTGACCTGCGGGTCAAAAAGGCACAGCTCACGAACCGCCTCCCTGCCGCCCATGCCGCCGGGAATGGTGAGATCCATAATCACCAGATCAATGGGTTTACCTTCTGTCGCTGCCTTGCGGTATATTCGCACCACCTCCTCACCGTCAACGGCCTGTATAACCTCATAGCCGCAGCGGGAAAGCATCACCAACAACATGGTTCTGAGCATCTCCTCATCATCCATAATCAAAATCCGGCCCTTGCCCCTGAGTTCAGGGGGGGCAGCCTTTTTCTCCGGCGCTTGCAGCTTAACACGCTCAACAGCGGGCAGGAGGATGATAAATTCAGTACCCTTGCCCAGCCACGATTCAACCCGGATCTCGCCGTGATGTTTACGAATAATAGAGTGGGTAATTGCCAATCCCAGACCGCTGCCGATCTGTTTGGTGCTGAAATATGGATCAAATATCCTCTCAAGCAGTTCCGGTTTAATCCCGATGCCGTTATCCGCCACCCGCAAACTGACATAGGCTCCAGGCAGCAGATTTTCAGGCGAAGCAGAGGTTATATGATAATTTTCCGCCTTAATTTTAATCAGGCCGGCGGCGGGCATGGCATGCACGGCATTAATAATGAGATTCCTGATAACCTGGCTGATCTGACCGGGATCAATCTCCAGGGGCAGAAGATCAGGGGCGATGGCATATTCAATCCCCACCTTGCTGCCCCGCAGGACAAAGGCGGATGAATCACGAATAATGTCGGCAATGGAAGATAGTTTCTTCACCGGTTCGCCGCCCCTGGCAAAGGTTAATAACTGCTGAGTCAGCTCCCTGGCTCTATGCGATGCCTTTTCCGCCTCAGTAAGCAGAAAATATATATCGCCATCCTTTTTGCTCCGCAACATAGCCAGACTGATATTACCCATAATACCGGCCAGAAGATTATTAAAATCATGGGCGATACCACCGGCCAGCACCCCCACCGACTCCAGCTTCCGGGCCTTAAACGTCTCTGATTCCAGCCGCCGGGACTCGGTAATATCCCGAAAGGCCAGAACCGCCCCAATAATCTGGCCGCCGACATCCCTGATGGCAGCCCCGCTGTCACCGATCAAAATCTCCCGGCCGTCCTTAGACCGAAGAATGGTATTATTATCCAGCCCCATGGCTTTACCAAGTTTCATGACCTGAGCCACTGGATTCTCGCAGATTTGACGGCTTTGTTCGTTAATAATCCGAAATATCTCCGTCAGGGGATGCGATACGGCCTCCTTCATCGACCAGCCGGTAAGCTCCTCAGCCACCTTATTCATCAAAACAATCCGGCCCTCGGTATCAGTACTGATCACCCCGTCACCAATGCTGGCCATGGTTACCATCAGAAGTTCCCGTTCCTCATTCAACTCCCGCTGGGCCTGGCGGCGGTCTAAAATTTCCCGCCGCAGCTCTTCATTGACCTCGGCTAACTGCCTGGTGCGTTTAATCACCTTCTGGTCAAGTTTCTTGTTAAGCTCCCCCAGACTGTCAGCCAGGAGTATATTATCAATCCGGGTACAGATTATCTCGGTGATCCGCTCCAACAAAGAGGCCTTTTTACGCAAATAGGCTTCAGGGGCGTTGGTGTTACCGGCAAAAAAGAGATAGGCTGGATTTAAACTGCTGTGGCAGGCAATAAGCATAACGGCCTCGGGAGTAAATTCAAAGTCGCCAAATTTAAACGGCTTGCATGAGGAATTGAGTTGTTCACCGACACAGCAATGCACAGTATATTTAGTTGAAAAATCACCGGGAAGATTGATCTGCCTAACGCTCAGAGGCGCATCGGAAAGAGAAAAATAATATTCCTTGAAGAGCAATATGTCACCGGATTTCACACAATAGGCGCAAAAGGGAATGCCCGAAAGCAGGCATATTCTCTCCATAACTCCGCCAAGGAGATCGGCAAGATTACCATGATGAGTATTCACCAGCTCGGAGATGGCGGCAAGGAGCAGATAATCCTCACAGGTCTCCGAGAGCTGGATATTTTTAGCCCTCAGGGCCTGGACTTTGTCCTCCAGTTCCTCAATTTTCCTTTGCGTACCGGCACTCATATCCTTAATGTCCCCGGCGGAGTTTTGAGCGGCATAATCTGGTCAGTCGGGATCTAAGCTGACAAAGCGCATTCTCTCCATGGCCAGTTCCATATAGAAGCGCATCTGATCCATCTGAAAGACAATGCGCCGGTTGTCCAGCAGGGTATTAGCCATATCCAGGGTTCCCTGGGCCAGCTGCGGGGTCAGACTGATGGCGTGATTAAGATTAAGGGCCTTGGGCTGGCCACGCTGGGCACTTAGATCATATTCGATCTCAATGAGCTGCTGAGTTTTACCCATAACCTGATTAATCAGCTCACCAATGGTATCAGCAACCTCCACCGAAGTGGCATTCTTGACCAGATCCGCGGCCGGAATACCCATGGTGGTCATATAGTCCTTATAAATAGCCAGGGCGACATCGTTGGAAAAATTCATCACCGCCAGTCCGTTATAATCACCAAAAAGTTCCACAAAACCACCCATATCCGGGCGAATACTGATTTTGGGAATACTCAAAATCGTGTTGGAACAATTAACCTCCCGGCCGGTACACTGCTCCAGAGTTTCCTTGGCGCCCTGACAAAATAATGGTACCAGCAAATCAATCCCAAGTCGGGAATCTTCCATATCAATCTCCTGTTTTTTGTGGGATGCCACTGAGATTGCGGCAGCCCGTTCAATCGTGAAAATAATTCTATTTCATACGCTCCAAATCCAGCAGGATGCGGCAGTCGGCCACCGAGCACCCCTGGCCATCGGGATGAACAATCAAAGGGTTAATGTCAAGCTCGGCAATCTCCGGATTATCAACAGCAAGGGCGGAGAGCAGCGTAAGACAGCGCTCCAGCTCATTAGTATCGCAGGGCTCTTCACCCCTGGCCCCGTTCAGCATGGGATAGGCCTTGGTAGAACGAATCATGGCCCGGGCAGCATTATGACGAATGGGGGCCAGCCGAAAAGTGACATCCTTAAATATCTCCACGAATATACCACCCAGCCCGAACATCAAGAGCGGCCCGAAAGTCTTGTAGCGGTTGATCCCCAGAATCACCTCCACCCCTTTGGGGGCCATCTGCTGGACATACACCCCTTCTATATCGGCTTGCGGGGCGTTTTTGCTCACTGTCCTGACAATATCGGTAAAGGCGGCCCGGGCCTCTTCCTCGGTTTCAATGCCGATCTGCACCCCGCCCAGGTCGGATTTATGCACCACCTGCGGTGAGACAATTTTGAATACACTTCTACCAAATTCCAGCACCGCCGCCGCAGCCTCCTCCGGGGTGGCCGCCAGGCGGGCGGGCAGGATAGGAAAACCGTAAGCGGCCAGAATTTCATTACCTTCCACCTCACCAAGATAGGTCTTGCCTGAATCTAAGGCGACCTTAATGAGCTCCCTGGCCCGCTGCCGGTCCGGGGAAATTTTTAGCTCAATTAAATGCTGGCGGTTAATCCAGCGGGCATGTTTATACATGGCCCCCATGGCCCGGGCCGCCATCTCCGGGAAGTGATAATGGGGCATATGGTTCTGCTCTAAGAAATCAATGGCATCCCGGACATCCATCTCACCCATAAAAGAGGTTAGCACCGGCTTGCCGCTGCGACGGGCCAGATCAGGAATAATCTGGGCCGTCGCATAGATATCGGTCATGGACTGCGGGGTAAGGATAAAGATGACCCCGTCCACATTCTCGTCCCGCAGCACCGCCTCAAAGGCAGCCTTATAACGGTCAACTCCGGCATCCCCGATAACGTCCACCGGGTTATGAATATTGGCGGTGGATGGCAGAGCGGCAGCCAGAACTTCTTCAGTTTCAGGGGAAAACTCAGCGAGGGTGAGCCCGACGTTCATGGTAATGTCGGTGGCGATTATCCCAGGGCCGCCGGCGTTGGTAATAATTGCCACCCGGTTCGAACGCGGCAGGGGCTGAGTGGCAAAGGCAATGGCATAATCAAAAAGGTGACCGATGGTCTGAGCCCGATAAATACCGCTTTGATGAAAGATGGCCTCGTAAATGGCCTCGGAACCAGCGAGAGAACCGGTATGAGAACTCACCGCCGCCGCCCCGGCAGCGGTACGGCCTGATTTAACGGCAATAATAGGGGTATGTCTGCTGCCGCCGGTAATTTCCCGCACCGTTTCAATAAAGGAGAAACCGTGCCGCAGGTCTTCAACATACATCATGATAACCTTGGTCTGAGGATCATCATGGAGGTATTTCAAGAGAGCCAATTCATCAATATCGGCCTTATTGCCCACCGATATAAATTTGGAAAAGCCGATATTCTTGCGGGCGGCGTAATCCAGCACCGCTGTGCAGAGGGCACCGGACTGGCTGATAAAACCAATATTGCCGGTTAAAGGCGGGCGGCGGGCAAAGCTGGCGTTTAAGCCAAAAGCCGCATCGGTATTAATCGCCCCAAGGCAGTTGGGCCCCACGAGACTGATCCCATATTCCCGGCAGACCGCGGTCAACTCCTCTTCCAGGGCCAGCCCGCTCTTACCCACCTCCCGGAAACCAGCCGAGATAACGATAATCCCCCGAGCGCCCTTTTCTCCAGCTTCTCTGGCCACTCCCGCCACGAGAGGGGCGGGGACAATTATCACTGTTAATTCCACCGGCCCCGGAATTTCGGCCAGGTTCCTGTAAGCCGCCACCCCGCATACTGAACCGCCCTTGACATTCACCGGATAAAGCACCCCGGAAAAGTCGCCCTCAAGGAGGTTTTTAAACACCGCCCGCCCCACACTGCCCAGTCGTTGCGAGGCCCCCACCACAGCCACCGAAACGGGCTCAAATATAGCCCTGATACCATCA
>VAPG01024387.1_pt1 | contig 10189 bp, 12 predicted proteins | sample 3393851 | NCBI WGS metagenome assembly VAPG01 (sample SAMN08290438, study PRJNA428436) | hydrothermal vent metagenome | isolation source: Deep-sea hydrothermal vent chimney | place: Atlantic Ocean: South-mid Altantic Ridge | depth 2194 m m
TAGCAAAATATTTGCCGATAATTTTTGTTTCTGTTCTGCTGTATTTGTGGTTTAGTAAGAGAGAAAACTTTGCATTGTATTCTGGATATTCAGCTGTCGTCGGGCTTTTATCCAATTTTTTTATTAGTTTGCTTTATTTTCATCCGAGACCATTTATGGAACATATCGGAAGACTTTTAATTGATCATGCCCCAGAGACGTCTTTCCCGTCGGATCATACGACATTTATGTTGTCTGTCGCATTTATGTTTTTGTAAAATAAGGAATTTCCCGATTGGGAAGATGGGTTAAATAAAGACATTTTTGAGTAATTCGTGTTTATGGTAATCACGAACACAACAAGAAACGATACCGCGATTAGAGTAAGCAAATGGCTAGATAAAGAAATTGAAAACTATATTTCAGATAGGAAAATAAAAATTACATTCCCATCAAAGAGAAATTTTGTAGATAGTGCAATTATGCAACTTCTGGAGAAAAGGGGTATAAAATTAAATGGAGGGACAAATGGACAAAATAGAAAAGGCAAGAGAAATGTTTCAAAGGCTTGAAGCTCACAGAGTAGGGAATGCAGTTGAAACAGCAAAAAGAACATTTTTTATTCAGGAAAGTTTGATTGAGATTCGGGGATTATAGGGAGAAAGAATAAAGCGCAAACCCAAACACTTATAAACCAAAAAACTAAACAAAATAGAGTAAAGTGAGTAAAGTATCTAAATGAACATTCTAAAAATTATTAAATAACACAGGAGGAAAAATGAAATTATATGTAGGAAATTTACCGTGGTCTGTTGATGACAGAGCACTTAAAGAAATGTTTACTTCATACGGAGATATCTCTGAAGCAGTCTTGATAAAAGACAAGTTTTCTGGAAGATCCAAAGGATTCGGGTTTGTAACTTTTGCAAAAGATGATGATGCAAAAAAAGCAATCTCTGAAATGCACGAGAAGGACATCGAAGGACGACCTTTAACAGTTAGCGAAGCTCGACCAATGGTTCCACGAGACAACAGTCAAATGAGAAATCATTCTCATGACGAACCATCCGAAGCACCAATGGCTGACTCATCCCAAATCAACAATAATGTTGAAAAAGATGAAGCTATGGATAGCTATGAAGACGCAAAAGACGACGCTGCTACAGATGAACCAGCTACAGAAGAAGCAGTTGCAGCTGAAGAGTCTAGTGAAAACAAAGAGAATTAAGTAGCAAGCAAACTTTTATTTTTATTTTTATTTTTTAAATTATTATACCACATTTTAGCAAACTTTAAATAAGTTTTACTACTATGAAAAAGAATGGGAAAAAGAACAGTGTTAATTTTAGCTCTATTTTTCTTAATTTTAGCTCCATATGCAACTGCACAAAATCTCTGTTCTCATAATATTGCTAAGGACAAATTAGAGATAATAAGCATAAAAGATAATACACAAACTAACGAAACAAATTGGTTATGGAGCTCCAAAGAAAATGTGAGCATAGAAGTTAGGGCAAATAATAAAAATCTCACAGGAAACAACTTTCAATTAAAATTATTTTTTTTAGATAGTGGTAGAAAAGAAAAAAACATAACAACCGATTATAAAAATATGACAAAAGCAATAACTTTGCAAAAAAATGAATCAAAAACTTTTACATTTTCCTTCCAACTCGCAGAACCAAAAAGAAAAATATACTACCTATACGCCCAACTTTTGGACAGGAACAACAACACTATTTGCACAAACTTGGAAGCATCTTCTATAAACGCCCCAACAACTATAAACATAGAACAAAAACAAAAAATAATAATTATTCAAAACATAACTGGACCAAAAAATGTAATAGAAGGCTCGCTAGCAAACTATACAGCAACAATAATCAATTTAGGGAGTGAAACAGAGCCACAAGTATTGGCAGTTTTATATAATACAAAACTAAAAATAAGAAAAGGAATAAAAATACTAAACCTCAAACCCCAGCAGACAAAAACTGTAATATTTAACTTAACAATACCACAAAACATTACAAGTGGAGAAAATCAACTATTTTTTTCCACAGAATATAGTTATAAAAATGAAACAGATTTTTATTATGAATCTGCTAATAAGGCAAAAATATTTTCAATCCAAATAAAAACAAAGAAACCGACACAAGATAAAACTATTATAAAAAAACAGATAATGCCCACCAATAACAGAACAGAAAATAAAACAGCCTCGCCTACGAAAACAGAAAAAAACACACCCTCGTATTTTTGGCCAATAATAATAACAATCTTCTTAATAATGTTAATAATGTTAATCATATATTTAATTATAAGATATAATAAAAAAGAATATTTTAACACATACTCAGAAAATATAACTCCGGCAAACGAATATGTAAAAAAAATCCAAGAAGCCGAAAGCTAATTATAATCACTCCCTAGAAAATTACCACATAGGAAATCTTTTTTTGTCACACACCTTTTTAAAATTACAGCGTGAACATCGAAACCCTTCATTTTTTTCAAAATCCTCTTCTTTAGCTTCATTATTAGAATCATCGCGTAGTAATTTTTTCATCTTAGAAATTGATTCCTGCATATACCTTTTTATTTCATCTATCTTTTCATCATCAATAATAAAATTGTCTATTTTATCAATTGTTAAATTAAAAATTCTAGTTTCAATTTTATCCGTCGATATACCAAATTTTTTAATAACATAAAGAGAATACAATGTTAATTGCAAATCGAAACTAGCCAATCTCTCCTCACCAGTTTTCCAATCAAATAAAATGATTTTATCTCCTACCTTCATTGCAAAATCAATACTCAAATATATCTTAGTCCCCTGAAAATCAAAACTTAAAAAATCCTCAAGAGTAACCCAGTCTTCAAGTTTTGTCCTACGAATTTCCATAAAAATATCCGAATTAAAAAAATTCGTAACACAAAGCCTTGCCTTCCTTAATAGCTTTTTTTTATCATCCGCACTAATCTCAATACCATATTCATCTTCAAAAAACTTATGTGCCTTACTCATAAATCCGGTATATTCTTTCAATTTGGAAATATTAAAATCGCTCTCCGCCTTCTTCTCTAAAATCGCCAAAGCATGACCTAAGGTAATAATTTCTGAAACCCTAAATTTTTTTAAAACAAATTCTATTACCTCATGAACAAGTGTCCCAACCCAAAGCTCCTTGGTTTTTAATTTTTTCAAATAATAAATTCTCTTAACTCTATCCTCAGATTCGCTGTGCCACCCATTCCAATAGCCATAATAATTAAAAAAATATTTACGATTACATTCTTTAAAAATATTGTCTCGAGATTTCGACCACGAGAACTCATTCTTAAACTCTACCATAACAATCTAAAGAAATTTGAATTTATAATAGTTACCAAAGTCTATTGAATTAAGTCTTTTATAATAGCTGTAGTGGTTTTATAATCTGCTCGTCGTCCAGATAGTTTCATAACCTGTCCTATCAAAAAATTTAAAGAGGAACTCTTCCCATTTTTATATTCATCCACAACATGCATATTCTCAACAATAACTTGTTTACATAAATTTTTAACAGCGGCATCATCAATACTTTTTATCTCGGACATATGTTCTTTTAAAGAAAAAGATTTTGGGATGAAATCATTCATAATCTGCTTCCCTTTTAAAACTGTAATTTCTCCAATCTCAACCATCTTAATTAACTCTGCTAAGTGTTCTGGTTTTATCTCAACATCCTCATCTTCGAGAGTTTTTTTATTGTAATTCAACACCCTAAGCAATTCAATTGTAATCCAATTCATATTCTTACTTATATCTACACCAGCGTCAATAAGTTTCTCAAAAAATTCAACCAATTCTATATTTTTTGTCAAAATCTTTGCATCTACCTCGCTAACATTGTGTTTTCTTAAAAGTTTATCCAATTTAACTTCTGGCATCTCTGGCATTTTACCCCTAATTACTTTAATCATTTTTTCGTCTATCTTCATAACAGGCAAATCTGGATCTGAAATAAATCTATAATCACTCGCCCCCTCCTTACTTCTCATCTTAATAGTAATTCCCTTACTCTCGTCGTATGCCAAACTATCTCTTTCTTGAATAATCCCTTTTTCGTTATTCTCAACCTGCCTTATTACCTCATAATTAATCGCCTTCCTAATCTTTTCCAAAGAATTTAGATTTTTTATTTCTACTCTTTCACCATAAGTTGAAACATTAACATCTACCTTTATCCCTGCATTTTTACGCACAGCTTTAATATAGCTCAAACTCAAAAGCAAACTTTTTAACCATTCTATAACCTGATCAGAATCAGAAAATTCTGGCTCTGTTACAATCTCAATTAAGGGTAAACCGCTACGATTATAGTTAATTTTCCCGCTATCCGGATTCCATTGTGCAGGATCTTCCTCAAGATGTAATTCTGTAAGATTTATTCCTTTAAATTTACCACCTACGGCATTCATCTTCGCGTGTGCTCCGCTCATAGTTGTCTGATATCCTTTTGGATTATCTGCCCAGTTATAATGCTTCCTCTGCCAAACTAACTCTTCCTTATTAATTTGAGAATTAAAAACTATAGCAATCTCTATCATCTTGCGCACAGCTTCCTTATTAACAGCCATAGGTTTAGAGCCTGGCATTCCAGTACAAATCGGACAAATATTAGAATTAGCCTCGCTATCTATAGAATTAGTTCTGCACATACAAAACAGTTTTTCCTTGGTATCCAAATAACCATGGACCTCCAACCCAATCTTTATGGGGAATCCCTTTTCCTTCATACCCAAAAATAGAAAAATGACTTTATTAATTCTCCCATATTCTCCATAAACATTCATAATATGAATAGTCTGTTTTAAAATTACAACAAATAATAATACCCAAAAACAGCAAGGTTTAAAAGTCTAATTTTTATATTTAAAATATGACAACAGTACGAATCAAATTACAAAGTGTTGATATCGAAAAATTAAATGGGGTTATCGATAGAATAAAAACAATAGCTAGCGGAGTTGGAATCCCAATTTCTGGACCAATTCCATTACCAACCAAAAGATTAAAAATAACTACAAGAAAATCCCCCTGTGGAGATGGGACAGCTACATTTGATAGATACGAAATGAGAATTCATAAAAGAATAATAGACTTACCATCAAACGACAAAATTTTGCACAGTATTATGAGAATTTCCATTCCGCGTACTGTTAAAATAAAAATTGAAATGATAGACTAATTTGAAATAACTTATGTTATCACTTTTTAGATACAACAAAGGGAAAGACTTATAAACTTTAAATTTCTATATATATAATGGCACAAGAAACGAATACTGAACCAAATTTAGAAAAAATACTAACTGATGGAATTGGATTCTTAATCAACGAGAAAATTGAGAAAGAACAAAATCCGACAAAACAATTAGAAGATTGGGCAAATGACTACCTTGTTCCAATCTATGGAGAAGAGCAAGGAAAAAGTATGTTTGAAATCTATAAAGGAGACCCATATATTGCACGAGAAGATATGCAAAAACATAAATCTAGACACGCCAAAAACCTTAGCAAAGAAGTAGCGAAAAATCCCAAAACTGTAGCAAAAGAAGTAAACGAAGAAGCAGCAAGAGAAGTCGTAGAAGATATGATTGGAGATAATAAATACAGAGCACTAAAAGAAGCAGTAAAAAATAATAATGGAATTCGTGAAATATTCTCGATACAATACGATAATGCAGACTGGGCAAGTTTAGTAGCAAGAGCAAACAACGATGTTGTAATAAACTACGCCAAAAGAGAGTTAAAAAGAATGACATCTAAAGAATACGAAAAAGCACTCTACTCCATCGATGAAAAAAACAAAACCATAAGTTACTCTCCAGAAAAATTTACTAATATTATAACTGCGAATATCGGGGCAACCTCTGATAGCAACAAAAATATTTTATACAAGAAGATAGGATTAGCATATACTAAAACCAAAATTTCTAATGCAGGACAAAAAACATAATTAGAATAATTGTTGTTTTATTTTTCAATCATCTTATCAACAAGTTTTGCCATCTCTGCCAAGAAATCATCAGTTTTCTCAAACCAATCATCTAAATCCTTTCCTTTAATTTTTTTTATTTCCCCATGTGCAATTGCCTTAACTATTTCATGAATATTATCATAATGCTTTATATGCTTCTTGTCCAACATTTTCTTTTCCACAAAATATTTCATTAAAATACTTCCTATATTCTCTGGACTAGCTGGCATAATCCCTGCAGAAATAGAAGCAGCATGGGCAGAATCCACCATCGTCCAGTATAATCCATCAACAACAGCAACCATAGATTGCCTAGCTCTTGCCATATGCCCAGGAGATCTTTGCAATAAAGTATAGATAGATTCTGGAGTTGACCGAATTTTACCTTCACCCAGTAAAACTTTTAACGGTTCAAAAAATCCTCCAAAATCAACAAGTGCATCACCATACCTCAAAACATTAATAACAACAGGGTCCCCCTTCATCATATCTTCCCACCACGTTGAGAGCTTTACGGTATTAATATGCAACGATTTTCTATACGGATTTCCCACAATTAATTTACCCAACTCCTCACGATACCAAGAAATTAGTTCATCATCCCATTGTATCGATACATCATCAATAATAACAATAATATCAATATCAGACCCAGCTACTGCGATTCTCTTAGCTGATGATCCGAACAAAATAATAGACTTAATCATCTGATCAAATTTCTGATAAGTTTTCATAGCAAAATCCATAGCAATTTCACGCTCACCTGCAATCTTCATCGTCGGCAAATCTGTTTTTGAGACATTAATCTCTGTCTTTCCCCTTTTTTCAACAATCTTTTTCACCATTTTTCATCAGTAGATAGTAATTATATTTTATAAACTTCACTATATCTATGCCATAGAAGTCCCACCAAATCTAGATTGCCCTCCCTGCATTTGCCCACCTAATTCAACAGGCATAGTGGTAAATCCAGCTCCAAAATATGAATGATGTGTTTGCGGATTTAATGTCCCATAACCACCGAAATAACTTCCATACACATCCATAGCTTGATTCCATGTCGGACCATTTTTCATTCCATAAATACCAGACCCAAAAGCAGCCAATGTCATAGAATGTGGTAATTTTTTAAAATGCTGAATCATCCCTCCCGCTTCAGTAATTTTTCTCATTTCATCGAATCTCCCCGTCTTTTCTAATTGTTCTAAAATTGCCTTCACTGGAACATTCCCCATTCCAGGAACTAAATGCGTATCAGCATAGCCAAAATTATCAGTAAGATGGATATGTTTAACCATAGACTTGTCTTCTGTTATCAACTTTGTCTGCCTTAAAATTTCCTTATCGTCAAAACCCTGCCCCTTTACTAGATTTAAATGTCCAATATCCCAAGTTACACCAATTTTATCTTTTGCCAACTTTTCCGCCTTGCTCTTATTAACATTTTTCTCTCCAACCAAATAATCAACAAATTTTTCCCTCGATTTTTCTACAAGCTTTTTCAAAGAATCTGCACTAGATAAAGCCTGTGTAGACAACGGATTTTCAATTGCCAAAATTGGAGCTTTATCATTAAATTCATTGTAAGATTTAGACGCAAGATTACCAAAAGTTTTTGAAGCTTCATCCAACGCCAAATCTTCACCTAATTTCCACATACCTGGAGTTTTTCGCCGAGTGATACGTTGGAGTTCCATTGCAGACTTATCAAGAAGTTTTTGCCTCTTAATTGGCGCCCAAATACTAAGTGCATTTCGTTTATCATCAATAGGAATTATATCCTTTATTCCACCAAGCTCTTTAGAATATTTCTCTGATAATTTCCTTAAATCTTCTTTTTGCTCAACTGTCCCATATTTATACGCTTGGTTAAATGCCCCAATAAAAGATAACTCTACATTATCTATAAAAATTCTAGATGCTCTGATTTTATTATAAGATTCCACTTGACCCGTATTGAAATCTAATGGAGCCAATGGATTTAATCTCTTTCCATCCTCACTAAGCTCAATAATTTCATTTGTGCCCTCCACCATAAATCCATTCTTATACGAACCCAAATTTAAAGGAGCATCCCCGATAATATCGTTGGATTCTTTACTTTTTTGAGCAATTTTTAATAAAGCATCTTCCCATTCTGCATTATTCAAACTTTCGATAGAACTCTCCACACTGAATTCTTTCCCAGGATGACGCCCCTCAATATTATTAATACCCACATTACCATTCTTACCAATACTAAGCTCACCACCCTTCTCTAGCAACTCTGGATATTCGGGCCTAAACTTGAATTCCCTCTTAATTTCTTGAACCTGACCTGTCTCCATATTAATAGCGCTTTCGCTTTCCAGAATTTTATTTGGCTCTCCCGCAGCTCTATTACCTGGTTTCCAAATGGCCCCTGGCGTCCCATTTGTAGCATGAAAAACAATAGGCAAATTACCACTTGGGTCTAATATCTGCGCCTTTTTAATAGCACTGAACATTCTTCTTTCATTGTTTGATCTACCCTGCTCCTTCCCCCATCCTTTCTCTCCAAAACCCACAGCATCAATAATGGGACCATGCAGAGATGGCTTAACTCCAGTTAATTTCATCAAAGCTCGCATTTCTTTAAAATGTTGCAAAGGAATAGTTTCTCCTACATCGGGTTGCAACATTGTAACCTCAAAGACTTTTGTCCCGTGCTTAATTGCATTAATAGTATCCCCTAGTTGATTAGCAGTTTGTGGAGAACCCGGAAATCCTAACTGTGCAGCATTCATTTTAAACCCAACTGTTCCATAATCCGAATCAAGCGCGGAAACTCCACCATCATAAAAACCCTCATAATTCATTGCCATTTATCACCTAATAGAATTAAATCACTCTATTATTTAAAACTACCTTCTTCTAAATTTTTATCAAAACATCCAATAAAAATTTTATTTTTTATTTAAAATTCCCAAATAGAATTTACCGTTTTCCAAAAAGAGATGACTTTTCTTTTTTCTCTTTTTCCATATCTCTAAATCCAGCTATTTCCAAAGCAGACTTTCCTTCGCGATTTATATCCAAATATACAAAATCTTGAACATCTCCTTTGTCCTCAGGAACATTATTATCTTTATACATATTGGAATCATATAACTCCTCAATTTTTCTATTTATCTTATAAAAAGATTTTTGCGAGACCTTTTTATCCTTGTCCTCTAATTCTACAATATCATCTCCCTCCTTAGTAAGCTCTTCTATTACCTTTCCTAACCCATTTTCCTTAGAAGTTTTATCTTCTATTATTTTTTCAATATACTCAAATAAATCCTTTTCGGCATTTTTCTCCACCCAATCATCATCTAAAACAATAATTTTATTTTCTAAAACAATAATACGGGGAAGACCGTCTTTCTTGCTATTAGAAGAAACATCTTTGGCCATATAAAATTAAAGAAACCAATCTTTATCTATTTTTTCATTACCTTATATTTAGAAATGTTTTTTTCTACTAAATCCACTTTCCAACCCAGACTTATTATCCACCCGAACATTTTTCTTTTTTTTGCTTTGACTTGATACATTATACCCAACTCCTATTTTACTGCCCTTATCTTCTACTGTATTATATATATTACCTCCACCACTCCCGTTTTCCAAACCATTATACATATTTTTAGAATTACTTTCATCCGTGGCACCATAAAAATTTACACCAGATGAAGCAGATCCATATAAATCACCACCAGAATTACTATTCATAGCCTCATAGGAAAATCCGTCTTTTCCAAAATCATCAAATCCATCTTCTTCAAAATTTTCCTCTAGAATAGATTCTTCCAAACTATTTCCATTCCAATCATCGCTCTGTTTATCCTCTCCCAACATAGTGCTAGCAATTGAGAAATCTTTTTCTTTATCAGAATCCTCTTCATCTTCAAATACAAAATCTCTCTCTATAAAATCACTCTTATCTTTATGAATGGGAAGGATCTCAATCTCCTTAATCTCATTATTTATCTCCTTAATCTCCTTAATTACCATAAATTTGTAAGCCTCTTCTAACTTAATCCCCTCGCCCTCTAAAAATTTCTTTAATATCTACAGAGCCCCCATCTTCCAAATCATCAGATACATCTGTATCATAATTATCAAATCCGACACTTGGGGCAGAGGCCATACCATGAGATTTTTTATAAACATCATAAA
>VAPG01022571.1_pt1 | contig 10155 bp, 9 predicted proteins | sample 3393851 | NCBI WGS metagenome assembly VAPG01 (sample SAMN08290438, study PRJNA428436) | hydrothermal vent metagenome | isolation source: Deep-sea hydrothermal vent chimney | place: Atlantic Ocean: South-mid Altantic Ridge | depth 2194 m m
AATATTTGCCGCTGAACGCCGGCTCGGTTCCTGCTTCACGCGTGATGCGATACTCCTCATCACTCAACTGCTGTTTCCACTGCTCATCAGTTTTTTTCACTATTAACTATTCACTAATAACTGTTAACTGCTTCTCAACACTGTTCCCATGGTAGATCATGGTAACGCCAGCCACCGACGGTACTGCGATGATGATTGTCATCCAGCTTGCCCTCGAAACCTTCATCGATGTGACAGACATTTTTCATGCCGGAATCAACCAGCACTTTGCCTGCTTCATCCGAACGGTTACCGCTGCGACAAATCAGGATGATTGGCACATCGTCAACGGTTTCATTCAAACCACCCAGCGCCAGTTTTCTTATCTCGGTGGCAAAGTTTTTATTGATCATCCAGTCAGGCTCATCGATCCAGGGAATATGTATCGCACCTTGCGGGTGACCAACGAACAGAAATTCCATACTCGAGCGCACGTCGATCAGCAGTGCCCGCGGGTCCTGCTGACAGATGTCCCACGCTTCAAGCGCAGTAATGGTTTTTAGTTGTTGTGACATTTAATTCTCGACACTGAATCGTTAATTAAAACCTGACAGTCAAATATTACACCGCAATATCTTTTTGTGTCGGACTTTTCGTTTCGTCCGCTGCCAGCTGGTTATTCGCATATTGCATGAATGGTGACAAACGTTCGACCACCGCCTGCAGATGTTGTTCAGCAATCTGATAAAAATTACCCGCCAGAATATGGCCAAATGCCTGTTCGATATCCTGCTCAGTGATGACCAGTGGCGGTTCTTCAGCGTCGGGCACATCATCAAAGCAAATCACCTGCTCGCTCGGTGAGGCATTCGCTCTCTGTAACGCATCGTCCGCCTGGTCGAGCAGTTCGTTAAATTCCAGCTCTTCAATAAATTCCGGCGAAGCATAGCCGGTCTTGAAGCCGACCCGGATTTTCTCCTTGCCAGTATCAAACACCAGTTTATTAATACTTTCGCGAATCCTTTCGATGACAATCTGCGCCTTCTTTTTATTTGTCATCGGCAGAATCAGGGCATACTTCGCCACGCCAAGCCTTGCCGCGACATCTTCTTCACGCATGACTTCCTGCAGGCGTTTACCAACCGCAATAATAATGTGTTGCGCAACTTTTTTTCCGTGGGTCAAAAAGCAGTTCTGAAAAGCCTGAATTTCAAAATACACGGCACTGATATGCAAGCCATGGCGGCTGGCAAAAGAAAAGGCCTTGGCACCCTGTTCCACCAGCAGGTTGGCATTGTACAAACCGGTGAGTTTGTCGTAACCCGTTTTCTTTTCCAGCTCGACAACTTTACGGCTTAAACGGGCATACGCTTTGGCGCGGCTTAGCAGGTCAATTGAGTCGAAAGGTTTACTGATGAAGTCAGTCGCACCAGCATCAAACACCTGCCGTTTCACAGAATCGGTATCGTCCGCCCCGGTCATGATAATCACCGGCAAATTCGCAATCTGATCGCTGCTCGAACTGCGAATATTTTCCAGCAGTTCCATGCCACTAAGATTCGGCATACTCAAATCGGTAAAAACCACGGAGATAGCGCTGTTGCTCTGCAACATTCCCCAACCGACCAGGCCATCTTCTGCCAGATGAATCGTATATTCCGTCCCCAGCATTTTCCTGGCAGCAAGACGAATCACTTTCGAATCATCAACCACCAGCACTTCAGGCTTTTCAACAGGCAACTCACTCATAAACGGTGCTTCTCATGTAACACGGAAATTTATTATTTTTGGCTATTTTATTGCCAGGGAGCTCTGATTAAGTCTGGGTCGACTAGATTGTGATTAAAATTTTCTGGTTCAAGACGTGGAATGCGCGTAATAGCAGGGCTATTGCGAAGTTTCACAACGCTGAAGCAGGACATTTTAATTGCAAGATGTCGATTCATGACTTATTCAGAGCTTCCCTGGATTAATCACTAAAGCATAGTTGTATATCATCTAGTTGCAATTGAACCCAGCATAAATATTGTCATAAAAAACGAGACAATAACCAATCTAACAAACACATTAAGCTTCTGTTTTTTCACAACTAACAGCTATACTCAATAAATAGCGTGTATCATTCATATAACGCCCAGAGCTACTGGGGAAATGGAAGCACTTTTCATGAGTGGAAATAACAAAAATAAAAAAGACAAAATTAACCAATATGACAAGCTGGTTGTCGATATCCGCAATAATCTGATCACCCGATTAGATGACCTGATGTCAAAACTGTTAAATTCAGCACAGGAAAAACTCTTCAACCTGTCCGACGAAGCCGACAGCAACGAAGAGCAAACGCGTTATTTTGATCTGATGAATCAAATTCGCACCCTCAAATCCGGCATCGCTGACAACTACACAAAGAACATCAAAAAATATCTGGTTCCTGCGCAGCAGTTTGAATCCTCACACAAAAAGGAAGAAGACGACAACGGTGAATTAAGCCTGATAGGCCAGGATGAAATGGAAGGCATCGTGCTGGTAAAAGGTATCGGTGAGCGCGCCACGGCGAAGTACCGCGAGCAACTGTCACACCTCGAAGCCCGACTGGAACACCTTGCAACCAAAACCACAACCGTATTCAAAAATGACGCAGTCGCGCCAACCAATTTTTGTCAGGCTTTTGACAATGCGCTGGCCGATCATTTTGACAATGCCAACAAAAAGTTATTGTTCAGCATGTTTGATGTCGAAATTGCCAACAAGCTGGATGCCCTGTATGACTCCATCAACAACCGCTTAATCGATGCCGACATATTGCCACAGATAAAACTGCATGCGCTCGGGCAACAGCCATCCCGCCGACCACGCCCAAAACCACCACAGGCAACAGCAGAAAACACCGATGAAAACGTGACACAGGGTGGTTATAGCGAAGACTATTCGGGCGGCGGTTATGCCGGTGGTTCGGCGAGATCAGGCTATGGCGGTGGCGGCACAGCAGGTGGCCCGGGTGGAAACCAGGCAGGCGGCTCGGGCGGCGGACACGCTGGCGGTGCAGGTCAGGCAGCCGGTGGCGCTTCCTCAGCGGGAGCCGGCGGCAATAACATCAGCGGCTTTGCCATGACCGCAGCACCCGGTGGCGGCTATCGCCATAACAATCAAAGTTCAGCTCAAGGTGGCGGTGAAGGCAACGCAACCGGCAATGCCGGAGGCGGCCTCGCTGGAAAAGCTGGTAGCGAATATCAACACTACACCGCTGGCATGCCAGCCAGTCAGGTTGGGCGTGTTTTAGGCAACTACATCGGCGGCACGCCGATTACCCCGGAAATCACAGACCGATCTTCCGACACACACGGTGAATTTTTCCCCGAAAGCACGCAACAACATTTCGGCCATGAGGAAATTATTCAGGCCTTATCAAGCCTGCAAAATCTGCCGCAGTTCGATCAACCCGAAGGCGCACGCTTTGACGGTGAAGCGATCAAGCAGGCCGTCCTCGCTGAAATTGCAAAAAAATCCGGCGGCGCCGTTACCAAGCGTATCAACACCATCGCTGAAAAAACCATCGATTTTATCGAGCTGATTTTTGACGCCATCATCGATGATGAAGAGATCTCCGACACCATCAAAACCCTGCTTTTAAGATTGCAGATCCCGATCATCAAGGCTTCGATGTCTGATCAGGAATTTTTTATCTATGATAATCACCCTGCCCGGCTGCTGCTCGATACCATCGCCGATGTCGGTATCGGCATCACTGATCACACCGATGAGATGTTCAAACATCTGGATAGAATCATCTCCACCATTCTTGGTGAATATGACCTGACCACGGAAACCTTCCAGAATGCGCTGGACAGTCTCAACCTGGTTATCGAAGAACAGGAAAGCAAATCCCGCGCAATCGAAGAAGAAGAACAACAGCAACTGTTACGCAAACACGCACGCGCTACGGTGTTGAAAGCACTGCGCGCCACCACCACCGGAAAAACATTACCCGAGGGCGTACACCCGCTCATCCTGAAACGCTGGCCTACATTGTTATTCAACCATTATCTGATCAATGGTAAAGAGAACAACGAATGGGTCAATCTGGTTTTAACCCTGCGCCATATCGTAGAAAGCGTGCAACCTATTACCTCTGCCGAACACCTGGCCAAGTTGATTGCTGACAAGGAAGACCTGTTCGAACAGACCGAGAAATTTTTAAATCTCTCCAGCAAGTCCAAAAAAGACGTTCAGAATATCATGACCGTGTACCGCACAACGATACAGATGCACATTGATGACGCCAACTTCACCGAAGAAGAAGTCTCTGTTGCAGAAGAAGTTATCAATCAGGCAGAACCGGTTGAAGAAGCACCCATCGAAGAAGAAGCAACAACTGACAAACCTGCGCTGCCGTCCAATATTATGCCGGGCATGTGGTTTCAGGTTTATATGGGTGAGGATCAGATTGCCAGACGCTGCAAATTGTCCGTCATCATCGTCGAGGATACCAACCTGATGTTCGTTAATCATAAAGGTGAGCTGGTCACCGAAAAATCATTTGATGAATTTAACGAAGAGATCGCCAGTAATAAATCAAAAATGATCATGGGGCATTCGGCATTCGATCATGCGTTTAAGGCGGTTATTGACAGGTTGAATTAGCGCAAACTCGATTGTCCGCTTGCGGCCAGAAGCGGACATTAAAGAAAAACTTGTTTCTCTCGCAGAGGCGCAGAGCTCGCAGAGAAAAGTATTTTTAACGTAGGGCGGGCACTGCCCGCCGATACACCAATGCGGTATGTTTATTGGCTGCACGATGTCGGGCAGTGCCCGACCTACGAAAAATACTCAACGACTATGGACTGAAAGTCCATAGGTTGCCCTGATGACTGAAAGTCATTCTTAATCACTCAAGTTCATATTTTCTCGCAGAGCCGCAGAGAAAACACTGAATGATATTTATATTCCTTTGCGAGCTCTGCGGCTCTGCGAGAGAAAATTTCTTACTTCCGCTTTGTGTCGAAAACAGACTACCCTGTCAAACCAGAGAAAACAAAAAAGCCGGCTTAGAGTTATCTGAGCCGGCTTTTTTATTCAACACACAATCAGCTTATAAAATATAACCTCGTTCGTCATGCTGGTTGATATCCAGACCTTCTGTTTCTTCCTCATCAGTCACACGCAGACCGATGAGCATATCAACAAGTTTTAAACTGCCGAACGTTGCAACCACGGTAAATATAATGACAGCAATCACCCCGGTCAACTGCACGCCGAGTTGTGAACCCATCGTCATGCCTTCAGCATAACCTGCACCACCAAGGCCTGCAGCGACAAAGATGCCCGCAAGCAAGGTGCCTAATATACCGCCGACACCATGCACCGGGAATACGTCCAGTGAATCATCAATTTTGAGTTTCTGCTTGATAAAGGCGGTCGCGAAGAAGCAAACAACACCGGCACTGATACCAATCACCAGCGCGCCCATCGGACCAACAAAACCAGATGCCGGCGTGATGGTACCCAGGCCAGCAACCATGCCGGTCACCGTTCCCAGCGCACTGGGTTTACCATATTTTATCCACTCCATCGTTGCCCAGGTCATGGCACCACATGCCGCACTGACGTGGGTGACCAGCATCGCCATGCCGGCATCGCCGTTTGCTGCCACCGCGCTACCGCCATTGAAACCAAACCAGCCAACCCACAACATGCCGGCACCTGTAACGGTCATGGTCATGTTGTGCGGCATCATCGGTGTACCGGGAAAACCGTTACGGTTACCCAGAACCATGGCGCAGACCAATGCAGCAACACCCGCCGTAATATGCACCACCGTTCCACCGGCAAAATCCAGTAAGCCCTGTTCTGCTAACCAGCCGCCGCCCCAGACCCAATGGCAGACCGGGAAATATACGATGCTCACCCAGATCACGCTGAACATCAGCATCGCCGAGAACTTCATGCGCTCAGCAAAACCACCGATGATCAAAGCGGGGGTGATGATCGCAAATGTCATCTGGAACATGACAAAAACACTTTCCGGCAAAGTGCCAATCAGCGACTCACGTGTCACATTAGCGAGAAAAGCGTTATCCAGACCACCGATCCAGGCATTCATGCTACCGCCATCGCCAAAAGCAAGGCTGTAACCATAAATCACCCACAGGATACTGACCACGCAGGCAATAACAAAACACTGCATCAATACTGACAGCACATTTTTTGCCCTGACCAGACCACCATAAAACAATGCCAGACCGGGCAAGGTCATAAATAATACCAGTGCGGTCGAGGTTAATATCCAAGCGGTATCACCTGTATCCAGAGTTTCTGCCTGCGCAATCACAGGCAACAGCATCAGCGCGCACGCTGAAATCAAACGATTAAAACATTTCATATTTCTTCTCTTAAGTGTTTATTATTCGTTGCATTTACAGTGCTTCGCTGCCAGATTCACCGGTACGAATACGTACCGCCTGCTCAACGTTTAAAACAAAGATTTTGCCATCACCGATTTTACCGGTGCTCGCCGCTTTGCTAACCGCCTCGATGACTTTCTCGACCGCGTCATCATCGACCACTGTTTCAACTTTAACTTTAGGAAGAAAATCAACCACATACTCAGCGCCGCGATACAGTTCTGTGTGGCCTTTCTGACGCCCGAAGCCTTTTACTTCGGACACTGTGATACCCGTTACGCCGATTTCTGATAGTGCTTCGCGCACATCATCGAGCTTAAAGGGCTTGATAATTGCCTTGATTAATTTCATCTGGACTCCCGCATTGTGGTATTGATGTTTGTTACTAATAGACTCGGCAGTCTTTTTACCACATCTTAGGATGGTTTTGCACCAACTATGTGCAAAAAACAAACGCACTATCAAAGTGCATAAGCAAAAAAATCGCGGAATAAAATCCGCTCCTACAAAAGTTACCTACCTCGTAGGAGCGGATTTTATTCCGCGATTTTCCTGTGCCCACAAAAAAGGCCGAGCACCGAAGTGCTCGACCAACCACAATACCAGCAGGAGTCTATTATTTGCTAGTAAATTCTGGGTAGGCTTCCAGGCCACATTCGCCAATATCGACGCCTTCGTACTCTTCTTCTTCAGAGACACGGATACCCATAACCATCTTAAGTACAAACCACACAGCAAAGCTGGTAGTAAATACCCAACCGAAGATAGTCGCAGCACCGATCAACTGACCAGAGAAGCTAACGCCACTGTTGGTAATTGGCACAAGTAACAGACCAAGCAGACCACATGTACCGTGTACAGAAATCGCACCGACTGGATCATCAATTTTCAGTTTATCCAAAGTAACAATTGAGAATACAACAAGCACACCACCGGCAGCACCAAACAAGGTCGCTAGTAATGGTGTAGGTGTTGAAGGCTCAGCAGTAATAGCAACCAGACCAGCCAAAGCACCGTTTAACAACATGGTTAAATCAGCTTTGCCAAACAAGATGCGCGCCATCAATAAGGCAGCAATCGCACCGCCAGCAGCCGCTGCATTAGTATTCAAGAACACCATCGCAACCGAGTTAGCACTAGCAATGTCGCCCAGTTTTAAAACCGAACCGCCGTTGAAACCGAACCAGCCCATCCATAAGATGAATGTACCTAAGGTTGCCATTGGCAGGTTTGCACCAGGAATCGGATGCACAGAACCGTCGTCTCCATATTTGCCTTTACGTGCACCAAGCAATAACACACCAGACAACGCTGCGGCAGCACCCGCAAGGTGTACGATGCCAGAACCAGCAAAGTCAGAGAAACCCAGGTCGCCCAGGTTGTACATGCCAAACACATCATCACCATTCCATGTCCAGGCACCTTCCATCGGATAGATAAAACCAGTCATAACGATGGCAAACACCAGGAAGCTCCACAGCTTCATGCGTTCAGCAACCGCACCAGATACGATAGACATGGCTGTTGCAACGAATACCACCTGGAAGAAAAAGTCAGATGCATCTGAATAAACAGAATCGCCACCAAAACCGTTTTCACGAGAAGCCGCTAAAGCGTCTGCAACCAATGTATCGCCGCCCGCAATTCCATCAAGGAAAATGCCGCCACCGTACATTATGTAGTAACCACAAACCATATACATGATGCAGGAAATGGCATACAAAGCCACGTTTTTAGTTAAAATTTCTGCGGTATTTTTTGAACGAACCAGACCAGCTTCTAACATTGAGAAGCCAGCGGCCATCCACATTACGAAGGCGCCCATCACCAGGAAATAAAAGGTGTCGAGCGCGTATTGTAATTCGAGTACTTGATCCACGTTGAGATCCTCCAATTTAATTAATAATTAAAGCGCTTCAGCGCCGGTTTCACCTGTACGAATACGAACCACTTCTTCAACAGTTGAAACAAAGATTTTGCCATCACCGATCTTGCCGGTATTCGCTGCACCACGGATTGCATCAATCACTTTTTCAGAAATATCCGCAGAAACCGCGATTTCAACTTTTACTTTAGGCAGAAAATCAACAACGTACTCAGCACCACGATATAACTCGGTATGGCCTTTTTGACGACCAAAACCTTTTACTTCCGTTACCGTAATACCCTGCACGCCAATTTCAGATAATGCTTCACGCACATCATCCAGTTTGAAAGGCTTAATGATTGCAGTAATCATTTTCATAATAGTCACTCCTCGGAAAATGCCTGCCCTCATCAGCGAGGGCGGGCGTAAACCATTAATGGCCTAACTTAATAGGTCAGTATTAAAAATTAAGAGGTTTCTTAAAGTTCGAAATCAACACTGTAACTAACAGTTACACGAAGTTTGTCTGCTGTAGAAGAGCCCAGTGCGACATTATTAGAATCGATGTCATTCTTATCTAATGCAAAGGTGAAACCGTCTTTACTCAAGCTGGCACCAAAATGGTTGTAGTCAGCATCGCCACCGATATTGTTGCCATCATTAGTAAACATGTAAGAGCCTGCATAAAGGCTCAGGTCACTTTTACCAACAGGGAAATCAACGCTGCCTGAAACATAGAGGTCGCCTGAATCAAAAGCGCCATCTTTATTGTCACGGCCCGCATCAACAGTGTATGCAACACCAAAAGTAACAACGCTCATAGAGCCAGAAACGTAAACTTCAGTGAAGTTAATATTTGGTGTTACAGGGTACTGGTAAGAAATAACACCCAGGTCATAACCCAGACCGCCTGCTTCGCCAGCAAAACCAGCATACAGGTCAACTTCCTGGCCACCAGCAATAGTCGATGTCCAAACACCGGCATAAACACCAGAGTCATTACCCCAGTCAATGCCACCTTGACCGGCAGCGCCATCAGCGGTTTGTGAAACACCACGCCAGATGTAGTTAGAGAAAACACCTGCATTTGCAGATAAGTCCGCAGCAGCGATGCCACTGGTTAAAATAGAAGCAACCGCAGTTGCTAAAACAATAGATTTTTTCATCAAGTTAGACTCCGAATTAATTAAAAATAAACAGTTTTGTAAAAAACTTGTTACAAACAAGTGCAGGTTGCATGCCAATATAAAAAAAACGACTAAAAACAATCGATTACATGGTTTCTGTTATTTTGGCATAGCCCTGAACAGGTCAACTTGCACCAAGATAGTGCGACCCGAATACCGTATGTACATTTTGGTGCACGTTTATTTCATCCTTATACAAAGTACTGAGCAATTGATTTACAATGGTGCAAAGCAACTCACCCCTCTTAACTAATATGAATGACTCACTAGAACAACTAAGCCGACGCATCAGCTCACTGATACCGGGCGATTTAAAACACATGCAGGGCGATATCGAAAACAATATCCACAGCCTGCTGCAATCATCACTGAACAAAATGAACCTGGTCACACGCGAAGAATTCGATGTACAATCAGCGGTATTGCAGCGCACTCGAGAGAAGCTCGAAAAGCTCGAAAAGCAGGTAGCACAACTGGAAAAACCATAATCTGCTTTGGCTCAAACCTGAGCTGACAACCAATACCCGAGCATAGGCACTGCTTCCGACACAAAGCAGAAGTTAAAACTTTTCATATTATTCTCGCAGAGGCGCAGGGTACGCAAAGAAAATATTTATAAATGTTTGTTTTTCTCTGCGAGCTCTGCGCCTCTGCGAGAAACATTGTTTTTAACCCGGATGATTTATATTTTGCTAAACACCATGTTTGTGCAACAATGCAA
>VAPG01023597.1_pt1 | contig 10137 bp, 9 predicted proteins | sample 3393851 | NCBI WGS metagenome assembly VAPG01 (sample SAMN08290438, study PRJNA428436) | hydrothermal vent metagenome | isolation source: Deep-sea hydrothermal vent chimney | place: Atlantic Ocean: South-mid Altantic Ridge | depth 2194 m m
ACACATTATAAAGTGCCTGTGCAGACAGGCCGTGTTGCAGACCTGACTGGTATCGATACCGAAGATGAAGGTTTCCATCAGGAAGCGCTGGTGCCACTGGGTTCTGAAACACATTCAGCAGAAGATGTTGCGATTTATGCTGGTGGTCCGGGTGCGTATCTTATGCACGGTGTACAGGAGCAGAACTACATCTATCATGTTATGAAAGAAGCGTCGAAGCTTAACAAACGTCATGACGATGAAAATAGAAGAAGCCGCAGAATGATGGACTGGCAGGATGTTGATTAACAAATAAAACAGTTTTTAAATGTTTTGGGGAGTGCATTATGTACTCCCTTTTTTATTGCAATAGTGGTTTTAATATCTGCTTAAATATTATATTGGAGATGCCATTGCCTTTTATTTGTCGGAGTACATCAGTGAGTTCGGGTACGATGTCTTCATGTTTTTGCAAGCAGTATCATATTAGTGGTCAGCATTGATTCCGGCGCCTGGATAAGGTTCGGGTATTTTTTTGTAGCTCGACAATTCGGCCTAATTCACCATCATCAATACCGCAGTTGGCGTTGATCAGTGCTCTTTCTGTGGGTAGGCGCATGCTCTATAAGTTATAACCAATTAATAGAGATGCCCTTAAAGGCTTCTTTGGCTACCTGGTCGGCATAACCTGTCTGCGAATCGTTGCTTACTGGTGTGCCAAAGGCTGTATTGAGAATGATGGTTTGTTGCGATAAAGCAGAGTTATTAACACATGTGGCATTGATTAACAGGTTGAGCTGGTTGCTAATGCTGCGTTTAGTCAGCTTGTGCCAGACTTAATCAGAGGTTCCCTAGATTGAACGGTTTTGATTTTAGTTCGACGCCATTGATTATGATGCTGAGTCGATGTTTTCCTGCGTAGTATTTTCGGGTTGATATTTTTTTGAATGAAAAATATTTCGAGACATCTTTTTGTTTTTCATCATAGTTAGATTCTGAGATTTTAAAAACTTTTCGATTTAAGCTGCCATTAGCTTTCACAAAATCGATGGCGAACTCCAGGCGGCATTTCCCCAGTTTTTCTTTCTGGCTCTTTATCGAAAAAGAAAACTCCAGCTTTTCACCCAATGTAATTCTCGGTGATACTGTTAGAGAATTTATTTTGATATGTTCTGTTGTGCCGAAACCAAATAACATCATAACCTGCTGGTTTCCCTGCTTTAGTAATGTGCGGCAGGCATGTTTTATAAGGCGGTTAGTGCTTTCATTTTTTCCAAGCCATTGCTGTGACCAGTCGATGATAACATCAGGATGGTCTTTGGAAATATCATTCAGGTTGTTGGCCACGCTGCGGCGTACATATTCACTGTCGTCTTTCATCAATGTTTTTAAGATGGCCAGTACTGGCTTTGGCTCTGTTTTAAAAGAGGGTAGCGATATCGCCCATGGCAGTCGAGGTCGGCAACCTTCTGAGGCGAGACGTCGCACGTGGTGGTTGTCTGATGTGGCCCACTGCGCCATCTGTTTCATCATGCGTTTTTCATCCTGCAGGATGAAAGCACGCACGGCAAATTCAGAGCTGGCATATTTTGTAAAATGTTCCAGCGCGATGATAGATGTTTTAAAATCGTGCAGGCCATAACATTCCACATAATCCTGAAAAAACATGTATTCAAAACCACTGAACTGACTTGATGCAGATTTGAGAACATTGATGGTTTTTTTATAGTCGGCCGGTAAGTGCAGATGTAAACATTGTGCAATATGTCGCATGCGCTTTTTTAGTTCTTTATGTTTCCAGTCTTTATCAAACACTGATTGTTTGAAAGCTTTTTTGTCAAAGCTGCTGCAGTGCTCGAAAATGCTGTCGCCAAGATTTTCGATCAAGGTTTTGTTGTACAGGTTTTTTAATGGCTCAGGCATAGAATAATAGTGAATAGTGAATAGTGAATAGTGAATAGTGAATTTTAAAATCACCTGTCACTTAAACGCCAGCTTTTTTGTTTTTTACCTATCCACTATCCACTGTTATCTATTAACTGCTTTTACAAGGGGCGTTGTAGCCAGCGTACCTTCCATTTTTTTACGTGTGGTAAGTATTTTCCGTATTCGTATATTGCCAGCCCTAACAGAATCAATGCTGTCCCCAGCCAGACTTTACTGCTGATGGTTTCGCCATTTAAAAATGAGCCTAACAGCAAAGCAGTAATGGGTGTGATCAGTGTAACGATGGCAACTCGCTCTGGTGCGAGGTTTTTCAACAGGTAAAAATACAGCGGGAAGCCTATCGCAGAACCGATCAAACCCAGGTATAAAATCGATAATGCCGATTTAACCGGGATGGTTTCTGGCCAGTCGCCAATGACAATACAGTTCAATATGAAAAACGGTAGCGCTACCGCGATGCTGCCTGCGGTTATTGCAATCGGGTGAAAGTCAGGTTGTTGCTGTTTAATCAGTACCGAACCGATGGATTGTGATGCTGCGCTGATGACGATGGCGGCTATTCCCAGTAAAGCCGCTGTCGAGATCGACATACCTTCGATAAATACGACCATCAAACCAAGCAGGCCTGTCGCCATCCCAGTCAAGCGCATGCCTGACAGTTGCGAGTCTTTTAATATCAGGCTGGCCAGTACGCTGGTGAATATTGGCGACAGACCAAAAACCACCGATATCCAGCCGCTGGGAATATGTTGCGCGCCCCAGTAAACAAAACTCATGGCGATATAAAGCGTGGAGCCGCTGACCAGGTAGACGCGTCGTGCTTTTTTGTGCCAGGGCAGTTCAATCTTCATGAAATGTAGCAGCGTGAGCAGGGCGACCAAACCGATGGCCATACGTGCTGCGACACCAAACTGAAAACCAACATCGTGGCCACTCCATTGAATGGCCAACGGTGTTGTGCTCCAGATCAGGATAACCGTGAGATATGAGATTGGGACTGACACTTGTTTTCCTCCATGTTTAGACTGTTAATTTTTTGTTTGGAACGTCACACCGCCATCCATGGCTCCTTGCTGCATACAACCACCATGGATGGTGGAAGTGCAGATATTGCAGGAGCAAATATCTGTCCGTCCATCCCTGGACATAAAAAAGGCCGCTGGTTTAGTAGCGGCCTTTTGAAATTCGTTTTTATATTTTTTTATATCAATGAATAATCAAAAGACCAGTGTGCTCGTTTCCAGCGGAAACAAACAGCCATAAGAGTTGCGGCGATCACGTTGATTTGATTTTTCATGGTTTGATAGTGGTTTAAATTTCCGGGGCTGTCAACAGCTATTTTCTTAACGGCACCTCTATTCACTAAAGGATAATATTTTTTCGTAATCTGTTTTTTATTGAACCGGTTTTTATTGATGTTGTCAGTGTTTTATAATTTTCTGGTAGATAATTCTGTACGCGATATAATATGGGCTACCGTTACCATGGTTGATGTTTTTTTTGGTGTCCAGGAGGGAAGAAAGATGACAGCAGTAAAATTAATAACGTTTGTGATAATACTTATTGTGGGGCTGATGTTTTTTACCCTGCAAAGGAACGATGCCAATCTGTTTCAGGCACCGGGTTTTTATAAACGGCTAGCGGTTTATCTAACGACGAATATTGCAGAAACGGCAGATAATCATGCTTTTGAAGAATTACGTACACCGGTGTTTAGTGTTAGTGCCGAGAAGCTATACCAGCGTGTTATGTATGTAGCGGCGGAACTGGGATGGAGTATTCTGGCCAGTGACGGTGAAAATCTGAATGCAAACTTTACCGTGCGCACACCGGTATTTTTGTTTGAAGATGATGTTTTTGTTCAGGTGCAGTTTATCAATATGGGCGAGTCATCATTATATATACGTTCGAGTTCCCGAACAGGAAAAGCAGACTTCGCTGCGAATGCTGGGCATATACAGACGCTGATTAACGGCATAAAAGAATAATTTTATGTTATTCCCGAAGCTTTTTACGCACGATCTCGGTCTGTTTTATCAGCCGCTCTTTATTTTCATCGGGCACGGTTGTTAGCTGGTTGACGCGGCTACTGAATTCGCTGGTGTCCGATAATGCCTGTTGGATAATATCTTCCGTTAATGATTTATTCAGACCGCAACTTTTGGCGAAACGTTCAATTGCCTGTTTTAAGGTGATGACCTCGTCGCTGTCATCGGTTGTCTCACCGTATTCGCCAAATGGCATCACGCTCAACATATCGTGTTGTGCGTAAGCGCGCATCGGTGCCGGGTCATAAATTTTGGAGAAACCTTTTATATGGCTGCAGCAGGTGATGGATAAATTTTCCAGGTGCAGGTCGCCATTGCCGGTGAGCAGTGCCATCAGCAATCGTTTGAACAGGTGCTGTTTGGCGTCAGTGGTATTACTGACAAACTCGATGGGTGACAGGTCGATTGCCTGGGCGATCAGATCGTAACGGTAATCATAATGGTTGTTTAATGGCACACCGGAAGCGAGGATGGAGTACAACGTTTCGCTGCACAGTGGCGAGTTGTTCTGGTCGCGATCAAAACGTTCGATGGCCAGTGCCGGCATGCCCTTAAAAAAACAGGACCAGTATCTCGGTACATCGAAACCGGCTTCGCGGTGCATTTCCAGCGCCAGCATTTCCAGCTCTATGATGCCAGGGTAACGTGTGGTCTGTTCAAACTTGAGTACTACGTCGATGATGCCCGGCGTTTTCTGCCGGGTCGGCAGGCCAATGCGGCCATCCCAGCCGGACTCAGGAATGGATAACAATAGCTTGGGAATGGCACCACCAACACTGGGTGTGGGGCCGACGGTCTGAATGAAAACTTCGATGTCTTCTTCGAACCAGGTCATGAACTGTTTTAAGGAAAAGCCCAGTTCCTCGGTGATCTCCATCAACTCGTGAGGTGGCGGATTAGCGTACCAGTTCTCGGCGCTGTTATCATTTTCGAAAACATCGAGATGGCCGATGCCGCCGTGACCGGAAATTTTCAGAATTTCCCAGTCAGCATCAAAACTGGTCATATCCAGACCGGAGTACTGCTGATTCTGCCGGGTTTGCAGGTATTTGAGCGCCAGGTTGCGTTGAAAGTTATCGGTCTGTCGCGGCGGTATTAATGACTGGATCGGTGGAAACAGGTCAAACGGTTTTGTGCGTTCGCGGCTGATGGTCGTGCTGCCGTAATATTCCGGTGCATAAACCAGACCGAGGCCGGGTAGCCCATGTTGTTGGTAGTTTTCATCGTAGGTGAAGCGACATTCTTTATCGGTGACATATAGTTTGCCCATACGCTTCGGTGTGCCACCGAGGCGTGTCCAGATAACGGCTTCGCGGTCGGTGCTCATGACGAGGCGCCGGGTGTTGGAAACAAGGTGCCATCCTGTGTCCTGTCAGCTACCGGGTTGTCGGCAATAAGTTTTAACTGCAGGCCGACGATCTGCGCCAGTTGCTCGATGGTTTTAAAGCGCAGGTTGGAATTTTTCTTGGCGCGAGACAGGGTTTCCTGGCGGATACCGGCGCGGGCAGCGAGTTCGCCCTGGCTGATATTCTGTGCTTTTGCCAGTGCGATGATCTCGTTAATAATCTCGGATTCAGTCATTATGATTTAAAACGCATAATAGAGTATTAATCATAGCTTATTTGATAAAAAAATCAATCTATACTTATTGATTTATTAGTCAATTTTTGTATTTAATATAGCCTTTATTGATTTTTAAGTCAATAAATGGGTGGCAGGCTTAGAAAGTGGCTGGGATATGATGTAAATAGACAGTCAAAAGCGTTACAAGCGATGGTCCGCGAATAACGCAAAATAAACATTTTTTATGCAAGGCAGGTAATGCCTGCGCTACCTGTTAACTTTGTTTTATTTTTTATTCGCGTCTTTTGCGTTATTCGCGGACTATCTTTTTTGTTTGTTAAACGAGAATTATTAGTTGTAGGGTGGGCATTGCCCACCGTTTCTCTGAGCAGGCAAGCACTATTCTGTCGGGCAGTGCCCGACCTACTTCTTTGTTTTTAACTGCCGACTGCCAATTGCCAACTTCTCCTCCTGGCAGAAAGCGCTTATTCCTCCAGCATCTCAGCTTCCATCGACAAATATACCTGATAAGCATTGATACGGTTACCCGCATCGAATGCGGGCAGGTCTTTGAATTCTGACCAGTCGGCTGCTGCATAAACTTCATCAAAGGGGGTAAGGTCTTCGATGCCTGCGCCCATTACTTTGCGTAGATACGCCAGGTAGTGCCGGGTTAATGAAATGGTGTTTTTAGGGTCTGTGGAGGCCGGGCCGTGGCCGGGAATAAGTGCGGTTAAACCGCCGGTCTCAAGTCGGGTTAATGTCTCCAGCCATTTTTTTGAATCAGCACTGCCGACAAAAGGAATACGTGCCTGGAAGATGATGTCGCCAGAAAACAGGACTTTATCGGGCTCGACCAGCATGGTCATGTCACCGTCAGAGTGTGCCTTGCCCATAAAGTTGATGGTGAATGTCAGATCACCCATGGTGAAGTCTGTTGATTTCGAAACGGTGGTATCCGGGAGTACCAGATGTGTGTTGTCGTTCACCCAGGGGTCGAGAGAAAACTGGCGTTCTTCCAGACGTTCTTTGGCCGCATCGGAGCGAATATATTTTTGTGCGCCGTAGGGGGCGATGATCTCTGCGCCGAGTGCTTCGAACACCTGCAGGCCATAGATATGATCCGCGTGGAAATGACTAACCACAACTTTTTTGATGGGTTGATCGGTGATACTCTGGATTTTTTTGATCAGCTCATGGGCCAGCGATGGCGTGCCCAGCGAATCAAAAACCACAACGCCGTCACCGGTGATGACAAAACCCGCGTTAGAGATAAAACCCTCGTTATCGGTTGCGACACCGGGTTTGCCTTCTACATAATAAACATGCTCTGAGACTTTTTTGACTTCCATGTCGACAGATATTGGCGCGTATTTCGTGCCCGCAAACAGCGGTTGGCTGGCGAGAATGAGCAAGGTCCAAAATAAAAATTTATTGCATGTAGGCATGGTCTTCCTCGTATTGCAGTCGAATAATTTCAGCATCACCCATGGGTACCATCTCGATAAAACCGTGGATGTCCTGCGGGCCGTAACCTTGACTTTGAGCGGCGATTTTACACATCTTTATGGAGATCACTTCACTCTCAACCAGGCTTTGTGCGCGTTTCATCAGGTCTTTATATTTGTCATAATTTTTGATCGCAAAGAAGCTGAGTTCCTGGCCGTGTAATACCAGCACAATGGATTGTTCAAACGGGTCGGCACCAGTGATGGTGCTCAGGTGGCTGGCGCGATCCAGCACGCTTTCGACAGCCGCAACGGTTTTGACGTGCACATCGTAAACCACTTTTTGAGGTTTATACTCTGTCGGCGTGATTTTTGAACCACCCCAGGGCACTTCGCTGGTATCGGCGGCAAAAACGGCGGGACTCATAAAAAAAACAAGGGATATTGTCAGGGATATGAAAGCGGAAAAAAATGGTTTCTGCATGAAGTTTCTCCAGATATGCGAATGAGTATCCCTGTTTGAGCCACGCGGGCGAGGGAGTACAGTATCGTATTAGACGTTTGAAAGACAGGAATTATTCGCAGCAGAAATAAAAAACGGCGTGAGTAACCAGCTCACGCCGTATGCACACCTCCAGGAGAGAGAGGTAGTGCGAGGCATCGCCGTAGGAACTATGAAAACCTACGACGCGTGTATAGTAATCATTGGGCTTTTTTTTATACTTGACTGAGGTCAAGAAAATGTTTTTTATCAGAAAATTTCTTACTTTTGTGCGATTAATTGTTCTTTTTGAGATTTGTTCAGGCTTTTTATGGCTGATTCGCGTTTGCATGCGTCAGAACGTGATGCCGAACTTTCCTGATAGACCAGTTTTACCGGCTGCCGGTTGCGGGTATATTTCGCGCCGTTTTTTACCAGGCCGTTGTGCTGATCCAGCCGTCGGTCTATATTTGTGGTGATGCCGGTGTACAGGCTATTGTCCGCACAGCGCAGGATGTAAATTGACCATTGGCTGTTCGCTGTGGCGGGCGTGCTGCTTTTTACCGACCGGGCCTTCGATGGCATGACTTAGACAGCATCAAGCTTTCGTAATGATTTGGGCAGCAACCGCATGTCGACCAGTGAGGTAACAAGGGCTTTAGCGAAGCTGGCTTCTTCCTCATAGACGATTTTATAGTACTGGATCTTCATCGTCAGCGCACTGCCAAAAATGATGAAAATGAAGGTGAGTATCGATCCCAGCGCCAGCGTCGACATGCCGGTAATGCCCTGACCGACGGTACAACCCAGTGCCAGTACACCGCCGAAACCCATCAGGATGGCACCAATGGTGTGGTTCCGGAAATCCTTGAAATCGACGAACCATTCGATGCGGAACGAGCGGCTGATGAGCGACCACAACAGTGAACCCAGGATGACACCAAGCACCGAGATCAGGCCGAAGGTTAGCAGGGTAGAATCAAGGCCGTCTTTGATGTAACCGTAGGTCTGGCCGATCGGGTTGATAAAGGTGAATGATTGTGGACTCAGTGCGCGACCGGTTGCCGGTTTGCCGTCATCACTATCTGCCAGCATGTCCCATTCGGAATAATAGTCAGCCAGTGAGTAATGACTGTCGTCGGCATTGACGATCAGGTTGCTGCTGATGTACCAGGCAGTCAGAATGATCAGGCCGATGGCGACACCGGCCAGAATGTTGTCCTTACCGCTTCTGAAGTCGGCGGCTTTAAATATGTAGAACAGCATGCCGGCGGCCACGACCAGGCCTGCGATCAGTCGCATGATCTGCGTGTTCTCCGCGCCACCGAGCATGGCTCCGATATCCTGGTTGCTATCCAGCGTAATGGCCATCGGGTTAACCCAGTCATAGAACAACACACTATATAAAGTCTTGTCACTGTCAGGAAAAGGCGTGGTCATGTAATAAGCGATGATCGCAATAATGGCAAACACCAGGATAGATTTGATGTTGCCGCCACCGATGCGAATCAGTGTCTTGTTGCCGCAACCGCTGGCGAAAGTCATGCCGATGCCGAACATGAAACCACCGAGAATGTTTTCGATGTAGATCAGTTGTGTCGAACGGTAAGGCGGGAACGAGTCGCTGACATTCACCGCGCCCACGTATTCGAGCAGGCTGACGCCGATAAGGGCGACAGCGATGGCTAGCAGCCAGGCTCTGAAACGACTGTAGTCATTCATGTTGACCATGTCGGAGACCGCACCCATGGTGCAGAAATTTGTTTTATTGACAACAATGCCGAGCAAGACCGAGATGATGAAGGTTGCCCATAAAAAGAAAGAAAGACTTTCAGCGAATGATTCAAAGACCATGTTGTTACCTGTTGTTGATGCTTAAATGAAAATGCAGGTCCATCGCATCGGTTAAATTATACGTGGTTTGACCAAATACTGTAAAACCATTTATTGGCTGTTTACGGGATATGGTGTTGCTATACCGGCTATAAGACGTACTAGTCGTTGATTTATTCCGACAGCTTTTGTAATAAAGATGTGTTTGGAAAAGGTATTTGGATCTTGTGCGGTCCTGAGGTGTCTATTGGTTATAAAGCGGTTTTAACACGGTTTTTTCTTTTTCCGATTGTTTGTTGGTTAGTGACTGCTCATTTTTAAATGCTGTCAGCAGGTTTCTACCGTTCCACGATGGTTTTTCCGGGCTGTAAAGTGACTCGTTCAAATGCCGGATTTCCACTGCCAGTTGCGCGGAGCAGAGCGCAGTAATCTGCGACAGGTTGGTTATCGTATTATCGGCATAAAGCGTTTTGGCCCACTCGATAAGGGCAGAGCGGGTGTTTTCGGCGGCATTGTTTTTTGCCTGTTTTTCAACTGCAGCGATGGCTGATTTGAGCGGTGTGAAAGTGTTCTCTGTTTTATGTGGTTCTGTGCGGCTAACCGCGCCGGGTTTTCTGAAAAGCAAAAACAGGGTGAGCAGCCAGGCGACTGCAAAAGCCAGTGTTGACCATTGCCAGTAAGAATTGTTTGCCACAGCTAGCGGCGCAGGTAGCGGTTGTTTATTATCAACAAGCGGGTTGCCGTTTTGCAGGGTCTGTGTCTGCACGGGTTTGGCCGGGGTTATGCTGCTGGTACTGGCGCTGCCGACAGCGGTTAAAATTTTCTCCGGAATCGTGGC
>VAPG01037942.1_pt1 | contig 10137 bp, 9 predicted proteins | sample 3393851 | NCBI WGS metagenome assembly VAPG01 (sample SAMN08290438, study PRJNA428436) | hydrothermal vent metagenome | isolation source: Deep-sea hydrothermal vent chimney | place: Atlantic Ocean: South-mid Altantic Ridge | depth 2194 m m
AGCACGATAGTTACGTTACCCAGTGAGGCTGTTTCGGCAACGGTCACTGTCGCGTTGATCCATTTTATCTCGCCGTTGGCCAGCGGTAGTTCGCCTTGTTTCCATTGTGCGTGTTTGATGTCGATGGAAATCATGCCACCCAGTTGTGCCAGTGGTAGTTCGGCGATTGTTGCTATTTCTTGTGCAGCAATATTGGCAGAAAGTTCGTTGATGAAAAAACGTCCAGTAAACGATGTACCGAGTTCTGTCGTAATTTCATTGTTCAGATACTGAGTGTCAATTTCGACGGAAATTTTTCCGGTAAACAAACTCCATGGCTGAAAAGACCATTCGGTTTTTTTAAGTTGTATGTTGTTTATGGAAACTATATAAGCTTTACCGTGCCATAAGGTACCGCTGACGCCCTGTATTGTGACCGGGCTATTGTCACTTATTAAATCGGTGACAGGTTTGGCAGGGATGGTAATGATCAGTAATATGAGGTACGAAAAAATCGCGGTTAAAATATAGTGTCTTTTTTTCATGGGAATAGAGAAGGGCGATTTAATACGTGAAGAAAGTCAGGGGTGTTGTAAGTTTATGGCCGTTCAAAACTCAGGCGCGCGTTGGCGCGACCAGGTTTGCTGCCACGTTCAATGTTTGCGCTAACCACCTGTATGCCGTTATGTGTTGCCAGGGTGTTTAACCAGACCAGTATCTGATTAAACGATGCTTCGTTTAGAGTGACCCTGGCACCGTTATTACCGGATGATTCGATTTTTTTGATCGAAGGTTTCAGGCCAGCATTATTGATACTCTGTTCGATAACCAGCGTGATCGGTTTGTTTTTGTCACGCACGATACTGCGACCGCCAGCGGCGCGTAGCGTTTTAACTTCACTGGCGGCCTGTTGCATCCAGAATAAAATTTCTTTCTGTGTGTGTTGTTTCTGGCGTTCCGCCTGTAGCCCGTCATGGAGTGGTTCCCATACAACAAGATAAAACAGGGTGATAAATATGAGCGCGGTGGTAGCTGAAACCATCCAGCGTTCTTTTTGTGGCAGTGAGTTGAACCAGTGTTTGAGTTGCCCTAGTTGCGCCATTAGCTGATCCATTAGCTGCGTCCCTCAATCCGTAGATTGCCTTTTACTTTATCTTTTTCTGAAGATGAAGAGGTGATCTCAGATTTAATGTTTTTATTGTTGTTTAAGTTTTTATTCAGGTTTTCGATTGCCTGTAGATTACTGCTCTCGAGTCCGATGTCCATGCGATTATTTCTGAATGTTAAAGATTGCACTGTAATATTTTTTTTGTCCTGACCGAGGATGCTGAATGATTCGGCGAGCAGGAAGATAAGGCCTCTGCTGCCGTTGCTCGCGTTGCCTTTCAGCTCTTCCAGTTTCTGTTCCATCTGTACCCGGGGGTTAATAATTTTCCGGCTTTTTGGAAAAGATTTTTTATAGATCTTCTCGATTGTCGCTTTGGTGATGATGTTTTCCTGGTTTAACTGTGCTCGTTGAAAACCGGTTAGCCCAAGATGCAGAACCAGCCAGATAGCGGCAAGGGATGCCGCTAAACGCCAGTGCTGCCAGTAACCGGATGTTTTGCGTTTGGGTTTAAAGGTCTGTTGCAGCAAATTGAGCGGTAGCGCCTGTTTGTAGTTACCGCAGAATACGACCAGCGGGTGCGTGTTGTATACGATGCGGCTTACTTCGATATCGTCATCATCTAATATGTTTTCGGTCTTGAGCGTATCGAAGACGGCTGTGTTTTCCTGCTCGCTGAATAACAGGATTTTTTCGGGGCGTGTTTGTGACTCATCCTGAAGCTTGTTTTTTAAAACATAGGGCAGTAGTTCGTGTGAAACCACCATGCCGTTTGTGATGTCGGTTTGCAGATAGCTGGTGTTTTTATAATTCAGGCAAACCCATTGTTTGCTGTCTGCGGCGAGGCATAAAACATCGGGGACGATTTTTTCAACATTGATGTTGGCGTCCTGAAAAATCTGTACGATTTTTTCCAGCGTGTTGATGTTTATGCCGACCACTGAAGTCGCGTTATCATGATTGTTTTTGGCGACCACAAAATGGAAGTTTTCGATGTCGTCGGCAATGAATTCTTCGATTGCAAACGGTACGGCTTTCAACAGCTTCTGCATGTTTTGTGTCGGCAGTTGTAGCTGATTAATGTGTAGACACTGGCTATTCAACAAAACGATGATCGGATGATCGGCGGCGCTTTCGGCAAGTTCGGCTAACGAACCGGTACTTATTTTTCCGGTTAGTTCACCAGCAGCATTACACAGCGACCAGGTGGCTCGCTGCGCATTGTTTATGTTGTAGTGGATGAGTAGAGTTTCACTCATTGTGGAATCCTGCTTTTTTATGGCTCAATTTTTATGACTCGATTTACCATGGCTTTATTATTACAGTGTCCGTTGTGTGCGAGAAATAACGTTCGTCTTACCTGATGCATCCCTGTGTATAACGCTGTACATAACTTTGTTTGCCTTGCCGATGATGGCCTGTGTGCGAAGTAAAAAATAATCACTGCTGGTCGACAGTTTTGTTGTGTCTTTAATTATAGTGTTTAGTTTGGCAAATTTGGTGAATTCTTTGATGTCATTAAAGGGCTCATCAGTACGGCGTTCGATAATGTCGGCTGCCAGGCTTTTAGTCATTTTTGCAGACAAAGATTGTAGCACTTCAGCACTGGCTGTGTTTACGTTGATCGCGATATCGCCGTTTATTATGAAAGCGCAGAGATAAGGTTTGACCAACTGATAGGTCTTACCGTCTTCAAAGCCCCGGATTAATCGTAATTCACTGAGACTGTGTAAAGGCGTGTTGGCAGTGCGGTAAGGGAATTCCAGGTTGAGATAATAACCGTCTTCTGCACCATTCGGATTGGTGGTCTCCAGGTCGCTGTCCATCCAGTCGGCCATCGCCTGTGTTAGATCAGTCTTTATACCCAGGTTACTAAACAGCCGGGACAGGCGCTGTTTAGTTGTGGCATCGATGGCACCGTTGTTCATCAACGCATTGACATTGATGCAGGCGTGCAGGTCGGTGATGGTTCCCTGTATAGAACCGCCATCGACTGGTAGTGGTGGTAGTTGAAAGGCCCAGGTTTCATCAAGTGAGTCAGTTTTGCTGTCTTTTTTATCCTGACGTAAAATTCTTTGCGACCATTCTTCGGCTGCCAGCAAATAAAATTGTGCCTGATCCTGTGTGATCAGGTTGGCAGTGCGACGCACATCGAGTTGTAGACGGGTACTGATGGTGATGCTGATGGTGGTGGCAATGGTGACGATGAGCAAGGCAGTGATAATAGCAACACCGTGCTGGTTTTTAACGTTGGCTGACGGGCTTATTTTTGCACGGGATAAAAACATTGGCTGGTCTATCAGTTCATCGCGTATAGGCGACGAATTTCCCCCCAGTCATTTAGTTTTAAAATAATTTCGATGGCAACAAGTTGTGCCGTCACACCGCCGGTGGTACTGGTTGCAGAATTTAGTGGTGGCCACTGTTCCTGCCATTTATTCTTTTGGTCGAGAAAACGCAGGGTGACTTCGTCCACGTTGTCGATAAGCATGGTTTTTTTCGCTTCGATACCCGGTGCTCTATCCAGTTGTGACCACTGTAGCCTGATCAGCTTCTCGTCATCAAACTGGTAGGCGACACGCAGTAAAGTACTGCGTAACAGGTTGGCGGGGTTGACACGTCCGCCACGGGTAAACTCGACCAGGTTATCGATGTTGCTGCCAGCGGTAAGCGCTGGCCGGACATTGCCGTACTCATCACGGATGGCGCGTGGCACCAGTTGTGAAAAATCGCGACTTATCACCGAGATACTTTGTTGTATCTGCTGTAGTCGTTTTAATGCGCGTTCGGATGATTTGCTGTTTTCCATCACATTGGCCAGGCCGCCGTAAGCCATGATAGCCATGATGGCGAATATAATGCTGGCGATGAGCAGTTCCAGTAAGGTAAAACCTTGCTGCGCTGTTACTGCAAAAGATGGCGGTTTAACGGTTGGCATAGCCGGTCAACGAGGTCAGATTTTTTTTGCGATTTTTATCCTGGTACACGATAAATGTTACCTGCCTGGCGTTTTTGTCTTCCGTCTTTTTGGTGGTGCGTGTCCAGTACCACTCTTTGTCGGCCATCTCGGTCGAGCCTTTTTTGTCTCCCGCTGCTGGAAATTCTTTGCTAATACGAATTTGTGTTAGCTCGTTGACTGCGACCCAGTGTGCCAGTGTTTTATTTTTCAAATAACCGACACTGCTCGCCTGTGAGCCGGAAGTGCTGAGTAGTGCGCCCAGTGAGATGGCAATAATGGTTAGCGCCACCATGACTTCGATCAGGGTAAATCCTTTGTTGTTTTTACACGTCATTATTTCTAAAGATCACTGATCTCGGTTTTGAGTGAACCATCAAAAAAGCCTTGAACAAAATAGCTGGTCTCGATGCCAGGAATATAAAATCGTACATCAAACTCGGGCGTGATCTCGCCGCTGGATAACAGGTAGATCTGTGGTTTGGTTTTTTTGCGGTCTTTCTCTTCTTCATTATCAGCGCCAAGTTCTGCGCCGATGTTCAGATCCAGTTTTTGTTCTGATATGGCGTCGCTAGCCGGGTCGATGACAATCTCGGTGTCTTCCAGGCGCACCTCCATTTCCATATCAAGTGGCAGTTCGCGTTGCCGTAGAATTTTGTCGCCAGTTAACGGTTGCCACTGGTTTTTGTTGAAGCGCAGAAAGCGGTAACCATCGAGAAAAATTTCGATGCCGTATTCCTCGCCGCGTAGGATCGATTCTTCCAGCGCCAGCTGTACCAGTCGTTCCATGCGCTGTGCTTCTTTTTTGACGATCTCTTCGGGTGAATCGCTGCGGATGGCGAGCGTGGTGTAGGTGAAGAGGATGGCGACGATGACCACCACTACCAGTAGTTCCAGCAGGGTGAATCCGTGCGCCCGCCCGAGATAACGGCTGGAAGTTGCTGGTTTGTGTTCTGGCCTGTAGAAGTTTGCCTGCATGTTTATTGGCAAGCCTCGTCAGTGTTTGAGAGACAGCTTGGAGTGGTCTAATCCTGATCCCATGAGCCGATGTCTTTGTTCGGGCCGTCGCCACCGGGAGCACCGTCGGCACCGAGTGAATAAATGTCGGTTTCGCCGTGTTCACCGGGGTTAAGGTAGAGGTATTCGTTGCCCCATGGATCTTTGCGCAGTTTTTTGATGTAGCCGCCCTGTTTCCAGTTGGCGGGTTCAGGCGAGGAAGTAGGCTGACTTACCAGTGCTTCCAGGCCCTGATCGGTGGTCGGGTAAACGTAGTTATCCAGGCGGTAGATATCCAGTGCGCTGCCGATGGCCTGGATGTCATTTTTTGCTTTGGCGACGCGTGCCTTATCCGGGTTATCCATGATGCGCGGTACCACGACGCTGGCCAGGATGCCGATGATGACCACCACCACCATGATCTCGATCAGGGTGAAACCGGATTGTCTGTTAATTTTCGTTTGGCTGACTTTTGACTGATAAAACACGTAACACTCCAAATGTGTGCAAATGACTGTATTGCACGGGTTAATTTCTTTAAACTGCGAGATTGTTGCAGATTTCCGAATACGCAGAATAATAACAAATGCCAGGCTAGCTGCCTATGACAATGACCACATCTAACTTATTAAAGTTTCGTTACAAGTATCATCCCAGCCATATTTTGTGGCTGGTTTTGTTCGTGGTCTCGTTTGTTTTGCAGATCAACTGGGTGGATGACTGGCGTTTTAATCGTGCGCTGGTCGAGCAGGGTCAGGTCTGGTTATTGTTCAGTGGTCATATTGTACATCTCAACTGGTCACACTGGGCGCTGAATATGGGAGGTCTGGCGATTGTCGCTTTTTTCTTCAGCCCGCATGCCAGTGTTAAGCAATGGCTGGCCGTGTTGTTTGTTTCGGCCTGTGTTATCAACGTCGGCCTGTGGTGGTGGATGCCGGAGATCCGTTCTTACGTTGGCCTGTCGGGTGTACTGCATGGCCTGTTTTTATACGGTGCCTTGCGTGAGATTCGTTTTTATCCGGCCAGCGGTTATGTGCTGACAGCAGTGCTGATTGCAAAACTGAGCTGGGAATTTTTCAACGGTGCACTGCCAGGCTCGGAAGACATGACCGGTGGCCGGGTGTTGACCGAAGCACATCTGCTGGGCGCGGTTGGCGGCATTTTGGTGTGGCTGCTGGAGCGGGTTAGACGTTAAAAACTTGTTTCGCCGCGAAGCACGCAAAAACTGCAAAATGATTTTTTTGTTTTTCTTCGCGCTTTTCGCGTGCTTCGCGGCAAATAAATGTTTTTTGTTTACAAGTCCGCCTATCAATAAATTAACTCCGCCCCCTGAATGCGTGACACTGCACTCTATATATTGAAAACCTACAAAATCTAAATGACTAAAACCATTGCAGATGATTCTGTTGTTCGTACTACCACTCACGGCTGAACATAGCGTGCAGCATAATTACTTCAATCGTGGTGCGGCTATCGGGGCCAAAAGGTAATTGCGGATTGGTATATGTTTCTGAAGCCTTAACCTGGTACTCAAGTGCGGTATCAAAGCGCCATTTATCGGATAGTGTTGTGCCATAGCCGCCGGTTACATGGTAGCGTGCAATGGGCGCTAAAAGTGGGCTTATCGACTCATCGGGGACAGGATTATTTGCAATATTGATGCCTGCGCGATATACACTGTTACGCCCTGTTTCATAAGACGTGCCGAGTGCAAATACATACTGGTCAGACCAGTTGATCGCAGCCGTTTGTGATAATGCAGGCGGTGCCAATGGATTGTCCGGCTTACTAATATTGAGAAACGATGTTGCGATGGCATCTGACCAGTTGATCCAGTTAATTTCCGCTGAAACCAGCCAGGATTCATTCACATCCCAGGCGATGCCAATACCCGCTTCCTCCGGCTGATTGATGCCGCCAACTTCCACCTGATTATAAGTCACCACACCCAGCCCGGCATCCGTCATATTAAGCGACAGGCTGCCTCCGTCCAGGGTTAATTCGGTTTTGCTGGTATAAGCAAATCCCAGCCGAAGTGCCGGATTTAATGAATAAAGCACACCGATTTTGAAACCGGTACTAACAGTGTTCGCCCCTTTTAGATGCTGTCCGAAGAAAGACTGCGCCGGCTGCGCCTTGTTAGCAAATGAAGTCTCGGGGAAAACTTTTTGTTCAAGATCGGCATAAGTCACCAGTAATGAAAAGCCCAGCGAAAGCCTGTTATCAATCTGCCAGGAAATGCCCGGTATAATACGAACGATGCGAAATATGGCAGACAGTTCATCCGTGGTACCAAAAGCTGTGTTCAAATCCTTGTAGACGATGCCGATGCCTCCCTGAGCAAAGGCACCAATCGCCAGTGTGAAGTCACCCAGAGGGTGGGCATACCCCATATCTGCGAGATAAGCCCAGTCATTATCAATGGTTTTGTTATTAGCAAAGGCATCTTCATGTCGAATATCCAGTGCATTGGCCACAGCGAGATACAAATCAAGCTGTTTCTTGCTGAGCTGACTCAGGCCGGCAGGGTTGGTGTTCAGAGCCGTTGTATCCCGCGCAACCGCTAAATCAGCGCCACCCATACCGACTGACTCAGCACCAAAACCTATGAGGTTAATGCCATTGCTCGCATTTGCTGCGTTTATACCTGATACAGCCAGAAACAATATCCAGATGAATATTTTTTTTAGAACCGGCATCTTAATTAACCTCTTCCTGTGCGCTGCTAATCGGTGTGCGGCTAATCGCTGCAATGCCCTTAAGCCACTGCCCGTATAAATCTGAATCGAGCTGACAACAGCCACCATGCCAGCCGTGAATGGTAAAGCCATTATCATTTTATGGTTATTAGCAGATGCTTTATTGATTAACGTCATCAATTTATTGAAAAATAAGGATAGATTGTATTAGCAGCGGAGAGAAACACCGTTCATTCCAATGAACCGAATGGTTTTGTTGAAGTAACGACTCACAGGATAAAAGTTGGCGCGGTAAATCTTATGGACAACAATAATTTTCAAAAAAACGATAAACACGCACAAGCACAACAAAACCTTGTACAGCTATTAAGCGGAAGCGGCTATATTGAAAGCATTGAAGAGCTTCATGAAAGCAGCGCCTCCTTTGAAGACATAGAATCCCTGATTCTGAAACTGGCACCCTCGGTGATGGAGACAGGGAACTTCCCCCTGCTGCAAAAACTGATAAATATACTGCCCGACGAACACCGCTCCCCCTGGATTCTTTACTGGTCGGCAACCGCGTCTTTACCCGTTGACCCGCATCATGCCCGGCATGGTTATGAGGCGGCGCTTGTAGACTTTGAAAAAGCACAGGACAGTAGCGGAATATTTATCAGCTGGGCAGGCATTGTCGACAGCTTTATCTTTGCCTGGGACGACTTCAAGCCACTGGATCACTGGATAAAATGGATGCAGGATTTTTTGCAGAAGAACCCGGTATTTCCCTCTGCCGAGATAGAAGCGCGAATTACCTTTGCCATGTTTTGCAGCTTGATGTATCGCCAGCCCCAGCATGACGAGCTGGCGGTCTGGGCGCAACGTCTGGATAGAATGCTGCCGCATGTTCCGGACAAAAACCGGCGCCTGGCTATGGCCACGCACTATGCACTCTATCTTGCCTGGATGGGTGAGTTTGAAGCGTTTAGCGCGCTGATCGAACGACTGAAACCCTCGGCCACCCTTGAAAACATACAGCCGGTTCATCTCATTGCCTGGTTTCAGACCGAAGCCATGCATTACTGGTTGAATGCAGATTTTGAAGCAAGCAAGAAAGCCGTTGAAACCGGATTGAGGCTGGCTGATGAAACCGGCATACATCTATGGGATTTTGTTTTGCGAGTACAGGATGCCTATCTGGCTCTGGAGTCATCTAATCCGGATCAGTGGCAAAACTATCTGCAAAAAGTACGCGATATCATGGATGAAAACGGGCGATTGCATCAGGCGCATTACTATTATCTGGCGGCGCTGGAAGCCTTGCGACAGAACAACCATCAACGCGCCCTGACGCATCTTAAAAAATCGCTACAGGCGACCATTGCGCTAGGCACCCCCTATCCTGAAGCCCTCAACAGTATTGCCAGGGGCAGGATACACATCGAACTCGGAGAGTACGAAAAGGCCGAAACCTGGCTGGCAAAAGCTCGTGCTCTGGCGGAGCCAATTAACAGCTGTTTTTTGCAGTTTAATCTTCATCTAAGTCAGGCTGAACTTGGTTATGCACGAGAGGATAATAAAGCCGGTGTCACTGCGCTGAAACAGGCAATGGCCATCGGCAGGCAGAAAAACTACTTTAATACCGACTGGTGGCGCCCGCAGGTCATGTGCAGTCTGTGCATCAGGGCGCTGGAAAACAATATTGAAGTTGATTACGTTCAGCAGCTGATAAAAACACGCCAGCTAAAACCCGATAGTTCACCGTTTCATCTCGATAACTGGCTCTGGCGAGTCAAAATCTATTCCCTTGGCCGCTTCAGCGTACTGCTTGATGGCGCAGCCGTTAGCGTTAACGGCAGAGGGCAGAATAAACCCATCGAACTGCTCAAGGCGATGATCGCCATGGGAGGCCGTGATGTCAGTGAAGCGAAAATCAGCGAAGCTTTATGGCCGGATGCCGAGGGTGATAGCGCACACAGTGCATATACCACAACGCTGTCTCGATTACGCAAATTGCTGGGCAGTGACGTATTAGCTGTTCACGATGGCCAGTTGAGCCTGAATGATCATCTCTGCTGGCTGGATATTTGGGCCTATGAACGCAGTCTCGGCGAACTGGAAGCCATGCTGTCATCATCCGATACATCGCAACGGGATGATATTGGGCAAAAAATGCAGCGTATATTTAATCTCTATCACGGCGCATTCATGGATAAAGAAACCCAGATGGGCTGGATGCTGGCGCAAAAAGGACGTTTACAGGCAAAGCTTTTACGTAGCATTAAACAGTTGATTAGTTATTACAGTCGTTCCAGTCAATGTAAGAAGGTCATTACCCTGTATGAAAAAGCACTGGAACTGGATCCACTCTCCGAAGAATATTACCGTGGTTTGATGAGGTGCCATGCAGGCCAGGGAAATAG
>VAPG01012583.1_pt1 | contig 10133 bp, 8 predicted proteins | sample 3393851 | NCBI WGS metagenome assembly VAPG01 (sample SAMN08290438, study PRJNA428436) | hydrothermal vent metagenome | isolation source: Deep-sea hydrothermal vent chimney | place: Atlantic Ocean: South-mid Altantic Ridge | depth 2194 m m
AGTGCGAAACTCAAACAGCCAACGCTGCATTTTCGGTATCCTGCGATCGTCGTAAAAGCGCCCGGCCCCCGGAGCCTTGCGCCATCGTTATTTTCGGAGCCTCCGGTGATCTCACCGCCCGTAAGCTTATCCCCGCTTTTTTCGATTTATTCAAGATTGACCGGCTGCCGAATGATTTTATTATTGTCGGGGCCAGCCGCAGCCCCTTGAATGATGACACCTTTCGTGAACGTCTGGCGGATAAGCATCAGGGTAAGGCTGGGGATGACGACAAATGGCAGTCGTTTTTAGAGCGCTGTTTCTATGTTCCGCTGGATTACGATAAGGCGGCTGATTATGTGACTCTGCGGGAGCGGCTTGGTGCTCTTGATAAAACATATAATACCGCTGGTAACCTAGTCTTTTATCTTGCCGTTCCCCCCGCAATCTATCCCCTGGCCTCTAAGCATATTGGTGAGGCCGGGATGAGCCACGAGTCGGCGGGCGGGGGCTGGGTGCGGATTGTAGTGGAAAAGCCCTTTGGCCATGATCTGGCTTCGGCTCAGGAGCTGAATCATACCATGCACGAGAGCTTTAGCGAGGAGCAGATATTCCGTATAGATCATTATCTTGCCAAGGAAACGGTACAGAATCTCCTGATGCTCCGATTTGCCAATACCCTCTTTGAACCGCTCTGGAATCGTAATTATATAGAGTATGTGGGGATATTGGCATCCGAAAAGCTGGGAGTGGAGCATCGGGCCGGATATTACGAGGATTCAGGCGTTATCCGGGATATGTTCCAGAATCACATGATGCAGCTTCTGGCGCTTACCGCCATGGAGGCCCCCTCGGTGTTCGAGGCTCCCAGGGTTCATGAGGAGAAGGTTAAAGTCTTCCGCTCCATCAAACCATTTACTGAGGCCCGGCCGGCTGAAAATCTCATTCTCGGCCAGTACGGGGCCGGGAAGATTGATGATGCGGCGGCGGCCGCTTATCGTCAGGAGCCGGGAGTCGATCCTGGTTCCAATACCCCGACCTTTGCCATGCTGCGGCTCTTTATTGATAACTGGCGCTGGCGCGGGGTGCCGTTCTATATTGCCTCCGGCAAACGGCTGGCTGAAAAAAAGACCAAGATTGTGGTGCAATTCAAGGCCATTCCCCATTATATGTTCCGTTATCTGTTAGGGGACGAAATTCCGGCTAATCGTCTGATCCTGGGGATCTATCCACGCGAGGAGGTAAAGCTCTCTTTTCAGGCCAAATTGCCGGGAGCTCAGCTCTGCATGCAGACGGTAAAAATGGATTTTCAGTACCAGAATCGGGCCCATTCCTTAGATGCCTATTCCCGTAGCCTCTTAGACTGCATTAATGGCGACCATATGCTCTTCTGGGGCCAGGACGGGGTGGAACAAACCTGGAAATATCTCGACCCCATTCTCTCTTCCTGTAGCCAATGCGGCGGTGAGGGGAGACGGCTGAATTTTTATGAACCAGGGAGCTGGGGGCCGGATGAGTCCCTGGCCTGGATGCGGAGGATTTTAAATGTCTGAACAGACCGCCAAGAGGTTAACGTATGGCAATTTAGAGGAGTTGAGCCGGGCCGCCGCCGATCTCATTGTTGAACTGGCTGAGACCGCCGTCAACGAGCGCGGTTTTTTTTCTTTGTGCCTCGCTGGCGGCCATACCCCGGCCAGGCTTTATGAACTCTTGGCTACGGACTATCGCGAACGGATAAATTGGCGGCAGACCTTTGTCTTTTGGGGTGATGAACGGTTGGTACCCCTGGATCATAAGGATAGTAATTATAGATTGGCGGCGGCCCATCTGCTGCCTTGTCTGCCGGAGGCCAATATTAAGACAGTGGCGGTGATGGCGGATGATCCGGAGGCTGCGGCGCGGCTGTATGAGGAAGAGATCGAGCGTTTCAGACAGGAGCAGGGGATTAATGGTGGCCCCCTCTTTGACTGTGTGTTGCTCGGCATGGGGCCTGACGGCCATTGTGCCTCGCTCTTTCCCGGTTCACCACTCCTAACTGAGGATAAGAAACTGGTGGCGGCCATTGTAGAACCCGCCGGCTCCCCGCCAGTAGCCAGGGTAACCCTGACTCTGCCCGCTCTCGCCGTTAGTCGGGCGGTGATTTTTATGGTCAGCGGCAGCCGGAAGTTGGAGATTGTCTCTGAGATACTCAGCGGCGGCGGCCAGCAATTTCCCGCTGCCAGAGTACGTTCGCAGGGAACAGTTTATTGGCTGCTGGCTCCCTCTATACCCCTCTCTCGGATTCAGGCCAGATGATTTTGTGGATCTGTAACTGGAGGCGAACGGGAAGTTGATCCTTTAATATCCAGGCGCTTAGGACAGCAGCCTCTAATTTATTTGGCACTGCCGAGAAGAGAATGGCGGGCAGGGGACTTGTGCTTAGGGCCTCTGGCAGCTGGCGACGGATTATCCCCACCGCCCATTCATAGTCCCGTCTCGAGGTGAGGACAAATTTTAATTCATCTGCCGGGCTCAGGTGCTGGAGGTTCGCGAGGCGCATCTTATTACTCATTCCGGAATCCGGGCATTTAAGATCCATAATCTTGATAACTCCATCCGGCACCGGGGCAAGATCAAGGCTGCCGTTGGTCTCTAAGAGGACAGTTCGCCCCGCCTCTTGCAGTTTCCGCAACAGAGGAATGGTGTTTGTCTGGCAGAGCGGCTCGCCACCCGTTACCTCGATAATGGCTGCCGGATAATGAGCGGCATAGGCCATGATAGCGGAGATCGAACGACTTTCTCCATCCGGAAAGGTATATTGTGAGTCACAGTAGCGACAACGCAGATTGCAGCCGCTCAAGCGGATAAAGACACAGGGCAGCCCGGCTCTGGTTGATTCCCCCTGAATACTGTAAAACAGTTCTGAAATTTTTATAGGCAGATCAGCGGCCGCCACGATAGATAACCCCGTTGTTAGCGGTCTCGCCAACCTGGATGCTATAGAGATCATAACGCTCATCAGTAAGTACTCCGGCGAGTTGCTCAAAAATATAGACTGAGATGTTTTCGGAGGATGGGTTTTTGTCCAGAAAGGCGGCATGATTGTTGAGATCGCAATGATCCAGATCATCCATGACCTGGGCCACCGCCTTTTTAATTACCCTGAAATCCACCCCCATACCGAGATGATCTAACTCTGTGGCTCGCACCGTTACCTTGATGTTCCAGTTATGGCCGTGGGGTTTCTCACAGTTGCCTGGATAATTACGCAGATGGTGGCCGGCTGAAAATTGGGTCTTGATGAATATATCAAACATTGCTTTTCCTCTCGTGTTTTATTGTTGCAATTATCAGTACTTCATATAGTATTGCGGCTGTTTATCCGCCAGGGCTGAGTAGAATAGTTACCAGCCTTGAATATTAATGAAGTTTGCGTGAATTTACCAGATTAAATTTTATAAATTAAAGTTTCAGGAGAGATGAAATGGCCCGTATCGCGCCACTAAGAGGATTACGCTATAATCCAGCCAAGATCGCCAATATGGAGGAGGTGGTTTCGCCGCCCTATGATGTTATTGATCCCCAAAGCCAAAAGGCCCTTGCCCGTAAGAATCCTTATAATATGATTCATCTGGATCTTACCAAGAGCCTAGCGGCTGAAGATTTAACCGATGAACGTTATCAGCAGGTTCGAGATACCTTTGCAGACTGGCAGCGGAAAGATATCCTGATTCGGGACAGTGGGGTGGGGCTTTATCTGTATTTTACCGAATACACCCTGCCTTCCGGCCGGAAAATGATCAGAAAAGGTTTTATATCTCTGGTGGGATTAGCTGAATTTTCCGAGAAGGTAATAAAACCACATGAGAAGACCTTTAAAAATGTGACCAGCGACCGGCTGCGCCTTATTGATACCTGCCAGGCCCAGTTCAGCCCCATATTTTCTCTCTATTCCGATCCTGAAGGCTGGGCTATGGCCAGTCTTCAGGAACACAAGACAGGGGAACCACTTGTTGATGTCTGTGATCATGACGGCTGTCGGCATCTCCTCTGGCAGGTCACAGATCCCGGCATCATTGCCGGAATACAGGCATTTCTTGCCGATAGACCTTTCTATATTGCCGACGGCCATCACCGCTATAACACCTCGCTGCAATTGCGGGAGTTGATGCGCCAGCGCCAGGGCAAGGTGACAGCTGACAGCCCCTATGACTATACCATGATGTATCTCTGCGGCATGGAGGATGAGGGGCTTTCCGTCCTCCCCACTCACCGCCTGGTTCATATTCCTTATCTGATAAGTTTAGAGGCCATAACTGCCCGGATGGCTGATTATTTTATAGTGGAAGAAATAAACGGCGGTACCCGTGAATTATTACTTGAACAGGTGCTGTCGAGGATGGATGAAAACAATTCAGCAACTATGTTTGGCTTCTATCATCCAGGCTCTGATCGTTGTTTTCTCCTTACCCAACGTTCGGGAGTCATGGAGACAACCTGTTCCGATAAGCACCCCGAGGCTTTGCGTGATCTCGACGTAACGGTATTATCGGAACTGGTGTTGGAATGTATCTTAAATCTTGATCATGGACAATGTGAACGGGATAACCTTATTTCATATTACCCTGATCCCGATGAGGCCCTGGATGAGGCAGTTAAGGGCTGCGCCGCTGATAATAATAGCACTCCGCTACTTTTTTTAATGAATCCGACCCTGGTGTCCCAGGTGCGGCGGGTAGCAGATGAATCCCTGGTGATGCCGCATAAATCTACTTATTTTTACCCAAAATTACTCTCCGGCCTCCTCATTAATCAGATCCACTCAGATGAAAAAGTAGGCTGATTCCGAGTAAGCGCTCCATGAACTCCCTGAAACGCTCGCATACGATAGTAGTCGTACCGCTCATTTCGAGATACTATAAAGTCAAGAGTGTAGTTTGTTGAGCGCTTACGATTCCGACGGTGAGAGGCAATGAGCAAAGACCTGGCGGGTGAAGATAGCAAGATAAGTGCTGATACCCTCTTCAATGGCCGCCTTGCCTGCCGCCAACCCCGCCGGGGTTATCGGTTTTCGGTGGATGCCATTTTACTGGCCAATTTTGTCAAACTCAAGAGCGGGGCCAGGGTCTTGGATATAGGTGCTGGCTGCGGGGTGATCTCGTTAATAATGGCCTGGCGCTCACCGGAGATTGTAATCACCGCTCTGGAGTTGCAGGCCTCCCTCTTTGAACTCTGCCGGAGTAATATTGAGCTTAATGGATTAGCTCCCCGTATTCAGGGCATCCAGGGTGATCTCCGCCACATCAGTTCACTGTTCAAAGCCGCCTCTTTTGATCTCGTAGTCTGTAATCCCCCTTATCATAAAGTTGGCAGCGGCCGGATCAATCCGGCCGCGGAACAGGCGGTAGCTCGTCATGAAATAACGGCTGATATCGGCCAATGTGTTAAGGCTGCTGCCTGGGCGGTGAAAAGTCACGGCCGGGCAGCCTTTATTTTCCCCGCCCAGCGGGGTGCCGCCCTGCTGAGCGCCCTTCACGCCCATCGTCTTGAAGCAAAACGCCTGCAGGTGGTTCACAGCTTTCCCGGTGCGGACGGCCGGCTGCTCATGGTGGAGGCCGTTAAGGGGGGTGGTGAAGAGCTACGGATACTGCCCCCGTTCTACATCTATAGAGCGGTAGATGGCAGGCAATACACCCCGGAGATGACAGCATTCTTTGCCGGAGACGAAAACGAAGGGGTATGTTGTTGATGTAGCTTATAATGGTAAAGACGGCCTTTTTATGGCACGTTATGAACCCTCTCAAGGGGGCGGTTGTTTTTATTATTATGTATGGCGGCTCTTTGCCGCCGAGAAACCTGTCAGCAGGTGCTGTCGGCGCGACAATAAATTTATGCGAAGGAGATAAAAGTGAACAAACTATCTAGTTTGGCCCTGAACGAGGAAGGATTTGTTTTTGATCCCACCACGGGCAACAGTTTTACAACTAACGATATTGGCCTGTCTATTATTCGTTATCTCAAAGAGGGAAAAAACAGTGAGGAGACCTTACAGTCTTTACTTGGTGAGTTTGAGATTGATTCTGATACCGCTCAGAGAGATTTAATCGATTTTCTGGCTCAATTAAGGGTCTATCGTCTCTTCGAAGGCAGTTGATACCAAACACCACAGGACACATAAATGAATGAAATTTCAATTGCCGTATCCGGCATAAATGCCGTGGATAACCCAGGTCCGGGCGTCGGGGTAGTCAGAAGTATCAAAGAAGATAAAGACTTGCGGGTTAAGGTCTCAGGCCTGGCCTACGATGCCATGGAACCGGGGATATACCTTGACTGGTTGATGGATCGTTCCTTTGTCATGCCTTATCCATCCAGTGCCGGAGCCGACTATCTCGCCCGTCTCCTCTATATTAAAGAGACTGCTGGCCTCGATGTGGTCATTCCCACCCTTGATGCCGAGCTCCCCTTTTATATCAAGAATGAACGTGAGCTTGCCGGGCATGGCATCAACACCTTTCTACCCGATAAGGAGCAGTTTGACCTGCGCTCCAAGGAACATCTAACTGATGTTGCCGATAAAATCGGTCTCTCGGTACCACCCACCGAAGTAGTCACCTCCCACTCTGATCTCACCGCCGCTCTTGACCGAATCGGTTTCCCCGCTATGATTAAGGGGGCCTTTTACAAGGCCTACCGGGTTCATAATCATCTTGAGGCCGAATCAGCCTTCCATAAAATAGTCAATGAATGGGGCTATCCGGTACTGGTTCAGAAAATCGTGCAGGGCGATGAGATTAATGCCATCGGCGTGGGTGATGGTGCCGGAGAATCTCTTGGCAATATGGCTATTAAAAAACTCTGGATAACGGATCTCGGTAAGATCTGGACGGGAGTGACCATTGACAATGAGCCTATTAACCGGGCAACAAAGTTATTTCTCAAGCAATACGCCTGGCGCGGTGCCTTTGAGATTGAGTGTATCGCTGCCGGAGACAAACTATATCTCATTGAGATTAATCCCCGCTTCCCGGCCTGGGTTTATTTTGCCACTGGAGCGGGTATAAACCTGCCGGCCCGTCTGCTCAGGGCGGCGTTGGGTCTGCCCTTTGAGCGTGGTTCAATCTACAAACCAGGCCGTCTCTACATTCGTTACACCTACGACATGGTGACTGATGCCGATACCTTTCAAAAAATTATTACCCGCGGCGAAAGCTGATTATGAGGAGAACAAGGTGAAAAAATCCTACGAAAAACCATTTATCAAAAAGATACAAGTTGGCCTGATGAACAAGTTCGGAGCCGCCTATGGCCGCCATATCCGCTCTGAAATAGACGGCGTTCCGGTGGCCGAGCTGACGGAAAGGTACGGCTCGCCGCTCTTTGTCTTCTCTGAACGCCGGCTGCGGGACAGATATCGGTCTATCCATCAGGCCTTTGCCTCCCGCTACCCCAATGTCAATTTCAGTTGGTCTTACAAAACCAACTACCTGGATGCGGTATGCGCTATCCTGCACCAGGAAGGGGAGGGGGCTGAGGTAGTCTCGGAGCTTGAGTATCAAAAGGCGCGCCGTCTCGGTGTACCCGGTTCGGAGATCATCTATAACGGCCCCTATAAGACCATGGATTCGTTAAAAACGGCGGTTCAGGAAGGAGCCACTATTAACATTGACCATTTTGATGAGATATATGACCTTGAGGAGGTAGCCAAGGGGCTTGAGCGGCAGGTGAAGGTGGGGATCAGGCTCAACATGGATACCGGTATCAGTCCGCAATGGACCAGGTTCGGCTTTAATCTGGAGTCAGGCCAGGCCCTTGATGCCGTAAAACGCCTGGTCTCGGGGAAAAGGCTTATTTTAAACGGTATTCATTGCCATATCGGCACCTTTATTCTTGATCCACAGGCTTACAGCCGGGCTATTACCAAGATGGTGGAGTTCGGCTATCAGGTCGAAGACTCCTTTGGGCTCAAAATGGAATATCTCGATATCGGCGGCGGTCTGCCGTCGGAGAATCGTTTGAAGGGCATATACCTGTCGCCCGATGTCGCTATTCCGCCTATGGATGACTACGCTGAGGCCATCTGCAATACCCTGCTCAACAAACTACGCCCCAATGACTTTCCCACCCTGATTTTAGAAAGCGGCCGTACTATGGTGGATGAAGCCGGTTTCCTCATCACCACCACCCATGCCAGCAAGAGGCTCCCCGATGACAGCAGGGCCTATGTTATTGATGCCGGAGTCAATGTTCTCTTTACTGCTTTCTGGTATAATTTTCGGGTTGAACTGGAAAAGGATATTCCCGGCCCCCACGAGCCCTGCACCCTCTTCGGCCCTCTCTGCATGAATATCGACGTGGTGGCGGATCAGGTAATCTTACCATCGCTGCCCCGCGGCACCCGTCTGATCTTCTCCCCGGTGGGGGCCTATAACGTCACTCAGTGGATGCAGTTTATTCGCTCCCGGCCCGCTATAGTTCTTATCAATAATGAAGGGTTCCCCGAAATTATCCACGAAGCCGAGGGTCTGGAAGATCTCATCCAGCGTGAAAGACTACCGGAACATCTCAAGCTCTCCCAAAATTAAAAATACCGCCTGATGAAAAGACTGCCGCCGCTTTGGGCCAAAATGGCCTTTTATTTACATATGGTGGCCAACACCTATACCGAGATATTCTTTTTTGAGAATTATCTACTGGGACTTTTACTGCTGGCCGCCACCTTTATTAATCCCAACGTAGGCTTTGCCGGTCTTCTTTGTGTGATTTCAGCCTATGAGCTGGCCCGTTTTCTGGGCCTGAAAGAGGTTTTTCGAGGATCTGGGTATTACACCTACAACCCCCTTCTGGTTGGACTTTCCATCGGTTTTCTCTTTAAATTCTCTGTCCTTACCGCTTTTTTTGTGATAACAGGCGGCTTGCTCACCTTTATAGTCACCCTCTCCCTGGCCCATATATTTTATCAGTTTTTCCGGCTGCCGGTTACCAATCTGCCCTTTGTCTTTGTCAGCAGTATCATGTACCTTGCCGCCTATCAATACTCCAACCTGCTGGTCAATGATTTTTATCTTAACCACCATTTTTTAGACGGCCTGGAGTTACAGTTTCCTCTGTGGCTCACCGGGCTTTCCAAATCTCTCGGCTCCCTTTTATTCAGTCCCCATATTCTGGGGGGACTTATCTTTTTACTGGTACTCTTCCTGGCCTCCCGGATTCTTTTTTTTCTCGCCGTCTCCGGTTATGGTCTCGGGGTTATAATTCTTACCCTGATGAAGGGCTCTTCCTATCAGGCCCTTACTAATTTAAGCGCCTTTAATTTCAGCCTCATTGCCATGGCCATCGGCGGAGTATTTCTCATCCCCAGCCCCCGCAGTTATCTGCTGGCGGCCATCGCCGTGGCTGTTTCACCCTTTCTGCTTGAAGCCTCAGGCTTTTTCTCAACTCATTACGGTATTCCGGTATTTACCCTGCCCTTCAACATTGTTACCCTCTTTTTTCTCTACGCCCTGGGGCTGGGAGAATATCCCTATTTAACCCAGTCATATAAAGGAACACCGGAACGAACCCTGGATCATTATCTGTCCTACCAGGCCCGTTTCCCCGGCACTCTGCGCACCCTCGCGCTGCCATTCTCCGGGGAGTGGACGGTGTGGCAGGGGTTTAACGGAGCCTGGACTCATCAGGGGATCTGGAGTTACGCGGTGGATTTTTTAATCAATAACAGTGCCGGAGAAACCTTCAGCGAGAAAGGAGAATTCCTGGAAAATTATTTTTGCTTCAGCAAACCGGTTCTGGCCCCCGTTCGAGGCCGGATTATTACCGTTATTAACGCCATTGAGGATAATATTCCCGGCCAGATTAACGAGATAGATAACTGGGGAAATCATGTTATCATCTATGATGAAAGGGGATTTTATGTCCTCCTGGCCCATTTCAAACAACAGTCAATCAAAGTGGCGGCCGGTGACTGGGTTGAATCCGGCCATTTGCTGGGGTTGTGCGGCAACTCCGGATACTCCCCGCAGCCCCATCTTCATATTCAAATTCAGTTTTCAGCCGAGCTTGGCGCCGCGACGGTTCCTTTCAGCTTTCTGCACTACGCCTTGCTGACCGAGGGACATTGTCGTTTTATCGCCAATGACATCCCCCGGCAGGGGGCACTCATTCAGGCCCTGCAT
>VAPG01002726.1_pt1 | contig 10130 bp, 8 predicted proteins | sample 3393851 | NCBI WGS metagenome assembly VAPG01 (sample SAMN08290438, study PRJNA428436) | hydrothermal vent metagenome | isolation source: Deep-sea hydrothermal vent chimney | place: Atlantic Ocean: South-mid Altantic Ridge | depth 2194 m m
GCCTCGATCCGGCTTTCCACGGCAACACAAAGAACCACCCTGCCCTTAATAATTTTTGAAACCTCGTCCACCGCGAAAATATTTAAGGGATCAGAAAAGGCCACGAGGACCTCACCAGGGCGTTTCCCCAGGGCAATTAGTTTATGTTTCCGGGCAATAAGCTCCGGGATTAAAATAACCGCTTCCGGGTCAATGGATATCTTAGCAAAATCAACATATGGGAAACCAAGCTGGCGGGCAATGGTCTTGGCAATAGTCAGTTCATCAACAATACCAAGCTCTTTAAGGCTTTGACCTAACTTTACATTATTCTCATCACCATACCGCAGACCTTCTTCAAGCTGGGCTGGGGTAATCAGGCCGCAGTCAACAAGAATATCGCCAAATCTTTTGCGTTTCGATTGTCGCATTTGTCACATTACTGTTATATATTGTTAAGTTGGTAAAAATTTACGCGGGTAACTTTCCTTTCCACAGGCAACTGTACTTCTCAACTATGTTTTAAATATCGAATTACGAAGAAAAAGAAGTATACTTCGTAATTCGATATTCGATTCAATTCGTCAAAAATCCAAGGCGGTAGAATATTACAGCAGCAACAGCAGCTGCCAGCAGCAGAATTAATTTATATTTTTCCCGGAATAGAGGACTGCGGTTCCTTCTTTCCAGAAAATCAACCGCATCATACATACATTTCGGGGTTATCTCCTGGCTCTGACCGGCACAGGCCGCCAGCAGCGCCCTGTTCATCAACCAGTTAATTAATCGCGGGACGCCTTTACTGTACCGCCATAATATATTACCGGTTGACCTGCTCAATCTCAGGTCAGAGCGCCCGGCCTGACTTAAGCGATAGTGGACATATTGAGTCATCTCTACTTTTGAAAGGGGGGTAAGCTCTTCGATGATAGTCACCCGCTGCAGGAGCTGGCGCAGATTCGGCTGCTCAATCAAGGAGAGGAGCTCCGGCTGGCCAACCAGAATTATCTGAATAAATTTTTGTTTATCAGATTCAAAATTTGATAACAACCGCAGCTGTTCGAGACTTTCAGGATAGAGATCCTGGGCCTCATCAACTATTATGATCAGCCGCTTATTGTCACGGGATAATTTAAAGAGATGATCGTTAAGGGCTGCAAGCAGACTATCAATACTTTCATCCGTATTCCCGCTGCGCAGACCAATATCCCGCAGAATAGCCAATACCAGCTCCCTTGGCGACAGCAGGGGGGAGAACACCAGGGCGATTTCATACTTTTCAGCCAATTTGGTGGTCAGGTGTTTCAGCACCATGGTTTTACCGGTGCCAATCTCTCCAGCCACAACAATAAAACCCTCTCCTTCATCAATCCCAAACATAATGACCTTTTCCAGAGCATTATGTCTGCTTGAGGGGAAATAGAAATCCCGGTCAGGCGTCAGACTGAAAGGGGATTCTTTAAAGCCGAAAAAAGCAAGATGATCTATCATGACGGTTTTAAAAAAAAATTATTTCTCCAATAATCTTACGGGAGTTAAATCCATCTTTTCACCACTGAGCAAGGTTGAGTTGGTATTTCTTTTAAGATAATCAGCTGTTTTTTTGCTAATGGGAAGCGGTTTGTTCATGGTGACAACATTGGCGGTAATAAAAACCAGCAATTCATCCCTTTTATTGTCCTTCTTGTGGCTTTTAAACAGATAGCCCAGAATAGGGATTTTTGAAAGTCCGGGGACACTGTCGTTGTCTTTGCCGTCGGATTTAAGCATTATGCCGCCGATTACGGCGGTAACACCATCCTTCAGCAACAAGTCAGTAGTGATCTCCTGCGTGTTAAGCGAGGCGTTATTGTTTATTGTCTGCCCCACACTGCCATTGTTAACCGTCAGTTTAATAGAAATTAATTTACCCTGTATCTTCGGGGTAACTTCGAGACTTAAATTGGCCTCTTTAAAGGTGGTATTAGTGCCGCCATCGGTTGTTGTCGTATCAAAGGCAATCTCTGTGCCCTGTTTTATTTTCGCCGTTTTACCGTCTTTTACCAGAATCTGCGGAGAGGAGAGTACCAGAGCCAGATTATCCTGCTGTAGGGCATTCAGGGCGAAATCCAAAGCAAAATCAGCATTTACGTAGCCCAGAGATATACCTAAATTATTAATCGCGGGCTGCTGGAGAGATGTTGCTGTAGAAATATTCCCGGTGAACATATTTGCCGCTTTATAACTTCCTTTATAATCCCAGGTAATTCCCAGTTGACGTTTTGCCTCCTGAGTAACCTTGACAATGCTGGCCTTTATATGAATCTGAGAAACGGGCTGATCAAGGACTTTAAGCATCGCTTTGACCCGTTTGATTTTGTCGGCATTATCCTGCACCACAAAACAATTATCTCTTTTTGATGCGGTTATTACGCCTTTTTTGGAAAGAAGCGGCTTCAACTGCTTAAGCAGATCTGAAGTATCGCTGTATTGCGGACAAAGCTGTTTGGTGATAACTGGCTCAGCGTGCTTTTTGTCGACCTGGACTACATTATTTTTTTCGATATATTGCAGATTATTGGTGCTGATTATCAGTTGGAATAAATCGTAAAGAGTTGTATTGGTCAAGTCTACCGTCATGGTCTCGGTTTTCTTTATTTCCGGGGAAATAAAGATATTAACTCCAGCTCTTTTTCCGATTGATCTTAACAGACTGGCCACCGAAAGATTTTCTACCCGTATTGAAATATTATCATTTTTCAAAGTGTCCAGCAGGCCGTGCTGCTCTGTTAGCTGACGGGCAAATACCGGTGGGATAATAAATTGAGAACCGCAAAGTAACAGAAGCAGGCCGCAGACCACAGTGCGGAGCAGCCGGTAATTTCTTTCTTTTAAATCATGACGATTAATCAATTTTTTACTCCGTCTCTATTAGAAAAATCATAAAGTTTGGTGTTAAATTCAAGCAGATGTGAACAACCGTCTTTTTTAATCACAACATGCGTTTTGGTAATCCGCTCAATGAGTACGTCTTTCAGATGGCCGCCAACGCCGACTAATTTATTATTAATAATAGCCTGGGGGGTATTCCGGCCCCAGATAATACTCTGCAGAGTAAAGCCGCTTAGCGGTTCCGCGCATTTATTATCTTTCGGCCCGGCATCAAATTTACGCCCAAAGCCGGCGGGCCAGCTGAAGGGGTCACGGCTGGTTTTAGCAGTATGGCGAAAATTATAACCCGGCAATTTTGCAGGCTGAATCACCAGCACCTCCACTTTTTCGTCAGCTGCCGCAACAGACTGAAGGTGAACATTTGAAAAAAGAAGGGTAGCCATGACTAACAGATAAAAGTATAGCGGCGATTTCATAATAACTTTTCAACCTTAATTCTACCGACCTGAATACTGAAGTTAAGATCCCGGCCCGCCTTGCCGCTGCTCTCGGAATTGATCGTGAACTTATCGAATATGCCAATTTCCGGTCTGTTTTCCAGATATTCAAAATAAGTCAGCAGACGATCATAGGAAGTATGTCCATTCAGACTTACCGGAAATACCTCATAACCGTCACGCTTAATTACCGGCAGTTGATTTAACTGGGCCATTCCCTGGCCCATGCGCGCCGGTGAATTTGGCAGCAGCGAAAGAACCACCTGCAAGAATGTCTGTTCATCACCTTTATTTTGCCATATTTTATCTGAAAGATTAGTCTGTAACTGCATAATCTCAGTTTGAGTCTTTAATTGTTCATCCTGCTTCCGGAGCGTTTCATATTCACTAACCATTATTTCCCTGACCTTGGCGGCAATATCAGCTTTAGCGGCGGAATTCAAACCTGCCGAGTTCAGCTCTTTGGCTTCCTTGGCATATTTTTTCTGCATAGGTTCAATTTTCAGGGTATATCCCGCGTACAACAACGAAAAACCTATCATATATCCCATAATAATAATTCGTACTTTCTCCCCAAATTTTGGTTCCCTCTTCAGTTCATGAAACCATTGGCTTACCTTTTGGGAATAGTCAGAGAAATTCAACTTTTTATTAACACCCATAGTCTATAAAAAAATCGGCTTTATATTAAATTTTATTAGATTATCCGGTAACTAATTGAGGGGGGGGATAGCCATCCTCACTTAACAGTTACGATTATTTTAGAGTAAATACAATTTTAAATTTATAGCCAGTATACACAGTGCTCAATGGCGGCGAAAGTTTGCCAATTGTCTGCAGGGCCGCGGAAGAAAAAACCTGACGGTCATTGCTCAGCTTATCAATAAACTCCGGCAAAGCGTCATATAATGTCGCAATACCATTAATACTTCCCTTATTGCCATTAACAGTAATTTTGTTACATTTTACAGTTTTTGGCAAATGTTCAGCAATACTTTGCAGCACTCTGGAATAGTAGTGTTTTTTGCCTTTAATATTTCTATACTTTTTGATACCAATAGATAATTTTTTAATTAAACTTTTTCGATTAGCGATTGACCTTTTTAAGACAAGAATTCGGGCCTGAAGTATGACTACATCATTATCGGACTGGGCGGATTTATTGGTCGCCAGGTTGATTTCGGCCATTTTTTTTACGGTTGAACGATAGCTCGCGTAAAATCCCAGACCGGCAATCACAAAAAAGAGTCCAGTAATAATATAGACAATGGCCCATGTCCTTTTGGGTGATGATTTAGTTGGCGATAAATTTATCCTCTCAATCATGATCACCACCTCGTTCCAGCCCCAAGGCCGATAATACGCAGCCCGGAATCGCTGACAATCTCTATCAATTCCTCACCCATGGTTCCCATGATATGCTGACGAAGATTGTCAAATAAGTCACCAGCGCCGATAACATAATATGCTGAGATTTGGCCGCCCTTCATCACCGAACTGAAATAATCTCTGGTTCTGATTATCTCCGCGCTTATTGCTTTAAGGTAGTCCTGCATTGTTGTGATTGAATTTATTTCCAATTCAATAGATTCCGTTGTTTCCGGCGTTAAAGGAGAAGCAGTATCTTCATTTTCCCCGCCCGTGCCCTCACTTAAATCGGCAGCGATTAAATCAAAACCACTGAGAATCGACATGCTTTCCGCATCGTTATCAATGTTGGTTGATCCTGAATTTGCCAACGGCTTCTCAGCAGTTTCCATACGCAGCATATCATCAGGAACGGGAACGGCAGGCATCCTCGCCGTTTTATCCACCTGGCCGGAGGCGGCAGCCATTGGATTATCTTCTTCTGCTTTTGCATCATCCTCAAGTTTGATTAAATCAACGCCCCGGGCTAATCTTATTTTCCCCGCCTCACAGACCCCAAGAGTCAACCCATCCGGCCAGATAACAGTACAGAGGGCGGCTTCACTTTTATTAATAACGCCAAGCATATCAAGATACGCGAAGGCGGAAAAGGCATCTGCTTCAAAGAACATCACTTTAAGATGGTGATCGCTGAACTGCTTTTGAATGCGATTGTATATATCGGCAGGGAAGAGATAAACCGCGATTTGCATTTGATCCTTTAACCTTTTATTTATCTGCCAGTCGTAAATATATTTGGACAGGGGCTTGTCTATGGCCTTGGCAATATGGTAGGGAAGAGTACGGACAACAGCATGCTCTGGTAATAAGGGCAGTGAGAGGCTTAAAACCTCAAAGAGATGGAGAGGAAAAGCAATGGCGACTTCACCGGCAGAGGTTGGGGCGATTTGCAGTATAAGGCGCCTCAGCACCTCGGCATCGGTTGGTAAACCGTCTTCCATGGCAATTTTACCGAATGCCGACTTCCCATCGCCGGTTTTAACTACCTCAGCCAGCATACTCTTGTTGGTATCACCACAATAGACATATTGTTTTTTGTTACGAAACAGAAAGCTCATAGTTGCGATTTTCTCTTGTTACGGGCATGGGTTTTGGTAAATTCTTGCAACAGCAGACTGCCTTTCAGTAAATTTGCCTGGTAAAGAATCCGCAGGTTTTTGCGCAGGGGCGGAAAATCAGGATTAATTTTATATGCCTCTTCAAAAAGTTTAACCGCCTTTGGGTAATAACCAAGTTCCGCGTAAACGACAGCCGCATTAATCAGCGGCTCGATACGTTTCGGGGCCGCGGCTTTAGCCTTGTGAAAATAATATATCCCCTGCCAAGGCTGATTCTTATGAATATACTGAATTGCCAACTGGTTAAAACGCACAAATTCTTCCGCGTTTTTGTCTGCTGTTGTTCGCGTTTTTCTGCCTTTTGAGGTAGTACGGGAAACGACTTTGACTTTTTGTTGTTTTTGCTTCTTTTGTTTTGGGGGGGCTTTAACAACCTTTATTCCGTGGGGAGAACTCTTCGCGTCAATTTTATTTATGTATTTAGCAAGATACGGCCAAGCTCCATAACTACTTAACGCTACAATAATAAAGGCCATTATTGTTACAGATTTGAGGTTTGTCTCTCGGGAGGCATCCCCGGAAGATGAGGCGGATTTTTCCCCTGACTGACGGGATACATCTTCATTCTTACTTATTTTTTCAAGGGTATCTAAAAGTTTGCTCACAAAAAATCCCAGTTATAAAATTTCTGCTGCTATTCGATCACACCAATTAGAATTAAAGACTGGTTACATCCCCTGCCTGAACTATTGCCAGGCATTTACAGTCCGTTTGATCTTGAAATTATTCCGCAAAAGCCCAATATTGGCTTTTTAATTAGTGAGTTATTGAAAATAACTATCCACATAATACTTGAAGAACAATGCATAAATCCAGAAGATTTTTTGTTTCTTCAAAGGAATATGTAATAAAGGGGGTGGAACTGGTAAGCCGCTGAACTCAGCCTCCTGTACAGTTCCATGTTCAAAATCAGCCATTGAAATTTATAGAAAAAACGACGTGATATTCAAATAGCATTATGTTATAAACACTTTCTATAAATTTTTGTTTTTCATCTTGCCTGGGTGGCGGAACTGGTAGACGCAAGGGACTTAAAATCCCTCGGCTGTATAGCTGTACGAGTTCGATTCTCGTCCCGGGCACCAGTAAACAAAGGGATTCAGGCTTTTGTCTGTTTCCCTTTTTTAAATTACAGTTAAGCCTCTCCTCACTCTCTCCCCATTTATTTTTTACATATAATATATTTCTCGCCGTTCTCTTTCACCCCATAATAAAATTCCCCTCACAAAATATTGTGAGAGACCTTTTTCGGTTATCATTACCAATCCGGTCAATTTTATTGAGGCTATGGCGGCGGCAGACATCAAAAGAAGGGGCCAAGACTACAGATTCACGGAGAATGTCAAAATAGTGAAGGACGACAACAACCACAGCATCTTGTTTTTTAATGGTTTTGTTTCTGACCGGAAGACAAAGGTTGGAAAAAAGATGGTGTGCGCCATGCTCTTTTAAAAATCGGATCAGGAACCAAATATGTAGGGAAATATGCGGCCAGGGAAGGTCGTAGAGGGTAAGTAAATTTGAGCCACTTAGTGACAAACGATTGATATCTTTAGTTGGTGAACAAAGTCAACCAACAAAGAGCATACTAACTCTTATTTTTTGTTCTCAATAACACGGCCAGTAACAAAAACAGTAACCAGTCCAACAACAGTAGTGCCACCGATAATGGCCGCCGCATTAGGATAACCAAACTTAAGGGCTACCATTGCTGTCAGCATCGTAAAAATGCCAATAGTAAGGCCACACAACTGCCCTCTTTTATGGTCGGCGGCGGCATAAGTTATCGCTGCTGCTTCTATTTTGTGGACATGTGCCGCATCTTGCTCGGCCATCCTCAGTATGCGCTCCGCAGCATCTGGAACAATCAAGTTGTATTGGCGGAGAATATCAGGATGGGGAACAGGGCCGGAGAACTGCTGAGTAACTTGTGTTATCGCAGAGTTTTGATTTTTCTGTTTCCGTACCGGTGGCAGATTATGACTTTTTTTCTTTTTGTTGCTCATTGGCAAATCGATTTACCGCGTTTGTAAGATGAGCTCCAATGCGAACTAAACTTCCATTCATCCTCTCCCGGGGTGACCCTTTGGGTATGAACTGGTTGTAGTTAGAGGGGGGACAAATATCAACTATACTGCCGACGCCTTTAAGTATAAATTTAATTTGCTTTGTCATAATAACTTTCATACCAGTATTTATCGGAAAAAGGTACATTTCCCTTCAGGGAACGTAATCACTACAGCAGATAGTATCAACATGTCAACTAAATAATCAAGAGCTTTCTGAATGTCAATCCGCAATCACCCAACAAAAAGCCATACGAAGCGAAGAGGGCCGTAAACAACCACAGATGAGGTAAAAATAATAATGCTCCCAGAACTCACTTAGAGTAATGCCATCAGCCTCTTACCGTCAATCTGATATCTGATAGCAAAATAACGGTCTTTTTTAGTTCCATGTTTTCTTGTATCGTGTTCATAGTACCTAACGCCCCTTATTCCACTTGCTTTCCATTTTGCCACAGCACCACCTCATGAAAACCCCCTTGGCGAAAACCTCTTCCCATTCTCTCCCCATTTATTACGTGAAACAATAGTTATTTGAGGGAATCTATAGGAATCACAGCATCAGCTAAACCCAATAAGGTCCATACCTTTGGGGCATTTTAGGAATCTATGGGAAAAACAAAAAAGGGACTTAAAATCCCTCGGCTGTATAGCTGTACGAGTTCGATTCTCGTCCCGGGCACCAGTGAATTACAGAGCTGACACCTTCTAACAGCGGCGGTATCAGCTCTTTCCTTTTTCCACACCTTCTCGCATTCCTTTGACTTTTCCCGACTTATCGTGCTAATATTTAGTATGGCGTATTATCATTCTTGACCAAAAGCTATATCAGGCGACATGGAATAGCCTCTCCGGAGGTATTGGATATTCAAAATTCAAACTGCTTCCTCAGGGCTGTTACTCCAGCTAACAGCCAACCCCGATTATCCGGGCATAACGAAACATGAAAGTCATGGCAATACCTCTAACTGTTGACTTTCAATCAGCAGCCGACCATATTGCCATGCCGCGCAGCCAGAATATCGCCCCTGTTTTATATCTCCAGGGATCAGTGCTTAGATTAGCTCAAAGCCTGATTACTGTTTTGCGCCAAATTGTTGTGCAACAAGCGTCATCGCATAACAAAATCTTCCGGAAGAACGACAAATTATGCGAAAAACAGCCGCTGTAATTTTTGCCTTCATTTTCACCTTGACTGCGGTTTGGCCGACAGCCGCGGCCGCCGGCAGAAAAAAAATTCTTTATATCGATTCATATAATGAGGCATACAGCTGGAGCGCCGATATTACCGCCGGAATCAGATCCGTCCTGCGCGGCCGCCAGGATGTGGAACTGAAAATTTTCCACATGGACACCAAACGCCATCCGGCAACAAAATTCAAGCAACAGGCCGCCCTGGCCGCCAAACATCTCATCGACTCATGGAAACCCGATGTTGTCATCGCCTCCGATGACAATGCCGCTAAATATCTTATTGTCCCGTATTTCAGGGGCGGCAGCCTGCCCTTTGTCTTTTGCGGCCTGAACTGGGATGCCAGTGTCTACGACTTTCCGGCAAAAAACGTCACCGGGATGATCGAGGTGGCCCTTTATAAACCCTTGATTACCGCCCTCAAAAAATTCGCCGGAGGTGATAGAATCGGCTATCTCGCCGCCGATAATTTAACAGGGCACAAGGAATATGATAACATTGTCAAGATCTTCCATACCAGATTAACGGCGCGTTTCGTCAGAACATTTGCTGAACTCAAGCAGGCATTTCTCGAACTTCAGAAAAAGTCTGATATGTTGATATTGCAGGAATGCCGGAGCGTGCGGGGCTTTGACCGCCCGGAAATGATTAATTTTGTTAATCAAAACACCACGGTACCCACCGGTGCCATGCTGAAATTCACCTCCCGCTACGCCCTCCTCACCTTTGCTAAAAGCGGCAGAGAACAAGGTGAATATGCCGCTAAAACGGCACTTGCCATCCTAAGGGGTAAATCACCACAGGATATACCCATTGTGGCCAATAAAAGAGCGAAAATATACCTGAACCTGAAGATTGCCAAAAAACTGGGGATTAAAATTCCCATGGAACTTTTAGAAACCGCGCATTTGATCAGCGCCGTACCCAAAAAAATATTTTTCGTGAACTCATATCATAAAGGCTACCCCTGGAGTGACAA
>VAPG01003240.1_pt1 | contig 10124 bp, 8 predicted proteins | sample 3393851 | NCBI WGS metagenome assembly VAPG01 (sample SAMN08290438, study PRJNA428436) | hydrothermal vent metagenome | isolation source: Deep-sea hydrothermal vent chimney | place: Atlantic Ocean: South-mid Altantic Ridge | depth 2194 m m
ATTTCGGCATATTAAATTACCATCCCGCCCTGAAATTCAGAGCGTATTTTTAGAGATAAAACACCCTCATCCCGGCCGTGGATCTATTTCATGACAGGCGAACAATATATTATATACGCTCATCCCTGGAATTTTCATGAAACCCCGGGCATTTCGACGCCGCACCGCCGTCATTAAGAGTTATAAACAGGCTATTCATTGGCGATATCGAACAACCGCATCCCGCCGCGCACAAAAAAAGCCTTTCTAAACATCCTGTTCATAAAATCCTTTGCCATCGCGGCAGCGTCAGGCGCATTATGGCCAAGGGCGAGCAATGCGGTTATAGCGGCCGAAAAGGTGCAGCCCGTGCCGTGATATTCACCCTTTATTTTTCTGCTCCTGAGATAATGGAATTCATCCCCATCATAAAATATATCCATGGCGATCTTTTCAAGGTGGCCGCCTGTTATTATGACATTTTCAGGTCCGTAGCCTTTTAAACGTACCGCCGCTTTTTCCATATCCGCTTCTGTTTTAATCCGGATACCTGTCAGCACGGACGCCTCATGGAGATTCGGAGTTATCACAGTACAAAGAGGCAATAATTTTTTTCTTATGGCCGCCGGAGTATTTTTCAGTGCGAGCCTCTTCCCCGAGGATGAAACTATAACAGGGTCAACAACAATGTTTTTAAGTGAATATTTCCTGATTATCTGCGCGGCTATTTCGACGTTTGATTCGCTGTAGAGCATGCCGGTTTTTATTGCGTCCGGCTTCAGACCGGATATGACGGTCACCAACTGCTTTTTCACGAACGGTCCGCTTACAGGCATGACACCGCTGACCTCTCGGGAATTCTGGGCTGTCAGCGACGATATAACGGAAAGACCGTAGACACCAAATGCATGGAAAACCTTTAAGTCCGCCTGTATCCCCGCCCCACCGGAAGGGTCGGAGCCGGCAATAGTAAGAGCTTTATTCATCAGATGGAATTATACTTCCGATGAATAAAATTGACAAGAGCTGATGTGAATCCCGTCCGGGTTGCAGACCCGGCTCAACCGGACCTATTGACAGAAAACCACTAAATGTTTATCATCAAAGGCATTACGGAAAGAGGGAGATCAGGTCAGTAAACTCACATAAAATTTTTATGAATGGAGGAGTTAAAATGAAAAAGTTCAGTGCTTTATTACTAGCTTTGGCGATGGTTTTTTCACTAGCCTTTGCCGCAGGATGCCAGCAGCAAAAGGAGGCCGAGGAAGCAACCGCGCCATCCAAGGAAGCAACTGCGCCATCCGAGGAAAATGCGACCGGTGGATACGGTACAGCACCGGCACCGGCTACCGGAGGCTATGGCTCGAAATAGTATTTATCACACATACAACAAAGCTTACACACACAAAAGGGCCGGAATTCCGGCCCTTTTGTGTGTGTAAGCTTTCCGTCCCGTCCGTTTTCTTGATTAGAGGGTAACCTTAAACTCCATCACCGCGGATCCGAACAAAAATCTCCTCCTGGATACTTTTACTGTAATCTCATCGCCTTTCCGTTGATCCAGGAGGAATATCCTGATATCATCCACACTTCTGATTTTTGTATCATCAAGCGATAAAACAACATCATCTATTTTCAGTCCCGCAGTTTGCGAGACGCTGTCACGGGCAAACCCGACTATCTTCACTTTTCCTTCTTCTTCACTCAGTACAACCATGAGCTCAGGCGATTCAGGCGCGTTAACGGCTGAGGGGAAAAGGATGAAATCGGCTATGTCCCTCTCAACAGCCCCATCATTCAGAATAATCGAATATTCTATATTGTTTAACCTGAAGGCACGCGCCGGAATTCCGGAGCCGAAAGTTATATGTCCGGCTCCCGCAATCACAATAACCTGACGTTCAGGGTTCTTCCGGATGAATTCATCAAGATTATGGGCCATTGATTCATCCCAGAGCACCTGCGCCTCGTAAAAAAAATCGAAGTTCCTGTCACTGGAATTCCCATGCATTTTAAAGATTTTCTTCAGTCTCTTCCTGTATTCCATGTTCGAGAGATCGATCTCCTCGGGGACCTCTTGCAGTTCTTCCTCTGTAAGAGCGTCAATACCTGCCCTGGCGACTTTCGAGACTATTTTCTTGCTGATATTAAGCGCTATGACAGGTATTTTATTCGCACGCGCGAACAAAAGAATCTCTCTGTAAAGATTATAGTCGAACCCCCAGTGTTTGAAATATTCCGTCTTCTTTAAAAAGACTTTTTCGTTGGTCCGGCCGGCGATATAATCGTCGAGAGCCTGCTGAAAAGGCTTCTGAAACATCTCCATGCCTATGGCGATGTTTTTGTTCGATTTATATAATTCCCGTATGACCTCAATCTGGGTGCGATGGTGCTCAAACCGGGTGTGTGATTCGCCGATATAGATTATCTGTCTACCGCTCACCTTTTTGATGATATCGAAGATACTCAGAACGCGCGGAATTTCGATGCCGAGGACCTCTTTTCCGGTCTTTAATCTGATACCTCTATCGCTACCGTCGACTGATTTCATGATGTTTTTGCCGTTTCTGAACGCGATAAAGCTATATCTACCATAATGTGGGATCCTCCGAACATATCCAGTCATGTCATCAGTTGAGACACTGTCAAGGACCGCTATCACTCCCCTGCTGTTCAGCGGGTTGTTTTTGACCGTGACACGGAAATCCCCCTCCTGACTCTCTATCTCGCCGAAAAGTCTTTTTACCCAGCCGGTTTCCGCATCCGGGACGACAAATGAAGATGATTTTATATCGTCATATTTAATCTCTTCCTCTTTTTTGTCCATAAAACCCTCTTTTTTGAAATAATCAGCCAAAGGGGCGTATTCCCCGGCCTTACCCCGTGGGATGACGAATATCTTTTTTTTATCGCCGAGCAGCCTCGAAATTACCGGGGGAAACTCTTTATCAGAAAGTCTTCTGAACAGGTCATAACTATCATCTATAACCAGCTCTACCGGCAGCTCCTCCGTCTCTATCTCGACAACGGTGGATTCTTCATCTATCACGAAATTCCTTCTCATCCAGCCGTCGCGGAATCTTAAGAGTAGGGGAATACTGAGCTTATATGTTTCAGCCCCCTGGAACAGCTCGAACCTGACCGATGCCTTTGAGCCTGTATATTTCATCTCCAGCTTTCTCAACCCGATTTTCGGCATCCCTTTCCCCTCAAGCCACTGGCTGAAGAACCATCCGAGGTCCTCGCCGGAGACGGATTCAAATGCATCCCGGATGTCGCTCCATGATGCGGAACGGAATTTATTTTTTTTGATGAATAAACCGAGCGACCGGTAGAAGGTCTCCTCGCCAACCTGGTTCTTCAGCATATGGAATACCATCGCCGACTTGTTGTATCCGATCGCCGCGCTGACCCTGCCGGTTCTGCCCGTAAAAGATTTCAGAGGAAATTCATTTTCCGGCCTCACATAACTCTGGAATGATATCAATGCCTGCTTCCTATAATCCCATCCGGTCCCTTTCAGTTCCCGGTACATATGGTCGGCAAGATAGGTTGTAAGTCCTTCGCTCCAGTTGCCGCTCTCATAGTCGATATAGACAAGGCATCCGAACCATTGATGTAATATCTCGTGTCCGAGGGAGGTCTCAACGATAAATGGCAGTCTGACAACATCCCGGCCGAGCAGCGTGAAGGTCGGCATGGCATATCCGGTTGGCAGAATGTTCTCGACGATAGAAAATCTTTTAAATGGATACCGGCCCAGGAGCTTTTCGTACATATTGAGGTACTTGCCGGCATATTCTATATAGGTCTTTGCAAGTCCTTTATCTTCAGGAAGAAAATACGCGAATATTTCGGTTTCATTAAAAGTGTCTTTCAAAATCAGGTATCTGCCGGCAATCAGGCTGATATTCCGGACCGGGTGCGGGAATACAAAAGAAAATTCCCTGTCAGTCCCTGTCTTGTCCCGTATCAAAATCTCTTCCGCCTCTGATACAGCCTCGAATTCTCGGGGCAGTATGGCCGTCAGGCTGAAGAGAGAAAGACCGTCTATGGCAGGATACCATTTATCTATCAGCACAACTCCGTCGGGGTTTATCAGATTCCCCTCCACAACGCCGGGGTTTTTGCTGTTGTAGGTACCGACAGATGCCCTGAACTCTGCTTCATATTCTATCATCAGGACCTCATCCGCCGTCTCGGGCCGGAAAGTAATCATGGTGATGCCCGGCCCAATGACCAGCGGCCTGTCGTTTATCGAAGCGGCGATGACCTTCAGCCCGGAGAGAGCCACGTTGGCAGTATGTTTTGAAGGCAGGGAAATCCTGGAGGTTCCGGTAATCTTATGGCCCTCAAGATCAACTTGTATATCAATTTTATTCAACGGTATATCCTCCCCCGCAAAAGAAATTCCATATAAAAACAGAGATAGCATCAGCAGAGAAAACTTCAGGGCTGTATACATTATTATGTGTCCCGCCTCTTTAATTTTTTGGTTTTATTTTACCGATACGGATACTATTAACTCAACCGGTTGACTTGGGCGTAACGAGCGGGAATCCAGGAATTAAAAAGGGCGGGATAACCCGCCCTTTTTAATGAAGTTAAGCTCCATCTGCATGGAGCCGAAAACCTGATTAGAAGAAAAGGTTCTGGTTCATCAAAATACCCAGTGAGACAAGCAGGGCGTAAATAGCAAGAGATTCGATCATGGCGAGGCCGATGATCAAAAGCATCATAATCTTGCCTGAAGCGCCTGGATTTCTCGCAGCTCCCTCTGTAGCGCCTTTTAAGCCGATGCCCTGTCCAATACCGGTTCCTAATGCCGCGATGCCGATGGCAAGTCCGGCGGCCAGCACGGCCATTGTCTGCACTGAAGAGTCTCCAGCCGCAGCTGCCCCTTCAGTCGCGAAGACTGCCGGTGCGAATAAGACTACGAGCGCAAGGGCCAGGATGATTAAAGATATTGATTTTTTCATTCGTTTGCTTCCTCCTTTCCAAAAACTTTTATTTAATGTGCCTCTTCAACGGCACCAGCAAGATACAGAGTAGAAAGCAGTGTGAACACTAATGCCTGAATCAGGCTGACAAGCACCCCAAGGCTCAAAATAGCCACGGGAATGAACCATGGAGCTATTAGCGCCAGCACACCCAGTATTATATGTTTCGCCACCATATTACCAAAAAGCCTGATCGAAAGCGTCACCGGCCTGACCAGATGTCCGATTACCTCGATAAAGAACATCAGGATCATCAGCGGAAGCGCGAATATTGAACGGATGGGTCCGACAAAATGCTTTATATAGCCGATCCCGTGTGCGCGTAGTCCGTAAAAATGCGTGGCGAGAAAGACGGGTATCGCCATCGCGGCATTAGTGTTTATATTGCTGGTCGGGGATGTAAAGCCCGGGATAAGCCCCATAAAATTAGATACTAGAATAAACAGGAAGATCGTACCGATAAGCGGAAAAAGCCGTCTACCCCAGTGCTGTCCGATATTTTCTTCGCACAGGTTCAGGATTGCTTCAAGCACCGTCTCCATAAGATTCTGTATCCCACTAGGTACCAGGCTTAGCGATTTTCTCATCATCAAAGAGACAGCTATGAGAATAATCGAAGCTAAAAAAGCGTACGAAACGAAATGCGGTACTGTTTCAGAGTTTAGAAATATGTCCATCAAGAGTTTTTCTTCGTGCATAAAGGCCTCCTTAAAGGAAAAAATCGTTTTACTATCGCATAGATTACTGGCAAAAGTCAATAGCTAAAACCAAAAAACTTGCTTTTTTTAGTTTAATATTGTATTAATAACTGGAATTATCAGGAAATATATTATAAGATTAAGGGTAGATTATGGCTAAAGAAAAAATTAAACGCGCTTTAAGTGATGAAGAGAGGCATCATATGCCTCTTTATCCGATTGGAATTGTCGCAGAACTGATCGGAACGACGGACCAGACGTTAAGGCTTTATGAAAAGCATGGACTGATAAAACCCGCCCGGAGGAACAAGAACCGGTTTTATTCTGAAAACGACATAAAATGGTTGAGGTGTCTCAGGGAGCTGATCCATACGAAAAAAATAAGCATAGAAGGCATTAAAAAACTGCTTGATTACGCACCATGCTGGGAAATAACGGAATGCTCCGAAGAGAGAAAAAGCAAATGTTATGCTTCCCTGGACAAGACAAAACCCTGCTGGGAATTAAACAGGATGATATGCAACAGGGATTCAGGCAAGATATGCGAAGACTGTATTGTCTACCTGTCCAGGAAAACCAATACTAAATAAGCTGTTATCTCTTGATTTATTAATGTCAAAATGGACCTTTTGAGCCTGATGGGCGGGTAATAGCCCGTGCTTCCAGGTCTGAAGGGCCTGAAATTATCCATGCATTTCAACGGTCCATGCTTTATAACCGATAAAAAACACGGCAGTCTTTCTGTTTATGACATGGTCTTTAATATTCTGACGTCCGGAATAAAGTTCATTCAGTACAGGGAGAAAGAGAAGCCGCGGCAACGCATATATGAAGAAGCGATAAAGCTTCGACGGCTGACGCGCGACTTCAATGCGGTTTTGATAATTAACGACTATGCGGATATTGCACTTGCAGTCGATGCCGACGGTGTCCATCTCGGCCAGGAAGACCTTCCTCTAAATGCGGCAAGGGAAATCATGGGTGAAAAAATAATCGGAATTTCAACCCACAACCTCGAACAGGCTAAAGCCGCAGAAGCCGGGGGCGCGGATTACATTGGTTTCGGCCCCATATTTCATACCACGACAAAGGATGCCGGAAAGCCTGTGGGTATTGATGGTCTGAGTATCGTAAAAAAGAACGTAAACATACCAGTAGTGGCGATCGGGGGAATCAACCTGGATAACATCGAAGCTGCAATAAGCGCCGGGGCTGACGCGGTAGCGGTTGCGTCAGCGATCTGCAGGGGCGATTCAACCGAAAACGCAGAGAGGTTTATGCGTTTTTTCGGGCGGCAACAGGCATAAACAGCCGGTGCCGCGCTGCAGAAGCTTTTTCCCGGATATCCCCGCCTTAAAAAACTTTCCGCGGCCATCGTTTTTTAAAATTTGTGATTTTAAGGTATAATTTTGTACCTGATGGATGTCTCGGAAAATTAAGCTGTAAAAAAGAGACTATAAGATAAAACCGTCTTTTCTGTTTTTGTAAAAATATCCGTGGATTCGCTTTCATCTTTACAAGATTGATGAAAATTTCCGGCGCGGAGTCCCTTGTGGCCGCAAGCAATATATTCGTCGGGATTGAATCGGCGCAACACTGGCCTGCCTGATGACGGCCTGCGTCGCAGGGACGTTCTTCACGAACAAATCGGTTCTGTTCGGGCCCTGAGGTATTTTGAGTCACCAGTGTATCGCGTACAACAATAAACAGATTGCGGGTCTATGCCCCAAACGCATTTCACAGGTTCTCTCTCAGCTTTTCGATCCCTTCTTCCATGTCCCTTGGCAGCGCGCTTTTAAATTCAATGTATCGCCCGGTCGCAGGATGGGAAAAACCGAGCAGTTCCGCGTGGAGCATCTGTCGCGGGAACTTAATCTTTTTATTTTTACGTTCGAGACAGGTTTTCCTGCCATAAACTTCATCTCCAAGCACCGGGTGGCCGACAGACGCAAAATGCACCCTGATCTGATGCGTCCTGCCCGTGCCGAGCTTTGCTTCCACTAATGTCGCGCCATTAAACCTCTCGATAACATTCCAGGCTGTGACCGCCTCTTTGCCCCTTCTGGCCTTTGTGGACATCTTCTTCCTGTCAGATTCCGACCGGCCGATCCTCAGGGAGATTTCACCCCTGTCTTTTTCCATATTTCCGTATAAGATAGCGATATACCTTCTGGTTATTGTCCTCTCTTTAAATTGATCGATAAGACTGTAATACGCCCCGTTCTCAACCGTTACCACCATAACGCCCGAGGTGTCTTTGTCCAGCCTGTGCACAACCCCCGGCCTTAACGGGGCGCCGATCGACGCGAGCTTCCCGCAGTGGAACGCTATGGCGTTCATGAGTGTCCCGCTTCTGTGTCCCGCCGCCGGATAAACAACAAGGCCCGGAGGTTTATTCACCACGACAACCGAATCATCCATATATATTATTTCGACCGGTATGTCTTCCGGAACCAGGCCGGGCGTCTCGTCGGGGATTGTTATATAAATCACATCGCCCGGTTTTGTCCTGTAGTTCGGTTTAATTACGAGATTATTTACCGAGAGAAGACCTTTTTCTATAAAACGCTGTATCTGCGAGCGGGTTATGCCGGAAATTTCCGATGCCTGCAGGTCGATCCGCTTTCCGGCGTCTCCGTCCGTGATATGAAATTCGAGCTTTCTCATGGCTGTATGCTACGGAAGGTTCTCCTTTGCCGTCCGCTTCGGGTTGTCTCCCTCAGGCTGATAATGGCTCCGGACAAATTTTATCTCGTCATCCACCGTCCGGAGTTTTCCGCTGAGTTTAGCATCAAGCAGTTTCTTTAATATTTTCGAATAGACGGGTCCGGGCGTAAAACCCATCTTCTTCAAGTCTTCGCCGGTAAGAACAGGTTTAATCTTCCTCAGTTCCAGGAGAAATTGTGATATTTCTTTCTTCCTGTTCGCGTCTTTTGTTGCGGCCATCGAAAAAAGTATTATCTCTATTTTTGCTTTTTCGAGGAGATGGTAGAGACGGACAGGATTTTGTACTGGAAGTTTCCCCAGTATCACGGCGGACTTCGACATGCCATTAAGGATCAGCTCTTTGATTCCGGGCGGGGTCGAGAGTCTCTCGAGCGCCTCCTTCCTGTCATCGTCATTCAGCCTCGAAAGAAGGGCCATCAGGTACAGGACCCCCATATCGGCCTTTTCTTCCATGTAGAGCAGGTTGTACCAGGCCAGCGTTTCATTCATGGACACAAGGGTCGCCTCGAGCTTTTTATCGAATACCAGCTTCTGGTTTATTACCCGGAGAAGACCTAAATCAGAAAGCCTTTTCAAAGTCCTGACGGGATTCGTCTCCCTGAATGCGATAAAAAGCTCCTCGCAGAGCCTGGAGCCGGAAAGCTTCTCGAACAGACTCAGTTTTATCGCCGACTTTATCAGGTTTTCGGTATGTTTGCTGATTTTAAACCCGAATCTCTCCGAAAATCTCACCGCCCGGAACGCGCGGGTCGGGTCTTCGATACAGCTGAGGTTATGAAGCACCCTTATGGTCTTTTCCTTTATATCGCGCTGTCCCCCGAAGAAATCGATTAACAGACCGAAGTCTTTTGGGTTCAGTTTTATCGCAAGCGCGTTAATTGTAAAGTCCCTTCTGTAAAGATCTTTTTTTATCGAGGAGATCTCGACCGTCGGCAACGCGGCCGGGGATTCATAGTATTCAGTCCTTGCAGTCGCGATATCAACCCTTAATCCGTCTTTAAATATCCGGGCGGTGCCGAAGCTCCTGTGGCACCTCACGGATGCCTTTAATCTCTCACTTAATGCCTTCGCAAATAATATACCGTCTCCTTCAATCACTATATCTATATCCAGGTTCTCCTGGCCGAGGAGCATATCCCGAACCGTCCCTCCGACCAGATAGGCGCTGAAACCCATGCTGTCCGCCAGATCTCCAGAGACCCTGAGCAATTCAAAGATCTCACCGGGAAACCGTTCTTTTATCCATGATGACATGTTTCTCCCCACGACCGGCTTTTCTGTTATACCCTCTTTATCGATATGCCGCCTTCTGAGGAATTCCTCATAACGTCCCCTGAGCAGGTCTGTCCTTGTAATTGCGCCTGTTATCTGGCCGTCTTTTATTACCGGCATAAACCTTTGATTCTGCTCTATCATAATTTCTTCAATGTCTCTGGCCGGGGTATCCGGCCCCACTGTGATCGCATCTGTGGTAGTGAATTCCATGCATCTATGCGTTTTGAAGCCATGAAACAACGCTTTTTCCACCGTCTCCCTCGATATCAGGCCGAAATACCTTCCATCCTTCTGAACCGGGAGTACATTGACGCCGTACTTTGTCAGGATATCTTCCGCCTCTTTTATGGTGCTGTCCCACTGCATTGTGATTACAGGACTGGTCATTATGTCGGAGGCAATCTTGACGGGTTTTACGTGGCCGGGCAAAAGCCCGGTTATCCTG
>VAPG01015500.1_pt1 | contig 10104 bp, 11 predicted proteins | sample 3393851 | NCBI WGS metagenome assembly VAPG01 (sample SAMN08290438, study PRJNA428436) | hydrothermal vent metagenome | isolation source: Deep-sea hydrothermal vent chimney | place: Atlantic Ocean: South-mid Altantic Ridge | depth 2194 m m
ATGGGCGGGATACGACCGGCTGTTGACGGCCAGGATCTCCTGCAGGACTTTTCGGGCGGCAACCGGTTTGTTCCTGTTCCGGTACAGTTCGCTGAGCAGCAGCAGGGCCGCGTCTTCCTTGGGATTCTGTTTATGAACGGCCAGGTACTGTTCGGCTGCTTCGTCGTACCGGCCGCGCCTGATCAGGATCCTGGCCAGCAGCATCCTGCTGCCCGCCTCCCGGGGATTTTCGGCAAGATAGCGCTTCAGCCAGGCTACCGCTTCCCCGCCTCTGCCCAGGCGCAGGAGCAGGACCGGAATCTTGCGGGCTATGTAATCCGCCTGCGGATCGCAGATCAGGGCCTTCTCATAGGCCTCCAGGGCCTCTTGAGGATGCCGGGCCAATTCGGCGTGCCTCCCCCAGAGAAAATAAAAATAGGAACAGCTGTAATCGACGCTTTCCGCCTGCTGACCGGCAACGGCCGGCTGCGACATTTGCGCCGCGCCCGGTTTAACCAGGGAGGTGGACGGCTGACATCCTGCCGCGAACAGGAGGCCGAACAACAGCGGTACGATCTTAAATAGGGGGTGAAACCGTTTCATGGAGATATGCATCGATATGCTTTTTCCCGCAGCAGGTCATCCACTGCCGCTCGTATTTTTTCCTGGACATGCGCCAGTGCCGGCACTGCGTCGATTCTCTTGATACACGGGTCCCGGAATGACTCAAAAAGCGCGGCCACCCGGCAAAGCTGTTCTTCCTGCTCGAATTCGTTCAATTTTTCGCCGCGCAGGTCACGGATACGGGCCAGGCTGACTGCCGTGTCCATGGTCAGGAGGATGACCATGTCCGGCCTTGGCGCGAAACTGTTTCGGGCCAGCACCTCGTCCGGGTCCAGACCGGCCGCCCCCTGGTAGGCTGCGGTAGAGAAGTAGTAACGATCGGTCAGCACGATATGACCGGCGGCAAGACCGGGTTCGATGACCTCCCTGACATGCTGCCGGCGATCCCGGATAAACAGTTCCAGCTCTTCCTCAGGGCTGCATTGGCCGCGGTCCACGTACAGCTCCCTGATTTTCCTGCCGATGGGGCCGCCGGTCGGCTCACGGGTTTCAATCACCGTGCAGCCCTGGTCGCGCAGATAATCGGCAAGCAGCCGGATATGGGTGGATTTACCCGTGCCGTCAATCCCCTCAAAGGCGATGAGTATTCCCCTGGTCGCGCCGGGCATCAAGACACCCTGTTCATCCGGTTGGCGACAATCCGGGCGGCCAGGCCCCAGGCCGCCTGCAGGCTGGAGCAGTCGGCCCTGCCCTGCCCGGCGATATCATAGGCCGTCCCGTGATCCACGGAAGTCCGGACGATGGGCAGGCCGAGGGTGACATTGACCCCGTCGGCAAAGTGCACCATCTTAAAGGGGATCAACCCCTGGTCGTGATACATGGCTACCACCGCGTCAAACTCCCCTGCCGCCGCCCGGTGAAAAATCGTGTCCGGCGGCCAGGGCCCGCTGACAACGGCCTCACCGCCGCAGGCCGCAATGGCCGGGGCAATGATTTCAATTTCCTCGCCGCCGAACATCCCCTCCTCACCACTGTGCGGATTGAGTCCAGCCACCGCGAGTTCGGGCTTGGCGATGGCAAAATCTTCCCGCAGGGCCCGGGCGGTGATGCGGATGCACTCTGTCACCGATTCGCGGGTCACCAGGGCCGGAACACGACTAAGCGGTTCATGGATGGTAACCAAGGTCACCCGGAGACGGTCGCCGGCCATCATCATCAGGTAGCGATCGGCCCCGGTCAGAGCGGCCAGCATCTCCGTGTGGCCGGGATACGAATATCCGGCCAGCCGTAATGCCGCCTTGCTGATGGGGCAGGTCACCATGCCGGCCAGCACCTTGTCCGAAATCAGCCTGGCGGCCTCTTCAATATAGCCGGCCATGGCCCCGGCGGTGTCCTTGTCCGGCCGCCCCCATTGCAGCCGCTCGCTCTCCAGGACAGAGCACTCACGGACCGGAATCGTCCCGGCCTTTATTTCATCACCGGGACGCCAGGCGACGACCCGGGCCGGCAAGCCGAGCACCGCCGCCGTATGGACCAGAACGCCCGGATCACCAAGCACCACCGGCAGGAAATCGCCGGCCGCAGGGTGGGCGGCAAAGAACTTGAGAATAATCTCCGGGCCTATCCCGACGGGACAGCCCATAGTTATACCTATCAACGGGTTCATATTATGTAAGTGCGCAACAAGTACAATTGTATGGATTCCCGCCTGCGCGGGAATGACGGGTTCTGCGCTCTGTTTGTCATTCCCGCGGGAAGCCGTAGGATAGCATTCCATGCACCATAAATTGGTGCGTCAAACGCACCCTACGTCTGCACAGTCATTCCCGCGCAGGCGGGAATCCAGTCATCTTACCAGCATTTATTGATATGTTACCATGTTACTGGTGAACTCCGCTCAAACGATTCGTCTCAACCGCAAAACTCGAAGGCATCCTGGATCATCTCAATCCGGGGCGGCACACCTGCTGTCAGTTCAACCGCCACCACGTCAAAACGGGCCGGCCGGTTTTCCTTGCCATATCGGGTGATGTAATCGAGCGCGACGCGCGATATCTGCCGTTGTTTCCGTCTGTCCACGGCCTCGAAAGGGCTGCCGAACCGGTTTGACTGCCGGGACTTTACCTCGACAAAGACCAGGACAGCGCCGTCCTCGGCGATGATATCGATCTCGCCGAAACGGCGGCGATAATTCCTGACAATAATCCGGTAGCCCCGGGCCAGGAGAAAGGCCGCCGCCGCATCCTCGCCCGCCCGGCCAGTGGGGCCTGTTGCCCGAGTTTTCTCTTTTTGCAATTTACCAGGAAAGAAAGACAATGAGAACCCCTTTCAAAGAATCGTAACAGTTCAACAGTGCCTCAAATTAGTTCTTTGGGACTCCGGATCTATTCTTGGCGGATAAGAGGAGGCCAAAACGGGCGAAGAGGATAAGGTACTGGTAAACTTGTACAAAAAATCAATGCCGGAACTTCTCCGGGCGTTGAGGGTGGAGATGCGTGTTGAGCGGCGCTCACCATAGCGCCAGTTGTTGCGGGGGAGTCCGCTCATGCTGATCAGGCAAAAACTCGCGGACGCCCCGAAATGTCCGGCGATGCAGGGGACAAGGGCCATAGCGCTCGACGGCCCGGCGATGCTCGGCCGTGGCATACCCCTTGTGGCGGGCAAAGTTATACTCGGGATAGCGTTCGTGATATTCGACCATCAAGCGGTCGCGGGTCACCTTGGCGATAATGGAAGCAGCGGCGATAGAGGCGCTTTTGGATTCGCCCCTGACCAGGGCCTGCTGGGGCAAATCGATGGGGGCCTTGAATCGACCGTCCACGAGCAGGAAATCAGGCAGGCCCGCCGCCGACTGATCGGCCATATCGGAAACCGCCCTGATCATGGCCTGCAAAGAGGCCTGCAGGATGTTGATCCGGTCGATTTCCGCCGCCTGGACAACGGCAACGCCGATCCGGGCGCCGCAGGAATGCAGAGTCTCGAAAAGGGTCTGACGTCGCGCGGGAGAGAGCTTTTTCGAGTCCTCGAAACTCTGGTAATCACAGTCAGGAGGCAGAACGACGCAGCCGGCCACCACCGGTCCGGCCAGCGGCCCCCGGCCGGCCTCATCAAGTCCGGCCACGCACGGGTAGCCGTTGCCGATCAGGACACGTTCGTAATAAAGGGTATCGCCATTATCCTGAACCCGTGACGGCTTGAGTCCATATTCCATGCAATACCTGGATTTTATTGCATTATCTCCGAATAAATACATCTGCTGGTCTTCGCCGCGCCGCCCTGCGGGGCGCCCGATAACGGATCAAGGATTATCTTTGCGGACCGACAAAAAAGAGGCCCAATGTTTCTTATCCATAGAAAAGATACCTTGCGCCTCGATTTCGATCTGAAAATGCAGGCAAAAAAACGGTTAAAGAATACGGCGCTCTTTGATGCGCGCCTTCTTGCCACGTCGTTCACGCAGATAAAAGAGCCGGGAGCGGCGAACCTTGCCAAGGCTGATCACCTCGATCTTTTCCACCCGGGGCGAATGCAGGGCAAAGGTCTTTTCCACGCCGATACCGTGAGAAATTTTACGCACGGTAAAGGTGGCGTCCATCTTGCCGTGTTTGACTTTCAGCACCACGCCCTGGTAATTCTGAATCCGTTCCTTGTTCCCCTCGATGATCCGGATATGGACGTTAACCGTGTCACCGGCGCGAAAATCAGGATGATCAAAGCGCATCTGCTCCCGGTCGAGCATATCAATAATATTCATAGCCATAATTTCTTGTTTTACGGGTATTTCCCGAAGGATGCCTCCACACCATCCGCAAGCATAGACTCTATGCCTGATCGTATCGTTGCAAGAATTTTTCCCGGGGCCAGTCTATACCGCCCCTGGAGAATTCCTCTGTATTGTTGCTACAAAATTGTTGCTACAAAAAAATAAAAATATAAAACATCGTCCATTGACCTTACGGCCGCGCTTCCGCCGGCTCTTCCGGGATGGCCAGCAGGCGGTCCAGGATAATGGCCACAGCGGACCTGACCGAAAGATGATTAAATTCGCCGGCTCCCCTCAGGGGCGGCAAGGTTGCCGCAACCGCCGCCAGGGCCGCCGGGGCAAGGCCCCAGGCCGTGCCGAACAGCAGCAGCAGGGGTTCGCCCTGGTGTACCTGCTGCCGGACCGCGGCATACGATAACGTGTTCCTCTGCCTCCTGGCGCAGGTGGCCAGGACCAGCGGTTTCCGGCCCCACTTGCGGGCGGTGCCGTCCAGGACCTCATCCAGGTCTGCGCAGACCCGGATACGGGACAGGGCCTGCTTGCGGTCCGGGTTGACCGAACCGCCATACCCCTCGGTCCAGTGCCGGACAATCTGTTCGGCCAGTTCCCGCTGGCGGGCATAGGGCGTAACGACCCAATAGGTATCGACGCCGTAGGTGCAGCCGGCCCGGGCGATGTCATGCAGGTCCAGGTTGGTGACCGCCGAACCGATGATCTCGCCGGAGCGATTCACCACCGGATAATGGACAAGCGCCACGTCCAGCCTGACCGGATTGTCAGCCGCCATGCACATCAAGCGCCTCAACGACCTCTGCCAGCAACCCGGATTTTTCGAGAAGCTTTCGTTCACCGGCAGTGAAGTTCACCTGGGCCAGCAGCTCCGGACGTCTTTTCAAGGTCTCGCGCACCGACTCCAGAAACCGGTATTTTTCAATTGCCGCATGATCCCCGGAAAGCAGAACCTCGGGGATCTCCATTCCGGCAAAGACCCGCGGCCTCGTATATTGCGGATGCTTCAGCATCCCCCGGCTGAAGGTGTCGTGCAAGGCCGAATCCCCGCAACCGAGTACGCCGGGCAACAACCGGGTCACGGAATCGACAATGACCATGGCCCCTATTTCCCCGCCGGTGAGGATATAATCACCGAGGGAAATTTCCTCGTCAACGCAGCAACGGCGGACCCGCTCATCAACCCCTTCGTAGCGGCCGCAAACAAGAAGCAGACGCTCATAGCCGGCCAGCCGTTCGGCCGTCCGCTGATCGTAGGTCCTGCCCCGCGGCGAGAGCAGAATAACCCGGCCCGGAGGGCCTTGCTCCCGTACCGAGTCAAGGGCGGCAACCAGGGGGTCCGGTTTCATGACCATGCCTGCGCCGCCGCCGAATGGACGATCATCGGTCATCCTGTGCTTATCCGTGGCAAAGTCACGGATATTATGCAGATTGACGGTGATCCGGCCCTGCTCAATCGCCCTTCTGATGATCCCCTCCCGCAGGGGCGAGGCAAACATCTCGGGAAAAATAGTCAGAATGTCAAACAGCATGGCCTTGTCCCCAACCGCTATCCGGTCAGGACTGGTTTATCTCGAGCAGCCCCGGCGGCAGGTTCAGCACCACCTCGTTTTCATCAAGGCGGACCAGGAAGCCGGCGCCGAGCGGAATCAGGTACTCGTGGCCGTGATCCGTCACGGTCAGGATATCATGGGCGGCGGTCGCCATAACGCTCTTGACCCGCCCCAGTTCCCGGCCCTCATCGGTCACCGCCAGTTTGCCGATAAGATCGCTCCAATAGTATTCGTCTTTTCCCAGCCTTGGCAGGTCCCGGCACCGCAGCCAGACAGCCCTGCCGACCAGGAGCTCCGCATCGTTCCGGCTGGTGACTCCGCTTAATTTCAGCCGAACCAGTTTTCCCTGCACCCGGCTCGACTCAACACTATAAGGTATCCGCGCCTCATCTTCGCCGGCGGCAAGAAATATCTTTTTATAGCCGAGAAAATTGCCCTGCTGACCGGAATACGGATAGACCTTAATCTCGCCCCTTAGGCCGTGGGCCTGAGACACCTTGCCGATCAGGACATACTCTCCGGCAGCCGTACCGGCGGCGGTCATGGCTACTCGAGGATCTCGAGCCGGGAGCGCTTGTCCAGCTTCCCGACGGCGGCGGACAGGACCGAGCGCATGGCCTTGGCCGTTCTGCCCCGCTTGCCGATCACCTTGCCGAGATCTTCTTTGGCCACGCGCAACTCGATGATAATTGTGTCATCCTCTTCCCTTTCCGTCACTTCAACGGCATCGGGATGATCAACCAGACGGCCGGCGATATAGCCGATCAATTCTTTCATCAGGCGGTCTCGATCGAGGCGGCTCCATGTTGCTTGATCAGGCTCCGGACGGTCACGGTCGGCTCTGCTCCCTTGCCAAGCCAGACCCCCAGCTTTTCCGTGTCGATCTTGATCGCGGCCGGCTCCTGCATAGGATCATAGGTGCCGATAATATCGAGAAACTTGCCATCCCGCTTTGCCTCGCTGCTGGCGACAACAATACGGTAGAATACCTTCTTTTTTCTGCCCAACCGGGTTAAACGAATTCGTACTGCCATTGGTTTGGTTTTCCTCCTGGAATCAATTGCGCAATCAGGATTAATCCTGGATACCTTCTTTTTTCTTATCGAGTGCCCTTCCGGAAACAGTACTTGCGGATAGACACTATCACACTATCTGACAAGTCCCTTGGGCAGTTTGCGCCGCTTGCCGCCCTTCGCGGTAACGGACTTGCCCCTGAACTTTTTCATCATTTTCAACATCATGGTATAACTTTTAATCACCCGGTTCACCTCGCTAACTTCGGTGCCGGATCCCCTGGCGATCCTCTGCCGGCGGCTGGCATTGATAATCTGGTGATGATTCCGTTCTTTTTTGGTCATGGAACGGATAATCGCCTCGGTTTTAGCCAACTCCTTCTCATCCGGCTTCGGGGCATCCTTGATCTGCTTGAGCTTGTTGATGCCCGGAATCATGCCCATGAGCTGTTCCAGGTTGCCCATCTTTTTGATCTGCTGGATCTGCTCGAGAAAGTCCTCCAGGGTGAAGGTGTTTTTCCGAATCTTTTTCGCCAGCGTCCGGGCCTGCTGCTGGTCGACAACCGCTTCAGCCTTTTCAATGAGCGACAGGACGTCGCCCATGCCGAGTATCCGGGAGGCGGCCCGGTCCGGATGAAAGACATCCAGGGCCTCAAGAGATTCGCCCATGCCGACAAACTTGATGGGCTTGCCGGTCACCTTTTTGACGGAGAGGGCGGCACCGCCGCGGGCGTCTCCTTCCATCTTGGTGAGTACGACACCGCTGATCTCAAGAGCGGTATTAAATTTATCCGCGACCGTTACCGCGTCCTGACCGGTCATGGCGTCGGCGACGAACAGGACCTCGGACAACGGCACGGCGGCGCTGATATCCTGCAGCTCCTGCATCAGGACCTCATCAACATGCAGGCGGCCCGCAGTATCGATGATGACCGTGTCGTACTGCTTCACTTCCGCCTGGGCCAGGGCCCGGCGGCTGATGTCCACGGGCTTGTCTTCAGGGGTGGAGGCGAAAACCGGGACCCCTATCTGCTCGCCGAGTACCTGCAACTGTTCAATGGCCGCGGGCCGGTAGACATCCGCCGGCACCAGGAACGGCCGGCGGCCCTGGCCCTTGAGCCGGGCGGCGAGCTTGGCCGCAGTCGTGGTTTTACCGGAACCCTGCAGACCGGCCAGCATGATCGTTACCGGCTGGCGGCCGTCAAGGCGCAAGTTCTCTGTTTGGCCGCCGAGCAGCGTGACCAGCTCGTCGTGGACAATCTTGACCACCTGCTGGCCGGGGGAGAGGCTGGCAAGCACCTCCCGGCCCACGGCCTTCTCGGTGACCGCGGCGACAAACTCCTTGACGACCGTGAAATTGACATCGGCCTCAAGCAGCGCCATCCGCACTTCACGCATGGCCTCCCGGATATTGTCTTCCGTCAGCTTGCCGTGACCACGGAGCTTTTTGAATACACCTTCGAGGCGATCTGTAAGATTTTCAAACATTAATAATTTTCTTATAAAAGAACCGCGACCGTATCAGTCCCTGAGCCGGACGCCGGAAATCGTTTAAGGTGCCAAAATAGAAATTCGTATAATTAATCGAACGAAAAAATAATGTCAAGCAGGTTCACGCAGAATCGGGCAGTCCCTGCCCCGTTCTCCGCTTTTCCCGGCCCGGCAGGCGCAACCACCCCCCTGGCGCAAAAAAAATAAGCCGGCGAAATACCGCACCCCTGCAGCCGCCCCCGCCCCCGCACGCCAGGCATGATTTTCAATGTTATATCGCCACGATACATCAAAAAATAATGCCGAAGCCGTTCGCAAATACACCAATAATTACGGCAGCGGCCCAGCCTTTTCCAGGAATATTGTATTGCTTTCTTTATTCCCGACCGGCATATTCACGATTTATGAAAGTCAAAAAACCTCTTTCCCCCATTACCCTGCCGGTTATTTTTTTTGCCGGCGTCATCGCACTCGGAACCGTCCTGCTGCACAGTTCCTTCAGCCTTAACCAGCGGTCCATTTCCTGGCTGAACGCCCTGTTCACTGCCACCTCGGCAACCTGCGTTACGGGATTGACCGTCGTGGACACCGGCACCTTTTTCAGCCGCTTCGGCCAAAGCGTTATTCTCTGCCTGATCCAGCTGGGCGGCCTGGGCATCATGTCCTTTACCAGCCTGACCTTTTATCTCTTGCGAAAACGTGTTTCCATGACCGACAAGATTGCCGTGGGCCAGGGCCTTCTGCATGATCCGAATTTTCAGCTGGGTCAATTTTTGCAGCGGATATTTTTCTGGACAATGATCATCGAAACCGGCGGCGCCTTCTTTATTCTCATCCAGGACCATGCAAAATTTTCGCTCTTTTCCGCCGTCTTTCATTCAGTATCCGCATTCTGCAATGCCGGATTTTCGCTGAACCCGCACAGCCTCGTACCCTGGCGCGGCGACTGGGGCATCAATTTCGTCTTTATCGTCCTGATCGTTCTGGGCGGGCTGGGGTTTTCCGTTCTCGTGGAATGTCAGCAGTACATCTTTGCCATAATAAAACATCCCGGCGGCCGCCGGCGCAGACTTAGCTGGTATTCCCTCACCGTGATCAAGACATCACTCTTTCTCATCCTCGTGGGCGCCTTTGCCATCTTTTTTGCCGAGAATATCGGCTTCTCGAAACACATCTCCGGCAGCCAGGCGGTTCTGGGCGCCCTTTTTCAGTCCGTTACCTGCCGGACCGCCGGCTTCAATACCGTGAATATCGGACTGCTGACCAACGCTTCCCTGCTGATCATGATTATTCTCATGTTCATCGGCGGCGCGCCCGGTTCCTGCGCCGGCGGGATCAAGGTGACCACCTTCCGGGTCCTGTGGGCCTTCATCAAGGCACAACTGAAAGGAAAAACCCAGGCGGTCATCGGCAAATATGCCATAGACAAGAAATCACTGAGCAATGCCTTGATCCTCTTTGTCTTTGCCGGGGCGCTCATTGTCTTTGCCGTCCTGCTCCTGAATTTTACAGAGGGGGGCGACATCCCCCATCCGCAAGCCAAGGGGCTTTTTATGGAAATCGTCTTTGAAGCCGTGTCGGCGTTCGGTACGGTGGGCCTGAGCACTGGCCTGACACCGAGGCTGTCCGACGGCGGCAGAATCATCATTACCCTGCTCATGTTCATAGGCCGTCTTGGGCCGCTGGTACTGCTCGTCTCTTTTCAGAGTATGCAGAAAAAGGAGCTGTACGC
>VAPG01002234.1_pt1 | contig 10103 bp, 8 predicted proteins | sample 3393851 | NCBI WGS metagenome assembly VAPG01 (sample SAMN08290438, study PRJNA428436) | hydrothermal vent metagenome | isolation source: Deep-sea hydrothermal vent chimney | place: Atlantic Ocean: South-mid Altantic Ridge | depth 2194 m m
GTAGAGGGTTGTCGAAAGCATGGTATTTACGCAACGACATATTACGACTGGAAGAAAAAGTACGAAGAAAAAGGGGCAGATGGACTTGTTCCTCATTATGGCAGAAAAGAAGCCGGAGAGTTTAAAAAGATCCTAAAAGAAAATGAGCGGTTAAAGATGCTGTTGGCGGAGAAAGACCTTGCACTTTCATTTCAGAGCGAACTTTTAAAAAAAAAGATAGCACAATGGAAGAGCGCAAAGACATAGTTAACCGTTACATTTCAAAAGGGATGAAAGCAATTAAGGCAGCACAAATAGCTGGTTTCAGTCGAAGTGGCTATTATTATATGTCCAACGGGAGAAGGTCAGGGAAAAAGCCAACCCGCTTTACCATGAAAGAAGATGGTACTGTCGTTGAGAACTCTGTTGTTGTTAAGTCTGTTAAAGAGATTATTAGTCCTGACTTTATTGACTATGGTTATGAGAAGGTTACGGTAGAACTTCACAAAAACAAGTACATCATTAATCGTAAGAAGGTATACCGGTTAATGAAGGAGAACCATTTACTAAACCCAAAACGGATAACGCCAAATCAATTGAAAAACTATGTTAAGTATTCTCAACCCTATCCGTCTCAACCCTTTGAAATGCTCGAAATTGACATAAAATACATTTACATCAGGGGAGACAGAAGGAACGCATACCTGATTACCATACTGGATGTTTTTACCAGAAATGCGCTGGTTTGGAGTTTGGCATATACAATGAAAAGCAGGCAGGTTGTACAACTGATAGATCAACTTATCCTAAATTATTTACAGCCTGAGAATGTATTGAAAAGACATATACTGGTTACCCTAAGAAGTGATAACGGTAGCCAGTTCGTTGCAAAAACAGTACGGGAACACTTAAAGGAGAACCAGATATTTCAAGAGTTTATAAAACCTGCAACTCCACAGCAGAACGGTTATGTCGAATCTTTTCATAGTACTGTTGAAAAGTTGGTGTGTCGAAAATTTGAATTTGAAAGTATGGCACATGCACAAAGAACTTTCCAAAATTTCTATGAAACTTATAACAAGAAAAGAATGCTCAAGTGTTTATTGTTTAAGTCTCCGAATGAGTTTCTTGAAGAATGGAACAAAGGAAATATAGTTGTCGTTTATCATGTCAAAACAAAAAAACAAAAATTTTTCTTCAGAGAGAAACAGAACATAAAACCTGTCCTGCTTCCCTCCCGAAGAAACTTTTTAAATGGTCTTAGCAAAGATAAAATGAATAATAATAATTTGTATAATTGTAAACTAAATCAGTCCTAATAATAGGGGGTTGGTGCAAGATGAGCCGAGACTAATATCCAGAAAACGTATTAACTCTTTATCTGTTTACCTTCCAGCTCCTTCTGAAATATTTGCCGGGATTGAAACTGCCGATCTTTGCATTTGGCTTATTATTCCAAATTTCTCATTAGTAGGAAATTCACCTGTAATAGCATAAACTTCCGTAACAAAATGAATACTTCCTTTCCAAATATTCCAATGTCTAAAATTTCTCATAGTAACACCATTAGTATTTCTAAAATCGTTCCATGACAAATGCTAATAGCTAATTGCCAATTGCCAACATCAAGTTATCGGCTCAAAATCCGGATCAACATATCTTTTGATCAACTCTCTCATTTCGTCAACGGTTACCCACTGCTCGTTTTTACCCGAACTGTAATTAAATCCTTCGGGAACTTCCTTCCCTCCAAAATGTTTTAAATATTTTTCCTTATCTACACCAGAAGGCAGGATAGCATAATATTTCCCAATATCTATCGTGTTCATTGCATCACTTACCGTTATCATTTCTTCATGAATCTTTTCTCCCGGACGGATGCCTACATCCACAAGTTTTACCTTCGGTGCAATGGCTTTAGCAACCGTTTCAATTTTATAGGAAGGTATTTTGGGTACAAAAAGTTCTGCTCCCAGTGCATTCTCAACAGCCCATAATACCATTTCCACACCATCTTCAAGTGATATATTAAAACGAGTCATATCCCTATGAGTGATAGGTAAAACCCCTTCTTTTGCTTTATTCCGGAAAAAAGGAATTACAGAGCCTCTCGATCCCATCACATTGCCATATCTTACAACGGAGAAACGTAAATCTCTATGTCCCTTGATATTATTCGCTGCTATAAACAATTTATCGGAAACAAGTTTTGTTGCCCCGTATAAATTGATAGGTGCTGCTGCTTTATCTGTAGATAAGGCAACAACAACTTTAACATTTGTTGCCAATGCACCATCAATTACATTTTGAGCACCTCCGATATTTGTTTTAACAAATTCATCCGGATTATATTCGGCAGCCGGCACCTGCTTTAATGCAGCAGTATGAATAATTATGTCTATACCTTCGCAAGCCCTGATAAAGCGATTTCTGTCGCGTACATCGCCAATAAAAAACCTTACCTGAGGAAATTTACTTTCGGGATAGAGCTGTGCCATATTAAATTGCTTCAATTCATCCCGCGAATAAATCACCAAACGCTTAACGTTAGGATATTTGTTTAGAATGGTTTCTGTAAATTTCTTACCAAAAGAACCGGTTCCTCCGGTGATTAAAACTGATTTTCCGTTTAGCATAGTTCTATCTTTATTATGATTTTTGTTTCTTTTATTTTCTCTTGTTTATTCTCTTTGTTTATGAAATTCGTGTTGGGTGATGAGTGTTGGGTGTTGGGTGATGGGTTGTTGATGCCTGAATAGCGTTGACCGTTTTCACTTACTTATGCTCATCTTTTTTCTTAATGTAGATTCATTTCTGCCTCGTCGGTTTACCTGCCTAGCGGCAGACAGGAGTTAAGGGCCATTAAGAATTTAGGTTAACTTTTCTTCCTTAGTGATTCAAAATACCATTCCGCCACCTTCTCAAATCCCGTTCGGGCATCGTATTCCGGTTTATAATCCAGAATCATTTCCGCTTTTTTTATGCTTGCCTGTGAGTGGGGTATATCTCCCGGGCGAAAGGGACCAAACTCGGGCTCTATCTTTTGTATCTCTCTGTCAAACCGGGCAAGGTTATCACGTAAAGCTTCAAAAAGTTCTATTAAATTGGTGTTACCGCCGTAGGCTACGTTGAAGACTTCGGAGAAGAACGTATCGGCATGGGTGGTGTTTCCGTTAGCTTTTTGCAATGCTCCGGCTTCCTGTTGCTTTTGATTATAATATTTGTGGAAATCCAGTTCCACGTTATAGTATTCGTGCTGCCCTTTGGCTATCTGCTCCTGCGGGGTAAACAAAGCTTTTTCGTTGGCTTGTATTACGTTTTCGATATATGTAAAATCGCGGCTGTAGCTGCCGTCACCGTTTATCACCGGGCTTTCGTGGTTTATGAGTTTTTTCACCCATAGCGGAATGACGGCGGCATAGGCACCGTCGGGGGTCTGGCGTTTTCCGAAGACATTGAAGTAGCGCAGTCCGATGCACTGCATACCATAGGTTTTGGCAAAAACATCGGCATAGAGCTCGTTAACATATTTGGTGATGGCATAAGGAGAAAGGGGCTTGCCAATTTCATCTTCTACTTTTGGAAGTTTTTTTGAGTCGCCGTAGGTGCTGGAGCTGGCAGCATAAACAAAGCGTTTAACTCCCTCATCCCTAGCAGCAACCAACATGTTTAAAAAGCCACCAATATTTACTTCATTCGTCGTTATGGGGTCATTTATAGAGCGCGGCACGCTACCCAGTGCGGCTTCGTGTAGCACATAGTCACAACCAGCTACTGCTTTCCGGCAGGTTTCCAAGTCTCTAATATCGCCTTTGATAAAAGTAAAATCAGGATTGTCAAAATGGTGGTTTATATTATGTTCAAAGCCCGTGGAAAGGTTATCGAGCACAACAACCCGGTGTCCTGTTTCTAAAAAGTAGTCAACGAGGTTTGAGCCGATAAATCCGGCACCGCCGGTGATAAGGATTTTGGATTTGGCTATTATTCTTTTTTCTTGCATGTTATTTTTAATATTTGGGTGAATACGGGGAGTTTGCAAACGAACGAGGTTTTAAAAAAGGTTCAAAGTTCAAAGTTTAAGGTTCAAAGCCAGCTTGGAACTTGGAACATTTTTATGAGTAACGACAAACCAGGGGTTTAAAAGGTTCTCTTTGTTATAACGTAAATCGTTGTTTGTTTTCATATCCGTTACTTTTCCTCCGGAAGCACGGACAACTGCATCGCCGGCAGCGGTGTCCCATTCCATGGTGGGGGCAAAACGGGGGTAAATATCGGCTACGCCTTCGGCGACCATGCATAATTTCAGGGAACTTCCTTTGGAAACGAGCTCCACTTTCTTATACTGCAATTTAATCTTATCAATAAATTCTTTAGTCTCATCATTAAGATGTGAACGGCTGGCCACCACACCCACAAAATCTTTGTTATGAAATTTTGCAAGGGGAAGTTTATTTTCGGGGGTTAAAGCGGTTTGCATATTGGCTTTAGAGGCGTTCTCTAATTTAAAGGCTCCTTTCGCTTTTTCTCCTATGTAAATTTCGTCCAAAACCGGAGCATATACCACGCCCATGACCGGCACACCCTTTTCGACAAGGGCAATATTTACCGTAAATTCTCCGTTTCGCTTAACAAACTCTTTTGTTCCATCCAGCGGGTCAACCACCCACATTTTATTCCATTTTTTTCGTTCCTCATAAGGAATGTTTCGGCCTTCTTCGCTTAAAACGGGTATTCCGGTTTTTTCGAGGTAACCGGCAATAATGGTGTGTGCTTTTCTGTCGGCGAGTGTTAAAGGAGAGCGGTCTTCTTTGTACTCCACGTCAAAATCAGAATGATAGACATCCAAAATGGCTTTTCCGGCGGAGAGGGAGGCGGTGATTATGGTGGTTAAAAGGTTCAAGGTTTAAAGTTCAAGGTTTGAGGTTTGAGGTTCAAAGTTTAAAGTTCTGAGCAAGCTGGAAGGATATTGACTTTCCTTATTGCGTTAAGTACAGGGAGTTTGCTTCGGTCGTGCCTCCCTCGCAAAGTCGTGCTATTATACAAGATTTTATCGAAGCATGGTTCCCATCACTAATCCTCTATCAATACCACGAATTTGCGAGCGGAGCGTGGCAATCTCTTTATACGTTAGAGCGGAAAGTACATCAAGGCGAAAAGTATGCCAGAGCGGGAGCTTTTAAGTTGATTCGTTTCCATCCAAGGGGAGTTTGCTTCGGTCGTGCCTCCCTCGCAAAGTCGTGCTTCTATAGAAGTTTCCATTCCACCCCCTTGCCACCCACAAGCTTACGCACTCCCCCGCCAGCGGGGGACATACGTACGGATTTTGCGAGCGGAGCGATAGCGGAGAGAAGCAATCTCCTTATACGTCAGAGCGGAAAGTACATCAAGGCGGAAAGTACGCCAGAGCCTACAGGTCGTCATAGAGGTCTTTCCATTCCGGGTTCATCGCTTCAATTAGTTTTACTTTTTTTGCTCTGGAACCAGCTTTCAGTTGTTTTTCTCTCGCCCGCGCGGTAATAATGCTATCAAACGTCTCATACCAAACTAACTTATCCACAATTATATCTGGCAGTAAAGGAGTTTTTATACTTTTTTGTTTTGTGACTTTGGATTCGATACTTCAGTTCACTTGTTACACCAGTATAAATAACGCCGTTTGGCCTGTTGGCAGTCATATAGGTCCAGGATTTCATCTGTTGCTTTTGTTATTTTTTCAACGAGCAGTCGCGTCCGTCAGCAGGCCTATGAAACTCAATTAGCATTTAATTAATCTTCAATCCAAACTGCAATGTAAGTCCTACAACAGCTACAACCATAAAGAGCAATGTCAGGGGCAGGCCGATACGAAAGTAATCTTTGAAATTGTAGCCGCCGGGGCCGTAAACCATCAAATTTGTTTGGTAACCAATGGGGGTCATAAAACTTCCGGCTGCTGCAAAAGCAACGAGCAAGACAAACGGTTTGGGATTTAAAGATAACTGGCTGGCAAGACTGAGGGCGACAGGGAAAATGATAGCGGCAGCTCCTATATTTGTAATGATTGATGCCAACAAATTGGTGAGGAGAAAAACACCCATGAGGAGAACAACAATACCGTAAGGTTGCAGTACCGATAATATTAAATGAGATAAATCAGCGGCGATAGAAGTTTTTATCATAGCTTCACCCAATGCGATGGATAAAGCAATGATTAAAATCAAATTGTAATTGATTCCTCTGTAAATCTCTTTTGGAGATGCTATTTTGCTTAATAATAGTATAATAATAAATACTAAAAGTGAAGTAAATAACGGAACCAGTCTTAACGAGGAGAGCAGTACCGTTGTAATGAGTCCGCCAAGAATTAAAATGCTTTCACCTGCGGGCATCTTTTCTATTTTCCGGACATTGTTGATAATGTAAAAATCTTTATTTGCTTGTGACCTTTGTTCAAAATCTTCTCCTACAATTAATAACAGCAAGTCCCCGGCAATAAGTTTCACATCTCCTATTTTACCACTTATTTTCTCTCCATTCCTGTGGATTGCAAGAATAGCGGCATCGAAACGCGCTCTGAAATTACTTGCTTTTATCGTTTTCGAGATAAGACTTGAATTGGGAGCGATGGCAATTTCCAATAATTCGGTTTTAGTACGTTTGTTGAACAGTCCCAGATGTGCGGGCTGCAGCATGTTGTTTCCCTGAACCATGTCTGCAATTGTCCCGGTATTCCCTGCAAAAACAAGCAAATCGTTTTCTTTGATAATGGTCTGAGGTGTAACGGGAGAGATATTTTCTTTATCACGGATAATTTCTACCAGAAACAAACCTTTTAAACCTCTTAGTTTGGCCTGCTCGATGGATTTATTATGGTAATTTGAACCTTTTTTTACTTTGACTTCAACAATATATTCTCTGGAGCGTTCGGTAACTTCTTCTACAATATCGGTTTTATCGGGCAACAGTTTATCTGCAAACAAAACCAAATATAGTCCGCCTAAAATAATCATCGCCAAACCAACCGGCGTAAAATCGAAAATATTTAATGTTTTAAAAAGAGGGAAAACATTTTGTTCAGCCACCATTCCGTTGACGACAAGGTTTGTTGATGTTCCGATTAACGTGGCAGTACCCCCGAGAATAGCAGCATAAGAAAGAGGAATGAGTAGTTTGGAAGGGGCAATGTTGTTTCTTTTCCCCCAATTATGTACATAGGGCATCATAATGGCTACCAAAGGCGTGTTGTTGATTAATGCGGAAAGTGCTGAAACGGGAAAGAGAAGCTTAAAAAGGAACTTTTTATAGGTATAGGTGCGTTTAAAAAAACGGTTAAACATGTTATCAATCAGCGTTGATTTTCTAATTATCTCGCCAATAAGCAGTAAGAGCACAATGACGGCCAACTGTTCATTGGCAAAGCCACTCATTATCTCTTTTGGTGTCAATATTCCGGTGATTCCCAGCACACTGATTCCAATCATGAAAGTAAATCCGGATCCAAAATAGCCTTTATAAAGAGAGACTATCATGAACAGGATAACGAGGAGTACTATGATTTGGTTAAAATTCAAAGTTTAAAGTTTCAGGTTCAAAGTTCAAAGTTCAAAGTTAGATAACCTGGGTTGGGTCGAAGCGGATTTCGGGGAGGATTTTCAGAAGCATCTGGCGTAATGTTTTATCCATTTCGGGACTGGTATTATCTACTTTTAAAAAAGGTTTTTCAGGTACTTCAAAAGGGGCGGAGACTCCGGTGAAATTTTTTATTTCGCCTGCTCTGGCTTTTTTATACAGTCCTTTGGGGTCGCGTTGTTCACAAACTTCGAGCGGCGTATCGATAAAAATCTCCAGAAAATCTTCATCACCAATGATTTCCTTGGCCATCTGCCTCATTTTATGGGTCGGGCTGATAAAGGCACAAATAAGAATGATGCCGCAATTCATAAACAGTTTTGAGACTTCGGCAATCCGCCGGATATTTTCCATCCGGTCTTCATCGGTAAACTGCAGGTTTTTATTAATTCCGGAACGGACATTATCGCCATCAAGGATTTGGCAGAAATAATTGAGTTCGAACAGTTTTTTTTCCAGCACGCTGGCCAATGTGGTTTTTCCGGAACCGGAAAGGCCGGTAAACCAAATGACTTTTGCCCTTTGTTTCAGGTAAATTTCTTTGGCTTTACGGTCTTTTATCTTGTCGAATACGGTGTAAATATGATTTTTTGTCATGGGATTGATGAGTTTTGGATACCGGGGTTTTGTTCATGGGGCTTCATGTCTGCCTTGCCGGCAGAGAGGGGCGCATGGATTGGTTTTTCTTCTATGATTTGGATTGATTGAAGTCGCTAACGCTTCTTCAACTTTTTTTGTCATCCCTGCTTGCTGTTGTGCCAACGGCGGGGCAGGCGGATTGAACGGAAAGTACATCAAGGTCGAAAGTACGCCAGAGCGGGAGCTTTTAAGTTGATTCGTTTCCAGCCAAGGGGAGTTTGCTTCTCTCGCCCGAGGCGAGATCGCAAAGTCGTGCTACTATACTGAATTCTATTGAAGCAAAGTTTCCATCACTAATCCACTATCAATGTACTAATTTGCGAGCGGAGCGATAGCGGAGAGAAGCAATCTCTTTATACGTCAGAGCGGAAAGTACATCAAGGCCGAAAGTACGCCAGGGCGGAAACTTTTATGTTGATACGTTTCCAGGCAAGGGGAGTTTGCTTCTCTCGCCCGAGGCGAGATCGCAAAGTCGTGCTACTATACTGAATTCTATTGAAGCAAAGTTTCCATCACTAATCCTCTAACAATGCCACGAATTTGCGAGCGACGCGATAGCGGAGCGTGGCAATCTCCTTATACGTCAGAGCGGAAAGTACATCAAGTCCGAAAGTACGCCAGGGGCGGGAGCTTTTAAGTCGATTCGTTTGTCATCGAAAGTTTTTTGTTATCTCTTCTTTTAGTTGTGTAAACCAGCGGGTCAGGCGGTTTGCATGGATTGGTTTTTCTTCTATGAATTAGATGAATTTCAGTCGCTGACGCTCCTTCAACTTTTTTGTCATCGGATTGAGCGGATTGAACGGATTTTATTTGTCGCCATGCGACAAATTCTTCTTTTTGTCTGGGTCGGGACAAGTTGTAATTCGTGTAACCTATCTGCCGTCAGGCAGGGATTTTTTATTTTCGCGATGCGAAAAGGAATCCGCTTAATCCGTTTAATCCGATGATGGTTGTTTTTCTTCTATGTGTTTAAGTCGCTGCGCTCCTTTAATTACTTGTCATCGGATTTAACGGATTGAACGGATTTTATTTGTCGCAAGGCGACAAATTTTCGTCCTATCTGAATCGGGACAAGTTGTAATTCGTGTAACCTATCTGCCGTCAGGCAGGGATTTTTTATTTTCGCGATGCAAAAAGGAATCCGCTTAATCTGTGTAATCCGATGATGGTTTGTTTTTATCGTCGAAGTAATCTTGTCCTGTGCAAGAGCAGTATTTATCATTGTAGATGTTTTTTGTCAATTCCTTTTGTTAGTTGTAATGTAGTTTTGGAGTAGCTACAAAAAGTTTGAGCACTATTCCGGGGTTTAGGGGATTATTTCCCAAAATCCTTTTTTACGCCCACCTTGTCTTTTAATGATGTTGTCAGCTTTAAGTTTTTCTATATCACGTTTTATGGTTTTTATACTAACGCTAAGCTCTTTAGCCATTTCTTCCATGGTAACACCTGTATTTGCTTTTATCAATTTCAAAATTAAATCTACTCTTTTTTCTTTTGGGACATCTTTTGGGACATCTTTTGGGACATCTTTTGGGACATCAGAGTATGTTTTTTGTTGATCGTATTTTAACCGAACAAAGAAACCGTTACCTATCTCTTTGTATTGAAAAACCATAGTAGGATACATGCTTATTTCTTTACGTACTCTTATGTAACCACTACCATATTTTTCTATATCTTTTGTCAGATAAAATGCTTCGGCAATCAGCTTATTTCGCGTATTTGATTGATAATCGTCTGTTTTAGGGTTTATTATGAAATAACGTATCTGGAATCGGCGAAGTAATTTTGTTCTTTTTCAAGACGCAAAAGTTGCGAATAGCCACAGTTTATTTAAAACTTTTGCAACGATGAAAAAGGGCAAAAGAACGAGTCAA
>VAPG01031798.1_pt1 | contig 10089 bp, 5 predicted proteins | sample 3393851 | NCBI WGS metagenome assembly VAPG01 (sample SAMN08290438, study PRJNA428436) | hydrothermal vent metagenome | isolation source: Deep-sea hydrothermal vent chimney | place: Atlantic Ocean: South-mid Altantic Ridge | depth 2194 m m
GCAGCAGATAGGCCCGCCGGGACCACAGGGACACACGTAAGCGCTCCATGAACACCCTGTTGCACGCGCTCAAGCCCCCCGATATACAGGGGTATTATCGGATGCCTCGATCACGTACAACAGGGCGCCCCTGAAACGCTTACATTCCGGGGTATTATCAAGTCAAGAGTGTGGTTAATGGGGCATTTACGGACACACTCAAGCGGCACCCGGTCCGGGGGCGGGGTCATCTCTTGCCGGCCGGGCCTGCCGCGCCCCGATCCGTGCCGCTTGCCCGCAAATCCAGGGCTACCAGCCGGGAGTAGGCGCCCCCGGCGGCCATCAGTTCATCATGGCTCCCCTGCTCAACGATCCGGCCGCGGTCCATGACCACTACCCGGTCGGCCCGGCGCACCGTTGACAGGCGGTGGGCGATAATCAGCGAGGTCCTGCCCTCGAAACCGGCGGCTACCGCCTGTTCCAGCATGTTTTCCGTTTCGGAATCAACAGCGGATGTGGCCTCGTCAAGGATCAGGATTGCCGGGTCACGGCACATGACCCTGGCAAAGCAGAGCAACTGTTTTTCCCCGGCGGAAAAATCCAGGTGGCCCTCGCCTATCATCGTCTCAAGGCCGTCGGGCAGGCCGGCCACAAAAGGCCCCATACCTGTTTCCCTGATGATCTCCTCAACCCGGGAACGATCATGGCCCGTGTCCATGACGATGTTGGCCAGCAGCGTGTCGGGCAGGACAAAGACATCCTGCATGATGACACCGACGATCTTCCTCAGGTCATGCGGCCGGTATTCCCGCAGGTCCCGGCCGTCGATCAGTATTCTCCCCTGCTGCGGGTCATAAAAGCGGACCAGAAGGTTGATCAGGGTACTCTTCCCCGAGCCGGTCGCACCGACTACGGCCACGGTTTCACCGGCAGTGACGGTCAGGCTGATATGACGGAGAATCGGCTGGTCCGGTTCGTAGCCGAAACAGACATCGTCAAAAACCAAATCACCTTGAATCCGCTCCGGCTCCACCGGCACCACAGGGGCATTGATACTCTTTTCAGTGTCGAGAAGGTTAAAAATTCGTTCAGCGGAAGCCATGGCCGACTGGACAATGGAATACTTCTGGTACAGTTCCCGCAGGGGTTGAAAAAAAAGCCGCATGTAGGAAAAAAAGGCGACCAGTTCCCCGAGGCTCAGCTCCCGCCTTATAATCTCGCCGCCGCCGTACCAGAGAATCAGGGCAATGGCGGCAGAGCTCATTACTTCGCTCATCGGCATAAAGGTGCCGAACAGCTTGATCTGTCTCAGCGTCAGGTCCTGATACTCCCTGGTCAGTACGTCGAACTTCCGGAAGCTGTCCTGCTGCCGGCCGAATAGCTGGAGAACACTGATGCCGGAGATCGCCTCCTGGAGGAAACTGTTCAGCCGGGACAGTTGCCGGCGGATGGCGCGAAACCGTTGCCGGGCCAGCCGTGAGAAGATCACGGTAATCAAGGCGGCCAGCGGCACAAAAATGGACATGACCAGGGCCAGCCGGACGTTCATGAGAAAGAGGATCACCAGGATGCCGGCCAGCCTGAGAAAATCGTTAAAAAGAGTGACCATGACCGAGGTGAACATTTCATGCATGTTCTGGATGTCGTTGGTCAGCCTGGTGACCAGTCGGCCGACGGCCTGATTGTTGAAAAAGGCCAGGTCGAGATCCAGCATATGACTGTAAAGGTCACGGCGCATGGCATGCATGATCCATTGGCCGATCGTCTCCAGGACCACAACCTGGAAAAAACCGGCCAGGAAAACAAGCCCGACCAGGATGCCGTAAACGACGGCGATCCGGCCAAGCCCTGCAATGCGCTGTACTGCGGGCAGGCTGGTGTTCATGATAAAGCCGTCAATACCCATCTGCATCAGATGCGGCAGTCCCAGGGTCGCACCGGTCACCACCAGAGACAGGAGAACGGCCAGGACCAGGCCCGGCCGGTACCCGGCACCGTAACGAAGAATTCTCAGCCAGATATGCAGGTCACGGAGCGATCCCACCCGGCCTTCTTCACTGTAGCCGAAATTATACATTAATCCCCTGCCTTAAAGACGAAGCGGATTGCCCGGCAATTCCGTTGTTTTCTCCTGCGTCCGGCCCGTGCAACTGTTTTTCATGCATAAACCGGTACAAGGCGTTTCTCAGGAAAAGCTCTGCATGCCCGCCCCTGTCGACAATGGTTCCCTGCTCCATAATCACGATCTCGTCCGTTTCCGACAGCAGCTTGATCCTCTGGGAAACGATGAGGACCGTTTTCCCCCGCAATCCCTGGCGGAGGGCGACGATGACGGCATATTCCGTCTCGACGTCGAGGGCGGACAGGGCGTCATCGATAATGAGAACCGGCCGCCGGCACAGCAGTGCCCTGGCCAGGGCCAGGCGCTGTCGCTGCCCGCCCGAGAGTTTAACGCCCCGCTCACCGATGATGGTCTCGTACCCCTGGGAAAATCGCAGGATCTCGTCATGAACAGCCGCCTGCCGGGCGGCCTCTTCTATTTCCGCCCGGCAGGCGCCGGGACGCCCCATGGCAATGTTGACGGCCACGGTATCGGAAAACAGTACCGTCTCCTGCCCCACATAGCCGATCCGGCTGCGAACGGCATCAAGGGACAGACTGTTCACGTCGCTGCCGGCGAAAAAAAGGCAGCCGTCCGCAACCGGGTAGAGCCGGGCCAGCAGCTTGCAAAGGGTTGACTTGCCGCTGCCGGTCCTGCCGGTGAGGCCGAGAATCCCCGGACCGATGTCCAGGGAGATATGGCGCAGGGCCGGATGGGTTGTCGCCGGGTAGGCAAAGCTGAGGTCCCGAAGCCGGAACCCCGGCACGGCTATATTGAGCCGCTTGGCAGGGGCCAGGTCCTGCAACCGGGGGGAAGAGCTCAGCAGCTCATGAATGCGGCCCAGGGAGGTCATGCCCCGCTGGGCCAGGTTGGTCACCCAGCCGATAGCCATCATCGGCCATACCAGCATGTACAGATAGGTGATAAAGGCGACAAAGTCCCCGAGGCTGATACGGCCGCCGATAACCAGGCGGCCGCCGAAGTAGAGAACCAGGAGCATGCCCATATTGCCGACCAGGCCGGCAACGGGAAACAACAGGCCCTGAATCGTCGCCACTCGTATATTACTGTGGACATAGGCCCGGCCCAACTGTTCAAAGTCGCGCTCCTGCAGATTCTCCATGGTATAGGCCTTGACCAGACGAATGGAGACAAGCGTTGTCCTGACAAATTCGGTGAGCAGGGAGAACTGTTCCTGCACGATATTGAACCGCTGATGCAGCCTGGCCGAAAGGAGACGGGTACAGAGGGCGAGAAGCGGCATGGGCAGCAGGGCCAGCAGGGTCAGCCGGAGATGGATGTGGACCATGAAACCAATGGCCGCGCAGGACATGACCAGGGCATCGACGGCAGCCACCAGCCCCATGCCGCAGGCCATCTGTACCGCCAGCAGGTCATTGCTGGCGTGGGCCATAATATCCCCGGTTGTTCGCTGCTCGAAAAAGGACCGGTCCAGGGTGAGGATATGGGAAAAAATACGGTTGCGCAGGTTGCGCTCAAGTAGCCGGGAAAAACCAATGATCAGGTAACGCCAGACAAAACGGAGCATTGCCACGGCAAGAGCGATAAGAAGAATCAGACCACCGATTGCCAGCAGGTGATGCGTGGTGGCCGTGCCGTCGGCCAGGCCGTCGACGCCGATTTTGAGCAGGTGGGGGATAGTGAGCTGCAGGAAATCGACGGCGATCAGGGCGACCAGGCCCAGGGCGAGTCGACGGCGATGGAGAAAAAAAACAGGCAAAACGAGCCCCAGTACCGCCCGTTTGCCGGCCGGCCGCCTCGCCTGCCCGGCCTGCGCGGAACTTTCCTGGTTCACGGCCGGGGCCGCGGCAGTTCATTGCCGGCCAGGCCAGGCCCGCTGGACCGTCCATGGCCGCCACCCTGGCCGGGAGGTGGTGCAAAGGCTTTTTTTCGATACAATCGCATACAAGGGACGCCCATCGAAAGACGCCTACGGGATCTCCAATAACGCCCTGGCTGCGGCGACGATTTCCTGCACGTCAAACGGTTTGCTGAAAATCAGGTCCGCCCCAAGCTCCAAGGCCGCCGGCAGGTAAGCCTCCGGCCCGATCCGGCCGCCGCCGGAAATGGCGATTATTTTTATGCCTTGGTATAGTTTTTTAAGGCTTGTAATCGTTTCAAGCCCTTCCTGCTCGGGCATGATCAAATCGGTAATCACCAGGTCGGCGGGCCGTTGTCCCTGGAGCCGCATGGCCACCCGGCCGTTTTCGGCCACAGCCACGTCAAAGCCCGCCCACTCCATTACCTCCTGGAGCAGTGTCCGGATCTGTTCATCATCATCAACAATTAAGACTCTCATCTCTGATCACGACCGGATAAAATTTCACGGATTGTTCTGGCAAGGACATTCATATCAAGCGGTTTGGGCAAGAATCTACAGTTAATCGTCTTGCTCGCCTCATCGGCTATAGCAGCTTCGCTGAAACCGGAGCAAAGGATGACCGGCAACCCCTTGCGAAACTTGATTATTTCCTCTGCAAGCTGCAACCCGGTTATCCCGGGCATGGAGTAGTCGGTGATGACGAGGTCGATGTCCGCCGCCTCCGCCTTGATCATGGCCAGGGCCTGATCCCCGCTTCTGGCAATATATACCTGATAGCCGAGATACTCTAACATCCGGCTACTCATTTTTACAATATCTTCTTCATTATCGACAAACAAAATTTTTTCATTACCGCGGGGCAGCCCCAGCACCGCGTCTTTTACCTCAACGTCGGCCTCTTTGACCGCAGGGAAGAAAACGGTAAAAACCGACCCCTTGCCCTGCTCGGACTGAACATTGATTACCCCGTCATGGGCCGAAACAATGCCGTGAATAACGGCCAGCCCCATGCCGGTACCCTCGCCGACGGCCCTGGTTGTAAAAAAAGGATCGAAAATGCGGTTCATTACCTCTTTACTCATGCCGTGCCCGGTATCCCGGACAGCCAGGGCCACGTAGCGTCCCGGTTGCAGTTCGGGATAGCGCTTCAACTCCTCCGGGCCTGCTTCAATTGACCGCAGGGAGATATCAAGTTGTCCCCCTTTCTCCTTCATAGCCTGGGCCGCGTTGGTGCAGAGATTCATGAAAACCTGGTGTACCCGGGTCAGGTCGGCATAGATATGGTCGATATTCTTGTCCAGAGTGAAGTTGATCTCAATGTTGGCCGGCAGGGATGCGCGCAGGAGCTTGATCGCCTCCTTGATGACCGGGGTAACCAGGACATTGCGACGCTGCGTCTGGGTCTGCCGGCTGAAGGTCAGAATCTGGCTTACCAGTTCCTTGGCCCGGTTGCCGGCCTTTTTGATCGCCTGCAGGTTCACCCGGACATCCTGCAAGGTGATCCCGGGGTCCCCGGCAGGGGTACTGTTCATATCCTGCCGGGATGGGATACGGTACAGGAGCAGATCGGCATTGCCGAGGATCGCCCCGAGGATGTTATTGAAATCATGGGCGATGCCGCCGGCAAGCGTGGCGATGGCTTCCATTTTCTGGGCCTGGATCAGCTGCTTCTTCAGATTTTTTTCCTTGGTGATATCTCTTGCCGTATGCACGAAACCCATGATTTCCTTACCGTCAAGCACAGGGGAGCAGGAGACGAGGAAGGTTTTGCCGAGATAGCTGTGCTCTATTTTTTGTTCATGGGTGGCGCCGTCGAAAGATGCGGCAGAGGCCGGGCAGTTTGCGCACGGCTTGGAGCCGGCGGCGAACAACGTGTAACAGTTCCGGCCGACAATCACCTCGCCGTCCGGGCTCAATAATTTCTGGGCGGCCTTGTTGGCGACGACGATCTCCAGATCCTGGTCAAGAATTGTGACCGGATCGCTGATGGCGTCAAAAGTGCTTTGCCACTCATGAACCGAACAATGGAGTGCGCGGTTGGCCTCCTGCCGCCGCCGCACCTCCTTCTCCAGGTGACGGTTTGTCTCTTCAAGTTCGGCCGTTCTCTTCTCGACCAGGGCTTCCAGCTGCTCGCCCGCCTTGTGCAACTCTTCATTTTTCCCGCGCAGCCTGTCGTTTAGTTCCCCGATCCGGCCGAGTATCGTGTTAAAACTGAAGTAGAGGATCACGGTGGCGACCACCAGAAGTGTCAGGGTGATGGCAATCAATCTGAATAGATCACGGTGCTGCGATCCGACTAGGCTGGTCACATCCAGGGCCTGAATGATCCGGCCGATCTCTTTGCCCTGAATATTCTTGATCACATACGAGGTAAAAATATCGTAAACGCCGTTGTCGGTGTCCAGGGTTTGATTCTTATTGCGAATATGCAGCCGTTGCGCATTGCCGGTGAAAAAAGGGTCATTGTAGGCATAGATCATTCCGCCGTCGACAGGAAAGGCGGCACGGTCTTTCAATGCATCCTTGTCAATCCGGCTGCCGGTCAGCAGCAGCGCCACCGGCAGATCGAGTTTGTCCCGGAGCGCATCGAGAAACTCGTCGATCCGGATGCCGAAACTCATGCTGCCGATATACTTTTTCTGCTCGAAAACCGGCTGGACAATAAAAAAATCCAGGCCGTAGCAGTCATCTTCAAAGCCGCTGGCCATCCTGGGACCACCCACGCCGTCGGTCACCTTGGGAAAACAGGAGCATGCTTCTTCATCCTGACCAGGTTTATCTATCTGCAGGAATAGAGAATTATCCGGCAGGACAAAATTAAGATGCGAGAAGTACTCGTCTTCCCGCCTGAGCTGTTTAAAGACCGGGATGGTCGCCTTGAACAGCTTGTGCCGCTCACGACCGGCGAAAAGTTGGACAATGTCACGGCGGGAATAGATCAAACCCTGGATACGGCCTCGGTACTGCTGGTTGAGGCGGTCGGCAACCGTGGCAATCAGGGTCCTGGCCACGATTTTATTGCTGTCAATAGTCAGCTGCCGGTTTTCCTGTTGCTGGTGGATAAAAATATAAAGATAACACCCGGACAGCGCCAGAATGACGACAAGCATTGACAGAATGGTCTTGGTTCGGATCTGCATAGCGATTACGGCCGGCTTTCGATTACGGTGAATCGGTGTTTGAACACTGTTTCGCGGAAAAATCGGGTGAGGCCGTTCCTGCGGCCGACGATCCGGACCTGTTCCGGGATCAGGTCCGAAACCTTGTTACGCAAAATTGACATTTTATACTCGATATGACCGGCAAACCTGTTGTCCAGATACCAGGCATAGAAGAGGCCAAACAGGAGCCCCGGCGGCGTAAAACCCTCTGTACCGTTCACCAGCCTGGTATAGAGGAGCGGATCGTGCTGCGAGACGCGCATGCGGGCGAGCTGCAGGTAAATTTTCAGCTCGCCGCCGGCCAGGAAACTGTTGCAGTCCCGGGGCTCTCTCAGGGTCAGCCGGAAAACCCGGCCGATACTCTCCCCGTCAGCGTCGACATCCGCCATCCTTTTCTCCCTGGCGTAATTGCCGAGCAGCGACTCGCCAAGGGCCACGAGAAAGGCCATTTCAAAGCGGCCGGGATCTTCAAGCTGATCCAGGCGGATCGTAATACAACCGTTCGACGGGTCATAAAAGGAAAAGACATTATCCCACTGCTGGCAGCGCCGCCAGTGGGCGGAATCCACCAGGACAATGCCCCGAACGAGTTGCAGGTGCTGAAGCAGAATATCATGGTGGTGCCAGATCACCTCGGCGACGCGTTCAAAGAGGTGTAACCGCTCCGCCCCGGGCAGGGACTGCGCCTGTCCGGCCTGGCCGGTAATCTGCTGCCAGGTGAGGCCCCGGAGCCAGGCCCTGATGGACCGGTAGCGTTGGCAGGGAATGGCCAGGTCGTCCCGGACCAAGGGGACGGTTTTTTCCGGGCCGGCGCTGGTTGCACCCCTGGGGGTATGGGCAAGCAAACCATGGACGTTCAAGTTCCAAAGTGTCCGGATCGACATGGCCAGGGCATCGGGATCGTGCTGGATAACCCGGCGCCGGCGCAACAGTTCCTTGGAGAAAATGCAGGCCTCCACCGGCTCAAACCCCATCTCGCGCAAGGGCTGCCGGTCCAGGTAGATAGGCTCCTTATCTTCCAGCGCATAGTTCCGCAAGACGGAGCCGGGGATATCTCCGAGTCCCAGGGCCAGGATATGCGAAAACAATTGCTCGACCCCGCCCGGGATATTCCGGACATAGGCCCGGATGAGGTCGGAGACATGAAACTTGCGCTCCGGCGCATCACGGGCGGCATCGGTTTCCCCTTTTTGCACCCAGATGTTGGCAATCAGCAGTTTCAGGGCCCGGTCATTCGCCCTGACCGCTTCGGCCAGGCCGGGGACCTGTAGAATAGGAACCACTGAAGAGTAGAGACTGCCGGGCGCAAAGATTATAATATCCGCCTCCCCGATCACCCGGCTGACCAGGGGCGGCAAACGGGGAGTACGGAAAAATCTGACTATGACCCGGTCAACCGGATAGCCGCGCCGGGCATGGCCGGACTTATACTCACCGGTCACCAGCACCCCGTTACCGTACAGGATCTGCAACTGGGCGGCGGTGGCGGTACAGGGCAGAACCGCCTGGGCCGGCGCGCCGAGCCGGGACGACAGCGCGGCCAGGCCGCGAATGGTGGCATTGTCAATTGCCTCGTCATCTGCCGCCGGCTCGGTATGAGTTGCGGCGGGATCAAGGTGCTCGTAAATGGCGCTGGCCAGGAGCAGATTGCCCAGGCATTGCGGGCGGTCAAGGGTGGGGGCCAGGCGGCGGTCGGCAAACAGCCGCCCGGCAAGCTCACGGAGAAACAGATCAAGCGCCGCCGGCAGCAGGCCCTGGCCGAGACCGGCGGCGGCCAGCATTTCGTCGGCGGAACCCGGCCGGCTCGTAAAGCGGTAATTGAAAATCGCATGCAGTTGACCGGCGAGCCGGAGTGCCCCGGCATCGTCCAGGCCATAGCGTTCTTTTATTTTCTCCCGGCGGATAGAGGAAAGCAAAACATGCCGCAGGTCGCCCAGGGCGACCAGGGGCAGCTCCTTGAGCAGCTCGCCCGAGGAACCGCCGTCGTCGGTCACACAGACGATGCTGTTGATGTGGGGAAAAATCTCCTTGAGTCCGGTAAAGGGCGCTGCGCACCAGTCCGCCTGCCGGGAATCGCCGCCGATCACATTGGAAAGCCCCGTGCCGCCGCCGAATATCACGACCTTGAGATCACTGGTATCGGCTGCGGAAAACCGCGACAAAAAATTCCGGAACAGGTTGGTCAGCCTGGAGGACGGACTGGGAGGCGGTCCGCTCAACACCAGGCTGATCATTTTTTCCGCCAGGCTGCCGTCAGGCAGAAAATCAAGCAGCGACAGGTTCTGCCTTGTCATGATTTTCAAGACCTTGGCCAGGACCTCTTTTTCAGAGCCTCTCTCCATGATCCCCGGCTGCTACAGGCCGGTGGCCGCCGTCTGTTTTGCGACGGCCTGGACGGACAGCTCAAGGGCGGCCCGTTCAGCATCGGTCAGGGCGAACTCAAGAATCCGCTCAACTCCTCCGGCGCCAAGGACAACCGGAACGCCCAGGAAACAGCCGGATATCCCGAACTCGCCTTCAAGATAGGCGGCGCAGGGAAGGACCCGGCGGCTATCGTGCAAAACGGCCTCCGCCATCTCAACGGCGGCGAGACCGGGGGTATAAAAGGCACTGCCGGTCTTGAGATGATTGACGATTTCAATGCCGCCCATCTGCGTCCGCTTAACGATCTCTTCAATCTTGGCAGCAGGGAGGAGATCGGTAACCGGCCCCCCCGCCACATTGGCAAGGCGGACAAGGGGCAGCATATTGTCGCCGTGAATACCCATGACCGGCGCATAGACATCCTGGGGCGCCACCCCGACGGCATCGGCCAGGAAGGTCCGGTAACGGGCTGAATCAAGGACGCCGGCCATACCGACGATACGGTGCCGGGCCAGGCCGCCGGCCTTGAAGGCCGTGTGTACCATGGCATCGATGGGGTTGGTCACCACGATCATGAAACAGTCGGGCGAATACCTGACTGCCTCCTCGGCGCATGATTTGACGATGGCCACATTTTTAGA
>VAPG01011635.1_pt1 | contig 10085 bp, 11 predicted proteins | sample 3393851 | NCBI WGS metagenome assembly VAPG01 (sample SAMN08290438, study PRJNA428436) | hydrothermal vent metagenome | isolation source: Deep-sea hydrothermal vent chimney | place: Atlantic Ocean: South-mid Altantic Ridge | depth 2194 m m
ATTAATGAAAAAACTTCCGTCTTCGGTCTTCTGACTTTTCTTAAGAAGTGTACATTGGACACTACAAAAATAATTTACCCACTAAAATGGTAGTAGAACCTTAATTATTATTCTTCAAGCGTGGACGCTTGAAACGGGGATATAAAAAAAGGCCGCTCGAAAGCAGCCTTTTCAAAATATATATTGAGGTTTAATTTACATCATTCCCGGCATTCCACCGCCCATGGGAGGCATAGCCGGAGCTGCTGCATTTTCATCTTTGTGTTCACTCAGGACACATTCGGTTGTCAGCAACATACCGGCAATAGAAGCAGCATTTTCAAGTGCTATACGTGCCACTTTGGTAGGATCAATTACACCTGCTTTGATGAGGTTCTCATAAACATCGGTGCGGGCGTTGAAACCAAAGTCACCTTTTCCTTCTTTTACCTTGTTTACTACGACGGAACCTTCCATGCCGGCATTTTCAACAATCTGGCGAAGCGGCTCTTCCAAAGCACGGGTAATGATAGCAATACCGGTTGTCTGGTCTTCGTTGTCACCTTTCAAATCTATTATACTGTCGATGGCACGGATAAAAGCGACACCACCGCCAGGGATAATTCCCTCTTCCATGGCAGCACGGGTGGAGGCCAATGCATCTTCAACGCGGTCTTTCTTTTCTTTCATTTCCACTTCGCTGGCAGCACCTACATAAATCACGGCTACACCACCGGCCAGTTTGGCTAGACGTTCCTGAAGTTTTTCTTTGTCGTAATCGGAAGTAGTCGTTTCAATCTGTGCTTTGATTTGGTTGACGCGGGCTTCAATATTTTCTTTTGTGCCTTTACCACTAACGATGGTTGTATTTTCTTTGTCGATGGTTACTTTCTCAGCATCTCCCAGCATTTCGAGGGTAGCATCTTCCAGTTTGTAACCTTTTTCTTCCGAGATAACTGTTCCACCGGTAAGGATAGCGATATCTTCCAGCATCTCTTTTCTTCTATCGCCAAAACCGGGAGCTTTTACAGCCACCACTTTCAACGAGCCACGCAGGCGGTTCACCACAAGGGTAGCCAATGCTTCGCCATCAATATCTTCTGCAATAATAACCAATGGTTTACCACTTTGAACAGCTTTTTCAAGAATAGGAAGCAGGTCTTTCATTACGGAGATTTTTTTGTCGTAAATCAGAATGTAAGGCGACTCGTAAACAGCCTGCATTTTTTCAGTGTCAGTTACAAAGTAGGGAGAGATATAACCGCGGTCAAACTGCATTCCTTCTACCACATCCACGTAAGTTTCAATACCTTTGGACTCTTCGATAGTGATGACACCTTCTTGTTTCACTTTGCCCATAGCTTCGGCAATCAGCTGACCGATTTCATGGTCATTGTTAGCGGAAACGGCAGCAACCTGCTCAATCTTTTCGTGATGATCACCCACCTCAGTGGTTTGTTTCTTCAGTGATTTGATAACTTCCTGAACGGCTTTGTCAACACCCCGTTTCAAATCCATAGGATTAGCACCGGCAGTAACATTTTTCAGTCCGGCGGTAACGATTGCCTGTGCCAGCACGGTGGCCGTCGTTGTTCCATCACCGGCAAGGTCGTTAGTTTTTGAAGCCACCTCTTTGACCATCTGGGCGCCCATATTTTCAACGGGGTCGCTCAGCTCAATTTCTTTGGCTACGGTAACGCCGTCTTTGGTTATCTGCGGACCACCAAAAGATTTATCAATAATGACGTTTCTTCCCTTAGGGCCTAACGTTACTTTCACTGCATCTGTTAATGCGTCAACACCTTTTTTCAGGCCATCTCTTGCTTCTAAATTAAATAAAATGTCTTTTGCCATTTTTCTAAATTTTTATCTGTTATTATTAATTTTTCGTTACTTAAATAATTGCCAGGATATCTGACTGGCTCATAATGAGATAATCTTTGTCATCGATGGTTATTTCAGTTCCGGCATATTTACCATAAAGGACATTGTCACCGGGTTTCACTTGAATATCAATGTCTTTATCCTTTTTGGGAATCGCCACCACCGTTCCTTGTTGTGGTTTTTCTTTGGCAGTGTCAGGAATGATAATTCCACTGGCTGTTTTTTCTTCTGCGGGAGCAGGCTCAACAACCACCTTGTCTCCAAGTGGTTTAATGTTCAACTTATCCATAATTTTTCTGTTTTTTTGTTTAAAATTTGAACTGCTCTTTATCTGTCATATATTATGCCAAAACGGAGGCATAAAAAAAATGTCAGAATGCTATGACATTCTGACATTTTATTAAAACGAATAAGCTGTGATGGCTATTTCTTAGTAGCCGGCTTTTTCTTGTTACTTTGGGGTGTCTGGTTCATGGGAGGTGCGCTAAAATCAACAGCTGGCTGTTTTACATTGTTAATTTTATTTTGCAACTCACTGTTTGGCAAGTTCTTACCGCTATTTCCACGGGGGATAATCATGGTTGCCGTAAGGCTCAGCAGCAACAAGGCAACAGCGAGTGTCCAGCTGGCTTTCTCCAGGAAATCGGCGGTCTGGCGGGCACCCATAAACTGGTTTCCGCTGCCAAAGTTGGCAGCAAGTCCGCCACCTTTTGGGTTCTGTACCAAAACGATCAATCCCAGTATCACACAGACAATCAATATCAGTATAGAAATAAAAATATACATCTTTTTAAGCTTTAATTATTTACGTTCTTTTTTGCTTCCTCAATAAGGGATGCAAAGTAACTACTTTTTTCCGGGAATTTCAAAATTAATTTTTCATAGATATGAATGGCTTTTTCATAGTGTCCCTGTTTTAGATAAATGGTTGCAAGTGTTTCGCTAATAATATTTTCCTCATCCACAACACTGCGTTTCGCATATTCAACAGGGTTGTAAAATGTATTTAGTGGAGCAGGCATGGAAGGCTCGTTTTTTATAAAAGAGTCGATAATCTCCTCTTTTGATAGGAGTTTTGATGATTTTCCTGACTTCTTTTTTTCCTTTTCCGCTTCAATTTCACGAATACGTTCTTCGATAATTTTTTTAAGCTCATCAATGGTATAGGAACGGCTCTCCGGCGGAGATGCTTTTTCACCAGCCAGCTTTTCCGCGGTTTCGTCAGTTTTTTCTTTTTCAGGCTCCGGATTTTCCACCTTTGGCACTGGTTTACCTTTCGGTTTCTTTTCGGCCTCTTCGTCGGGCAGGACAATCCGCACTGAAGAGAGGTTCAGCCGGTCGATGTGTTTTTTTAAGATACGCCGGTTGCCGGCATAAACCGCAGTTGTTTTTAATTCCGCATCGTACATTACATTTTTGTCAACATACAATTTCAGCGTAAGCAGGATGTGTGCCGAAGAACAATAGGGAAAGTCTTTCACCAACGCCATCAAATCATAAAGAGAAGCTGCTTCCATTTTTTCGGGATGCCGGAGGTAGGTCGTAAATTGTTCCTGATTCATAAGGCGAAGGTAATAAAGATTTGATTACCAGTTAACCATGGCTTTGTTAAAGATATTGTCGGTAAGATCATCGACAATCCTTTTTGTCAAACGATTTTTAATACCGTTAAAATTTTCCGTCGAAGAGTAATCGACATATTGGGTAAACGAAGTTTCAAAATCTTTTGCCGGTTCCAACCTGCTCGAAAACCGCACATTCACGGTGATGGTAAGCCGGTTGAGAGCCGCTGTTTGGTCAGCCTGAATGGCCACAGGCGTAGTTGTATAATCTGTAATCTCGCCTTCAAGAGCAATATCACCGTTTTTTCCCACCATCTCCAGGTTAGTTTGCGAGGTAAACCTGTCGCGCAAGGCATTGGTAAAAACAGCACTCAATGTGGGTTCCACAATTTTTGCCTTGTTGGCAAAATATTGAATAGACATGGTCTTGGCACCGGCAGGAACAGAAGCTCCGGTAAAAGAGTAAACTCCACAGGAAGTAAAAAAGATACCGGAGAAAAGAAAGAAAGTTATCGTCAGAAGAGAGTTCTTTCTATCTTTGAAATAATTATTGGTGGATGAACTACTGAAAATATTTGCCAAGACTGTATGATTTTCTTTTCTGCAAAGGTAAAAATTATGCGCATTTGACCTTTCAGCCAAAACAAATCATTTCAACCGCCACAAACAAACACAAAATGAAACAAAAATTGACTTTTATTTCAGCACTGGTTTTTACAATCCTGCTGGTTTCAGCTGTTTCGTGTCAGAATTCACATGACAGGAATGGTAAAAAGGGACAAACCATTTTGGCTGACACAGCAGTTTTTAATCCCGGTGCTGTGTATGACAGCGTGAACTGCTTCAGATACCCCCGTGAGTCATATACTCTCTATCTGCCAAAGAATTACAGCACCACAAATAAATTTCCGGTGGTTTTCTTTTTCGATGCCCACGCACGGGGATATCTCCCGGTGAAACGATACAAAGCGCTGGCCGACAGTTTCGACTTTATCCTTGTTGCCTCCAATGAATCAAAAAACGGGCAAGCTGCACAAAAGCGAAACCAGATTATCTACCACTTCATGCAGGACGTTGAGCAACGTTTTGCCATTGACCCCGGCAGGATTTACACCGGGGGCTTCTCCGGGGGCGCACGTGTTGCTGCCGGCATTGGACTTTCCAACCGGAGTATCGCCGGTGTTATCGGCTGCGCTGCCGGTTTCCCAAAGTTGAATCACATTACCAACCCGCATCTGGCTTATGTGGGCATCGTAGGGAATACAGATTTTAACTTCCTGGAAATGAAACAGCTGAATAACGAACTGGAGGCTGCACACTGGCGCCATAGCCTGCTGATTTTTGATGGTCACCACCAGTGGCCACCCATGCAAACCATGAAGAAAGCTTTTTCCTTTCTGCAAACCGATGCCATGCGCCGGCAACTTATTCCGGTGGATAAGCACTTTATTGTCCGTCTGAAAGCAGCCTTTGATAAGGAGAGGAAGCAGGCCGTTCAAGACAACAACCCTTTGTTGCAGTGGCAGACAGATCAGCTTGTTGTCGCTTTCCTGAACGGGTTGACTCCGGTGGAGGCTTATGAAAAAGAGATGCAGAATCTGTCACAAAATCCCATGCTGAAAAAGCAGCAGCAACAGCAGGTTTTTCTGAAAAAGGAAGAACAGAGATGGCAGCAGACTTATGCCCGCGCCTTCGAAAACAAAGATGCCGTCTGGTGGAAAGAGGCTCTTGACCATCTTTCGGGCATGCAAAAGAGCGCCAAAACACCCGATGAAAAACAGATGACGAGACGTCTTTTCAACTACCTCAGCCTAATGTCGTATCTGTATGCCGATGGAAGCCTGAAAAACAACCAGACCGCAACTGCCGGAAAATATTTAATGATATACGAAAAATCAGACCCGACAAATCCGGAAGTTTACTTCCTGAAAGCGTTGCATTATGCCATGGAAGGAAAAACCAATGCTATCCTCCCTGCTTTGCAAAAGGCAGCTGGCAATGGGTTTAAGGATGTTAAACGGCTGGAAGACAATACTTATTTCTCCGGCTTACGGCAGACCCCCACATTCCGGAAAATCCTTCTCCAGGTGAAAGGAAACAAGAAGGCGGCAGAAGAGCGTTAAAATTTTCTCCGCAACAATTAATTATTTATTATCTTTGCCCTCCCATTAAAAATCAGGGTACCGTGGCCGAGTGGCTAGGCGGAGGTCTGCAAAACCTTACACAGCGGTTCGAATCCGCTCGGTACCTCCAGACCTCTTAATATATAATATATTAAGAGGTTTTTTTATAACAAAATATTCCACATTTGGGTGTAACCGGAGAAGGAATAATATTTCGGCTCTTTCTCATTTTGAGCGGATAAAGATAAATTTGAATGGTCAAAATGTTAATGCCTGAATAGCATTGACCGAATAAAAGAAGCCATCTTCATAAAATTTGGGCGGACACCAATCTACAGAAATTATTTTCATTAAAACTTATCTTTTGTGTTTTATGTTGATCACATTATGTTAAAAACATTGCAGCTGGAATAGCCAATATTTTTTCACTAATTATTTTAATCTTATTATCATTGCTTAGTATAAAGCTTTGAATGACGGGCTTATTAAGAATCGCATGCAAGTTTAGCAAATGACGGGCATCCTTTTTCCCGATATTATTTGACATTTTTATTTCAAAGGCAATAAACCCGGACTCCAGTTCCAATAACAAATCAACTTCAGCACCGTCGTGAGTACGCAAATGATAAAACAAACCATTAACCCCTATAACTTTAGACTGTTTGTAAATCTCTGCAACAATGGCACTTTCAAACTCATTTCCTGTTAATTCACCTCTTTTTTGCAATATTGCTCTCTGCACTCCGGGATCGAGATAATGCAATTTAGGTGTTTTAACAAGACGTTTCAGCTTATTGCCGAACCATGGTTGTAACATTATTGTTTGATAACTGATCTCCAGATATTGCAGAAAACGCTGTGCTGTTTTCGAACTTACAGCCGCTTCACTGCCAAGTTGAGAAAAATTAACCAATTGACCCGTTAAAAGGGCTGTCATTCTTTGAACTTTAACAAATGGTTCCAATGACTTAAAATCAGCAAGATCTCGTATATCACGTTCCAGATATGTACTTACATATCCTCTCAGCCACGCAAACCTCTGATCATCACTTAATGATTCATCAACGAGCGCGGGATATCCACCGTTTATCAAATAATACCTGAACACCTTCATCCTTTTTGCAAAATCAGGATGCAATTCAAATGAGGGTATTGTTGACGGTAGTTTGAATTTTTTTAGAAATCGCTGAAAAAATGAATCATCAGGTGACTCGTCCCATGAGTTCGTCAGCATCTCAGGGAGTGTCAGCGGCAGAACCTCCTCTATCACACATCTGCCGGCCAAACTTTCTTTGACCTTGCTCAGTAATAGTAACTGACTTGAACCCAATAAAATATAACGCACATCACTGTATTGGTCGTAAACAGATTTTATACTTTCAATTAAAACCGGCTCCTTCTGAACTTCATCAAGTATTGCTTGGGGATAAAACTCCTTCCACTCTCCGGCTGTGAGTTGTTTATATTGCACTCTTAACACAGGATCTTCAATGGAAAGATAAGAATACGCCGGAAAACAATGCTGCGCAAGAGTCGTCTTACCGGTCTGACGTGCTCCTGTTAAGACAATAATCCTTGAAAGATGTGTCTGCCTTTTACTGAGTATAGTATCTTTTAAAAATCTTGATTTCATATTTTAGCGTATATTTTGGAATGCCGTGCACGAATTTACGCAAAATCTTGGAATTAAAAGGCTTTTATAATTTATTTTTTTAGGATGATTCATCATTGAAATAAGCATTTCCCTAACTTCGTTATATTCAGCCATTAATTCTTTATGCATATCCAAATTTATGTGCTTAGGGCTCGCCATTAGCCAACATTATCTCCTCTGAATTGAACTGGGTTGGAGAAAATTTATTATCAGAGCACTAACGTTTCCACTTCATCCCAGTTCACCTGTCTATCAGCTTCTTCTACGGAAATCCAGTTTGTATTTTCTGTTAGTTTCTCCAGCTTATGAAAAGCACTTTTAGCTCCCAATCGATACTTTAATTTTAAATATGGATTGCCTTTGATGAATTTGTGAACACCCACATCAAAATCACGGGGGTGAAAATAGCTCATAGTATAAGGTTTGTTTAATATCTTCTTTTGAACATACCAGAAAGGAGTAATACGGAAATATCCACTGCTTGAATAGTTAAAAGCTTTCCCGAAAACAGGAAAGGAAGAAACGGGAAACTCTCTTACTATACTTCCTTTAAAATCAACAACGAGTGGCCTGTCTGGTATTATTTTGCCGTTAAGTAACTGGCCTGTAACTAATGAGCTGTCTTCTTCAATACCCAACTCTGACAAAATATCCAATACCCAAAGAGTGCTGCTATTTATTGACATTCCGGGAGCACGGTACGATTTCACCTTTTTACCTGTAATATCTTCTAAAGTTTTAACAACCCGTTCCGTATCCTTATAAAAGGTTTTAGGGGATAAATCGCTGATTTTTGTATGAAAATAAGAATGGGCAGCAATTTCATGGCCTTGTTCCGATAATTTCTTCACCAATTGCGGATACCGATGGGCTTCCCAACCCAGCCAGAAAAAGGTAGCTTTTAAACCCATCTTATCCAAAAAATCAGAAATCCGGTTAACATTTTCTTCCAGTGATGTTGATAAGGTCTCCCAAAGAGCAGGCCGGTTGTAATAGGCTTTGTCGAAGGTATGAAACCAGTCTTCTATATCGAAAGTAAGAATATGCACTCTTCTTTTTTTTTGGCTCTATGCTAAATTCTGTGGATAGTTTTAAAAAAGCAAATCACGATAAAACAAATTTCAAATAAGCACCAAATAATAAATTCAAATAAACCGAAACTAATTTTTTCTTTAACTTGCCAAAATTATACAACATAATCGATGTGCCCTTATTATCCTTTTATTAAATTGTTTATTCAAAAGCACAAGCTGCAACCGGTAGTTGATGTGTTACTTTTTGCCATCATAATCTACGCTTTTCATTTATTGTGGTGGAGAGGTGGTTTAGAGCATTTTTTAAGCCGGTTTGCTGCCTTTGACCAAGCTGAAGAGTTTCTGGCACATCAGGTTTTTCTACCGGCTGCATTTTTTGTGAAACATGTCATCGGATATGATATCCACACTATTCAGAACACGCTCCTTTTTCCTAATAACGGTTACATTGCCGTAGAAGGCAGTTGTTCCGGTTTAAAACAGTTTTACCAATGGTTTTTTTTAATACTTCTTTTCCCTGGTCCATGGAAACACAAAGTATGGTTTATCCCGATGGGGATTCTCGCCATTCACCTTTTTAACATACTAAGAATTATCATTTTATCGGTAGTGGTCATGCACTGGCCTGCCCATTGGGATTTTATTCACATGTGGATTATGCGCCCAATGTATTACGGTGTCATGTTTTTGCTGTGGATTTGGTGGGTGGAAAGGATAAAGGATAAAAGGAAAAAGGCTAAAGGAAAAGGGAGAAAGGCTAAAGGAAAAAGGCTAAAGTTTAAAAGCTGTCAACGTATTTCAGGTATTGACAACTTAAACCTATTTTTTCAATAGATATGTTTCATCAATTTCGGTCCAAGAAAGTACGCCACAGGGAAAGGTGTTTTACGCCACAAACCAGCCAGCCATTTATGGTTCTTTACGTTAAACGATGGATTTATTGTATATTCATATACCGGTATGTTTTCAACCGGCCAGTGGTTTTTATATCGAAAAACACTTCCATTTGTATCACTGCGTCCAAAGGAATAAATTGAGGCTTTCTGCTGAATGGCATATTGTATCATCTTCCAATGTAAAAAATCCGACACATACTCTTTTTGCATCTCTTTTTTGGTAGAAAACCAGGTGTTTTCCCAAAATCCGTTGTAAGACATCAACATGGACGCCGCCACCGTTTTTTCTTCTTTGTAGATGACGAAAAAGAGTGCTTCTCCAAAATCATAAGCATTCATCAATCTTCTGAAAAAGTATTTGCCATAAGCCGGAGAGCCCAAACGATGCATGTTTTTTGCATATACGGCATAAAAGGCATCCAAAAGCCCCTGCTTTCCCCATTTTACAGTAAATTTATTCCTTTCTGCTTTACGTATCTTCCGGCGAACATTTGAGGTTAGTTGTTGAGAAAATTCATCTTCATTAGCCGGTAAATGAATAACGGAAGAGACTTTGTTACATTCCAATTCATTTTTAACAGGCTGTAATGACCTGATGTAAAGTCTTCTGTCTAACGTTTCCCGGGACATCCGGCTTTTTATATCAACCTGAAAAAATCCGGGATTGGTCTTCTCCTTTTCGATAGAAATGATGAGGCTTTTTATCAGTTTTTCATTATCAAATTCTGCATTATTCATCAAAAACACGCCCCCATAAGAAAAATGCGGGAGGCTGACCCAGGCTTTGCCCGTATTCACCAATGGTAATAATCCTATTACCTTATTGTCATCAAGTAATAGGAAATACCAGGGTTTCCAGTGAAAATAATTTTGGTAAAAGGAAAAAAGGGAAGGATTAAAAGAGAAAGGAGCCGGAACCGGCAGGGAGGTGATAAAATTGTTCCAGAGGGGGA
>VAPG01001149.1_pt1 | contig 10076 bp, 6 predicted proteins | sample 3393851 | NCBI WGS metagenome assembly VAPG01 (sample SAMN08290438, study PRJNA428436) | hydrothermal vent metagenome | isolation source: Deep-sea hydrothermal vent chimney | place: Atlantic Ocean: South-mid Altantic Ridge | depth 2194 m m
AAGATTTTGTTTTTAAAATATCATGCTTAAAATCTAAAGTCGATAGGTGAAATCTGCCTATCCTGATATTGGCATATTCTGCCTATTTAACTGTTCGGCTTTTTAAGGAGTCTTTATGAGTACAAAAAGAATATTTGTTAGTCACGCAGTTAAAGACAAGAAGCTAGCAGATATGCTTGTTGATTTATTGACAGCATGTGGAGCAGTAACTCCAGGCGAGGTTTTTTGTACATCCTTGGAAGGACTTGGCGTACCCGCTGGGAATGATTTTCTCGACGTAATTAAAAGTGAATTACAAGAACCAGATCTCGTAATTTCGCTAATATCTTCAAATTATTTGCAAAGTCAATTTTGCTTGTGTGAACTAGGTGCAACCTGGGCAATGTCCCACAATAATCTTCCCCTATTAGTTCCGCCACTCACCTATGAGGATTTAAGTTCAGTAATAAGCACGAAACAAGCTATTCTTCTTAACGATAGCTCAGCTTTAAATGGAATGATGGATGAGGTATTAGAGCTTCTTGAGAAGGATGAAATAAACCAATCTCGTTGGGAAGCAAAGAGAAATGAATTTATTTCCCGATTCAATAAGGAATTGGCAGTAGTTTATGAAAGTGTTTCTTTTAAGAAACCTGCTGTAATTACTGAAAATAGAGAGGAAGTAGACGAAGATGAAGAATTTCGGAAATTGTTTTCAGAAGCTAAAAATGCCACTGAAAAAGAAGATGTAATTCTTATTCTGCTTTCTGGAAAATCCAATTTCAGAATGGAGTTAGTAGATATCGCAGAAGCTTTAGGTATTAAAAATGTAATATGCCAATATCATATTGACTTTCTTGTAGATAGACAAGCCGTTGATCATGTAAAAGTCGAAGGGATAATGGGGCTGCAAATAACGTGGTACTACAAGCTAAACAAAACAGGACGCCATTATCTAGTAGAAAGTGGCAAAGTATAAGCTAACAAGAGCGATAAACACGGACATTTTACAGCGTTGTTTAAGTTGTGCTAGTCTTTTTTAGCACAACTTAAACAACGCTGTAAAATGCCGGTTATCGCCGACGTTATGTGAAAAAACAGCCAGCAATAATGTTCAAAATACAGGGTTGTAAACCTTGAATGCTAAAAAATAAGGAAGAAAGTCAATCAATGAATCAAAAAGTACACAACCAAATAGTAAGTTTCATCTGGAGCATTGCGGATGATGTATTACGAGATGTTTTCGTCAGAGGAAAATACAGAGACATAATTTTGCCTTTTACCGTATTACGAAGGCTGGATGCCCTGCTTGTCCCAACCAAGGAAAAAGTTTTGGAAGCAGCCGAGTTTATGGCAAAGCAAAAAATTGACAACCAATCCGCATTGGCATCACAGACCGGCTACCCTTTCTGGAATACCTCAAAATTCACCTTTGAAAGTTTATTAAACGATGCAGACAATATCGACAGTAATCTTGAGGCTTATCTTGACGGATTCAGCCCCAATGTGCAGGAGATTATCAGCAAATTTAAACTGAGAAATCAGTTGGAAACCTTGAGAGAGGCGGAGCTTACTTATTTATTAATTGAAAAATTTGCATCAAGAGAAGTTAATTTAAGCCCCAAGGAAGCCATAAACGGCAAAGGTGAAAAGATGCCGCCTTTGACCAATCTTGGTATGGGCTATGTCTTTGAAGAGCTTATCCGAAAGTTTAATGAAGAAAACAACGAAGAGGCAGGAGAACATTTTACCCCACGGGAAATTATCAAATTAATGACCCATATTATTTTCAAGCCCGTAAAAGACAAAATCAGCAAGGGAACCTATCTTGTTTATGACCCCGCCTGCGGTAGTGGCGGCATGCTCACCGAGGCTGAAAGCTACGCCGAAGAGATTACCAACCGCCAGGGCGGTTTTAATCTTTATGGGCAGGAGGTCAATCCCGAAACGTATGCCATTTGCACATCGGATATGCTCATTAAAGGTGATAAACCCGAAAATATCGCCTATGGCTCCACCCTTTCAAAAGACGGCTTTCCCCAGTTGAATTTTGACTTCATGCTCTCCAATCCGCCCTATGGCAAAACATGGAAAATTGATGAAGATGCCATTGTGGATGACAGGGGCAAGAAAAATAAAGAGCGCATCAAAGACCCACGTTTTCAGGTGGGTTTGCCGACCATTTCCGATGGACAGCTTTTGTTTTTGATAAACATGGTCAGCAAAATGAAACACAATACCGAACTTGGCAGCCGTATTGCCACTGTCCATAATGGTTCTGCCCTGTTCACCGGAGATGCCGGAGGTGGTGAAAGTGAAATCCGTAAATATCTGATTGAAAATGACTATCTGGAGTGCATTATCGCCCTGCCGAAAAATATTTTTTATAACACCGGCATTCCAACCTATGTATGGATAGTCAGCAACCGCAAGCCTGAACACCGCAAAGGCAAGGTGCAACTGATTAACGCTATAGAGCTTTATACCAAGCTACGGAAAAATCTCGGCAATAAAAATTGTGAATTGACCGCAGATCATATTGAGCAAATTACCCGGCTTTATCTGGATTTTGAAGAAACCGATAGTTCAAAAATCTACCCCAATGAATACTTTGGCTACCATAAAATCACGGTAGAACGGCCATTGCGTCTATCCGCCCAATTTAGCGATGAAGCCATAGAAAGCCTGCGTTTTAATACTGCCATAGCTGAAGAAATGCAGTGGGTTTATGAAAAGTTTGGTGATGAGATCTATACCAATATATCTGAAAACAAGCCTGAAATTGAAAAATACCTGCAAAAAAATGACATAAAATTAACTGCCAAAAACAAGAAGAATTTATTGAGTCAGACATTTTGGCAAAACCAGAAAGAGATAAAAAACAGTGCTGAAAAAATAGCGGCACAGATTGGCAGGCAACAATTTGATGACTTTAATGAGTTTAAAAAAGTATTTGCCAGAACCATTAAATCGTTAAGCCTGAAACTGGATGCCAAAACCCAGAAAACGATACTCACCGCTATTAGCTGGAAAAATGAAGATGCCCAGCCCGTCATTAAAAAACAGGAAAAAGACGGTACTGTTATTTTTGAGGCAGACAGCGAATTAAGAGACACCGAAAATGTACCATTGGATGAGGAGATACAAAGCTATTTTGAGCGGGAAGTTTTAGCCCATGTGCCGGATGCCTGGATCGACTACAGTAAAACCGTCAAGGGGTATGAAATCTCCTTTACCCGTTATTTTTACCAGTACGAACCGCCCAGAAGCATTGAAGAAATTACCGCAGAGATCCTGCAACTGGAAAAAGAAACCGATGGTATTTTAAAAGAGATTGTGAGCGACTGATGGCAGGATTAAAAGCATACGAAGATTATAAGACGGTGGAATATGATTATATTTCACGGTTACCTGTGGACTGGAAGCTACTGCCGAATATTGCCATTTTTCAGGAGCGAATTGACAGGGGGCATGTTGAGGAAGAGTTGTTGTCGGTTACTATTGGCAAGGGGGTAATCAGGCAAACCGATGTTGACATAAAAAAAGACAGCAGTAACGAAGATAAAAGCAAATACAAGCTCATTAAAACGGGTGATATTGCCTACAATAAAATGAGAATGTGGCAAGGCGCTTTGGGTTATAGCGATTATCAAGGAATTTCAAGCCCTGCCTATGTAATCTTAAAAGCAAAACGGGTAATCAATCCTAAATATTTTCATTATATGTTTCGGAGTGTTTTTTACACCGATTATAGCAAACGATTTTCTTATGGCATTGTCGATGACCAGTTGAGTTTGAGATACACCCATTTCAAACGCATGTACAGCATTGTCCCGCCCCTTAAAACCCAAAACGCCATTGTTGCCTATCTGGATCGTAAAACCAGTAAAATTCAGGAATTTATCCGTAAAAAAGAACGGTTGATTGCGTTGTTGGAGGAGTCGAAGGACGCAATCATTTATAAAGCAATAAAAAAAGGTGCATATGAAGATCATGTTTTTACTAATTCTGGAATCGATTGGTTAGGGGAAATTCCCCAAAAATGGGATATACGGCATTTTGGATGGGAGGTGATTATTCAGGAAGGGCCTGGAATAATGGCTGTAGATTTCAAAAATGAAGGGGTTCCATTACTTCGTATATCAGGCATGAAAAATGAGATTGCCGATTTAGTTGATTGTAACTTTTTAGAACCTAAAAAAGTAAAGAAAAAATGGAGTCATTTCAAGCTAACAGAAGGAGATATAATTATTAGTTGCTCTGCTTCTACTGATATCGTCTGTACAGTCGGAAAAGAAGCGGAAGGATCTATACCTTATACCGGAATCATTAAGCTAACACCAAGAGCAAATAGCAATCGTCTGTCTAAAAAATACTTAATAATTTATATAAAAAGCAAAATATACCACCAACAAGTTGAAATGTTAAAGGCTGGAAGCACCATACAACATTATGGCCCAACTCATTTGAGAGGCTTTCTTTTACTTTTACCTAAAATCGAGGAGCAGGAGATAATTGTTAATCTCATATCTAAAGACACTAGAATAATCCAAAAAGCTATAGAAAATGCCCAAACTGAAATCCAAAAAATCAAAGAATACCAGGAAAGCCTAATCACCCAGGTAGTAACAGGTCAACTAAAGGTGCCGGAAGTAACCAGCAAGGAGGCACATTAACCCCATGAAAGGTCAAATAACTGAAATTACCGCCTTAGAAAAATTTGATAATTTTGTTCTTTTCCAAACCCAAACGGGCAAAGTCAATATTGATGTGTACTTTACCGAAGATACAGTTTGGCTCACTCAAAAGTTAATTGCGGAACTGTTTGAAAAGGGGCGCAGCACCATTACCGAGCATCTAAAAAAGATATTTGCTGAAAATGAGTTAAATGAAAATGCAGTATGTCGGGATTTCCGACATACTGCCAAAGATGGAAAAAACTATCACACCAAATATTATAATTTACGGGCGATTACCGCCGTAGGCTACCGCGTCAACTCCCACAGGGCGATAGAGTTTAGAAAATGGGCGACCGAAGTTTTGCATGAATACATCATCAAGGGTTTTGCCATGGATGATGAACGCTTGAAGCAGATCAAGCATTTTGGGCAGGATTATTTTGATGAAATGCTGGAACGAATTAGGGAAATTCGTTTAAGCGAGCGCAGATTGTATCAAAAAATCACCGATATTTATGCCCTTTCCGCTGATTATGATAGCCAGGCAGAAGTTACCCAACATTTTTTTGCCAGTGTACAAAATAAACTGCATTGGGCAATTACGGGGAAAACCGCCGCTGAAATTATTTACACCGAGGCGGATGCGAAAAAAGTGTATATGGGATTAAAAACCTGGAAACACGCACCTGAAGGAAAAATATTAAAAAGTGATGTCGTGATCGCCAAAAATTATTTGAATAAAGAACACCTCAAAAATTTGGAGCGACTGGTAACGGCTTATCTTGATTTGGCGGAAAACAGGGCAAGAAACAGAAAAGTAATGAACATGAAAGACTGGGACGCATTTTTAATTCAATTCCTGGAACTTTCAGACGCACCTATCCTCACTGATTTGGGCAAGATTTCCATGCTTGAAGCCAAACTTAAAGCAGAAGGTGAATTTGAAAAATATCGACCTGTTCAAGATAAACTATATATTTCTGATTTCGATAAGCTGATAGAAAAATCAAGCGATAAAAAACCATGAAATTTACTGACACATCAGAAAAAGGCTTTCAACAACTCATCGTCAAAGCACTAACCGGCAATGACGGTTATGTGGAAAGTATCTCCAATGATTTTGATAGTGAATTTTGCCTGAATACCCAACAGCTGTTTTCCTTTATCAAGCAAACCCAGCCTGAAAAATTTGCCATGCTACAACGCAAGGGTGAGCGGGCTTTTTTAGCTCGTCTGGATGAGAAATTGCGTAAGCTGGGTGTGATAGAGGTATTGCGAAAAGGCATTAAACATTTTGATAAAACCATTGACCTTTTTTACCGCCAGCCATCCTCTGCCTACAATGCAAAAGACCTGAAAAACTATCAAGCCAATATTTTTTCAGTCACCCAGGAACTGGTTTACAGTAATGACAATGCCAATCGTTTAGACCTGTGCCTGTTTGTAAACGGTATTCCCGTTATCACCTGTGAATTAAAAAATCCTCTCAGCGGTCAAACAGTGCATAACGGTATTCGGCAGTATCAGAATGACCGTGACCCAAAAGAAAAAATATTCTCCTTTGCCCGTTGCATGGTTCATTTTGCCGCTGATACGGAGCTGGTTTTCATGACCACGGCATTGAAAGGGAAAAAGTCTTTTTTTATGCCGTTTAACAAAGGACAAAACAACGGCGAGCCAACAGGTCAATTCGGCGCTGGCAATCCGGTTAACCCCAATGGCTTAAAAACGCATTACCTGTGGGAAGAGATATTAGGCAGGGATTTCCTGGCAAATATTATTGATAAGTTTGCCAAGGTGATTGAGGAAACAGACGAGAACACAGGCAAAATCAGCCGTAAAATGATTTTCCCCCGCTATCATCAACTTACGGCAGTAAAAAAGATCCTGCAACACGCCAGGCAAAACGGCGTAGGGCAAAAATACCTGATTCAGCATTCGGCAGGTTCTGGCAAATCCATGTCCATTGCCTGGCTTTCGCACCAACTGCACGGTTTATTTGATACCACGGGTGAAAAGCATCTGTTTGACTCGGTTATTGTCATTACCGATAGAACCGTATTGGACAAACAGCTCAGAGACGAAATCAAACAGTTTGCACCCAAACGGGGTATTGTAGAAGCCATTACCGGTGTTGGCGGCAGTAAAACCAGCCAACTGCAACAGGCGTTTGCCAATCGTAAAAAAGTCATTATCTGCACCATTCAGACTTTCCCTTTTTTACTGGATGAAATGCAGGAAATGCCGACTGCAAATTTTGCCATTGTCATTGATGAGGCGCACAGCAGCCAGAGCGGTGAAACTTCCGCCAAAATGAATGCGGTGCTTGAGAATAAAGTGGTCTATGAAACAGAAGCACCTGAACCCACCTTAGAGGATAAAATCAATGAATTAATAGAGAGCCGGAAAATGATTAAAAACGGTTCCTATTTTGCCTTTACCGCAACGCCGAAAAATAAAACCCTTGAAACCTTTGGCGTAGAGTCGGCGCAGACTTACACCAATGAAAATGGAGAAATAAAACATAAATATTATGCCTTTCATGTCTATTCCATGAAACAGGCGATTGAGGAAGAGTTTATTCTGGATGTATTGAAAAACTACACCACCTATAATTCGTTTTACAAACTGATTAAGGCAGTTGCAGACAACCCGGAATTTGACACCAAACAAGCCCAGAAAAAGCTGAGAGCCTATGTTGAGGGGCATGAATTTGCCATTGCTGAAAAAGCCAAGATTATGATTGACCATTTTCACCGAGATGTAGCGAAATTAATAAAAGGTGAGGCAAAGGCAATGGTGGTAACGAAAAGTATTGTTTCAGCCATCAAGTATAAACAGGCGTTTGATAAATACCTGCAAGAGATCAAGTCACCCTTTAAGGCAGTTGTTGCCTTTTCAGGTTCAAAGACAGTTAAAGGTGTTGAATATACAGAATTTGCAATGAACAACTTTGAAACCTATAAATCCGATATTCCCAAAAACTTCAAAAAACAGGAAAATCGTTTTTTGATTGTTGCCAATAAGTACCAGACAGGATTTGACCAACCATTATTGCATACCATGTATGTTGATAAAAAATTGGCTGATGTTCAGGCGGTGCAAACCCTTTCACGATTAAACCGAGCCAAAAAGCCATATAAAAAAGATACCTTTGTTTTAGATTTTTTCAATGATGCAGAGGAGATTCAAAAAGCATTTGAGCCATATTATACTTCCACTATTTTAAGCGAGGAAACCAACCCGAATAAATTAAATGATCTGGTGGACGCTTTAGAAGCTTTTGAGGTTTACAACGAATACCAACTGACAGACTTTTTCACCAAATATGTAAACGGAGAAGAACGCACTCAACTTGACCCGATCATAGATAGTTCTGCCAGCCTATTCAAAAACGACCTGGACAAGGACAAACAGATAGATTTCAAACTGAAAGCTAAATCATTTTTGAGAGTTTACAGCTATCTTGGCAAAATACTGGACTTCAATAATCCTGAATGGGAGCAGCTTTGGTGGTATCTGAAATTTCTGGTGCCAAAATTATTCATTGAAGACACAGACGACCTTGCAGACGGGATACTTGAATCCATTGATATGGACAGCTACCGTCCTTCCAAAGAAACAACAAAAGATATTACACTCGATGATACGCCGGGAGAAATAGACCCGATACCCGTTGACGTTAAGGGCGGAAAACCTGAACCTGAACTCGATACACTGGAAAATATACTAAGTCTTTTTAATCAGAAATTTGGTGATATTGAATGGTATGATAAAGATAAAGTAAGAAAGATATTGACTGAACAACTACCAGCAGAAATGAAGGCGCATAAGGAAACAATGGATGCGGTAAAGTATTCAGATAAACAAAATGCAAAAATTACTTCTGACAAGAAATTAGAGGAGATTATGCAACAATACCTGTTTAGTCAGACTGAAATATTTAAGAAATTCACCGAAGATAAAGACTTCCAAAGAAGATATAAAGAATTTATCTTTGACACCTTGGTTGACACGAACAGGGGTCAAAGCGTAAGTCTATGAAATCACATAACAATCGCATGCACGCTGACCGCAAAACTCGCCGGTTTTTCAAGTTGGTTGCTCCGCTCATAATCCCTTGGTTTTATAAAGCCTGTGCCACGCATTTTTGCGGCAGGTGATGCGGGGCGTTAGCTCTCAAAAAAGGCAGTCAAATAAATGACATCAAGTACAGATCAAATTTTAGATCGCATTGACAAGGTACTCCATCAAAATCGAAGAATTGAATGGACTTATATCGGCCTCACCGTACTTCTATTTAGTACAGGGATAGCCTGTTTTGTCACCGCCTTGATTTCAGGACAGTTTCTTTGGTCAACCCCTTCTGCTGTAACGACGGCACTACTCTATTGGCCTTTAAATCAAATAAAAGACATAAGAAACAAAAATATTGCTCTAGCAACTGCTCCAATGCTAATCACTCAGCTTCCTACTGATCAAGCTGCTGTAGAGATTCAAAAGCTATTACAGACCCTTTATGGAGGGTCCAAATAATGGCAACCTCAGATGATACAAAACGCTTGCTTGAGGAAATGCTCGCACAGTTGCATGGAAAGCAAGCAGCAGAATTAAAAGTTGCGAATGGTGGCATACTACGAGCGGCAGATGGGCAGCTTCTCGGAAAGATAAATGCGAGCAAGTATGACAGCGAATCAATTTTAAATAAATATGGCCCCTTTGGTAGCCGGTATAGCCAAACAAGCATTTTTAATCCTTATTCCCCGTATGGTAGCAAATATGGCACGTATAGTATCAACAACCAGTTATCAAGTTCCCCCCCTGAAATAGTGGTTGATGGGCAAGTCGTTGCCAAGGTTAGCGCCAATCCTAGAATTCAAGGTCGCATAACCCCCGAGGATTTTATAACAACACTTGATACTGACCCTCAATTACTTCTTGAAGGGCGAGTGGCCAATAGTGGCCCCACCCTTTCGCATAACTCTGGCCAAGCCTATATTGAAGCGGCCGATGGTGCCTTTCTTGGTAAACTAAATCCAAACGAGTACGATTCAGAGTCAATATTTAATGAATATGGAAACTTTGGTAGCGAGTATTCTCCAACATCTATTTTTAATGAATATGGTACTTATGGCGGGGAATATTCAAATCTAAGCCCTTTTAATGAATACTCATCAAATCCACCAAAGATAATAGTTAACGGGCAATTAATCGGCTATTTAACCGTTAACGAATATATTTCCCCAAGAATTGACCCACGGAGAATAAAACAATGGGCGAGAGAGAATATTACCCAATATTAAGAAAAAAATGAGCTAACCATCACATTCAGTTGACCCTTATGTTGTGAGTTAAGCCATCTCCCTGAAACTGCGTTATTAACCAGCCTTAGCCCCGTTTTTTATATTTTTGCTTACA
>VAPG01004661.1_pt1 | contig 10050 bp, 7 predicted proteins | sample 3393851 | NCBI WGS metagenome assembly VAPG01 (sample SAMN08290438, study PRJNA428436) | hydrothermal vent metagenome | isolation source: Deep-sea hydrothermal vent chimney | place: Atlantic Ocean: South-mid Altantic Ridge | depth 2194 m m
CCGTCTGCGTGGTTGACGCCGGTGAGCATCATTGCCATCGTGATGCTGCTGTCGATGATGCTGCGACTGATTGCGTTGCTGCTGTCGGTGTGGCAGACACGCGAATTTACCCGCGTCGCTAAAGATGTGACTTATCGTATTCGCCTGGGTTTGTTGCAGCATTTGCAGAAAGTTTCGATGGCAGAATACGAGGCGGCTGGCTCCGGTTCGATCACCTCTCACCTGGTGACGGACGTTACCGCAATTGATGACTTTCTGGGTGCGACACTGAGCAAGTTTATCGTTGCGGTGCTGACGGTGGCTGGTATTGCAGGTGTTTTGCTGTGGATGCACTGGCAACTTGCGCTGTTTATTTTACTGATGAACCCGGTGGTGATTTATTTCACCATGGTGATGGGTAAAAAAGTAAAGACCTTAAAACGCAACGAAAACGTTTCATTTGAATTGTTTCAGCAGGCATTGATTGAAACCCTGGATGGTATTCAGCAGATACGTGCCAGTAATCGCGAAGGGCATTATCTGCAACGTGTTACTGCACGTGCCGCACAGTTGAAGAATAATATGGTGGCCTTCGGCTGGAAGAGTGACGCGGCCAATCGTTTGTCATTTTTTATTTTTCTCATGGGTTTCGAAGTTTTTCGTGGCCTCAGTATGGTGGTGGTTCTGTTCAGTGGTTTGAGCATCGGCGAGATGTTTGCGGTGTATGCCTATCTGTGGTTTATGATGGGGCCGATGCAGGAGATATTGGGCATTCAATACAGTTATTATAGTGCCAATGCTGCCATCGAACGAATTAATCATCTGCTGGCACTGAAACGTGAGCCGGAATACCCGCACAAACAGAATCCGTTCAAGGGCAAGCACACGGTCGGCCTCAGTGTGGAGAATGTGTGTTTTTCCTACGGTGAGGAAGGTCTGTCGGTGCTTGATGGTGTCAGTCTGGCTATAGCTGAAGGCGAGAAGGTGGCGCTGGTTGGTGCCAGTGGCGGCGGCAAGTCGACTCTGGTGCAGATTATTCTGGGGCTGTATCCGGCGGATTCGGGCGAGCTTTATTTTGACGGTGTTAATTTGAAAGACATCGGTCTGGACGTGGTACGGGAGAATGTCGCGACTGTTCTGCAGCAACCGGCGATGTTTAATGACACGATTAAACAGAACCTGTGCATGGGGCGTGATCATAGCGATGAAGTTATCTGGCAGGCGCTGGAAATTGCGCAGATGCGTGATGTGGTCGAAGGCATGCCGCAGCAGTTAGAAAGCATCATCGGTCGCAGCGGTATCCGCCTGTCCGGCGGTCAGCGTCAGCGGCTGGCAATTGCGCGCATGATTCTGGCCGACCCTAAAGTGGTGATATTAGATGAAGCAACATCTTCGCTGGATACGGAGACAGAGGCGTTATTGCATAAAGCGATGCACGCTTTTTTGCAAAACCGTACCACGCTGATTATTGCGCATCGTTTGAGTGCAGTGCGGCAGGCTGACCGTGTGCTGGTGTTTGATGCGGGTAAGATTATTGATGAAGGTCGGCATCAGGAACTGATCGAACGTGATGGTTTGTATCGTGATTTATACGGCTCGCGAAACTAGAGAAGTGCTGATTAAGTCTGGCTCGAGCAGATTGTAATTAAAATATTCTGATTCAAGGCGTGGAATGCCCGTAATAGCAGGGCTATTGCGAAGTTTCACTACGCTGAAGCAGGATATTTTAATTATAAGATGCCGATTCATGACTTATTCAGAGTTTCCCTGGCTGAATTATTACATTCAGATGTTAAACTATGACCGAATTTAATTTGAGGGTATACAGGTGAATTTTAGCGTTGTAAACAAAGTTTTGGTTCTATTTGTTTTTCTTGGACTGGGTAATGTTGTTTCTGCAGCAAGCGTTGGTACTGGTGGCATAGGTACGGCCTTTTCCAAAGATTCCACCACTCTCGGTGTTGTCGTAGGTTCGGGCAGCGCATTCGACGACAACTACCTTATTTTGGGTGTCGGTGTCGGTTATTACGTGGCGCGTGGTTTAGAGCTTGGCCTGGATGTGCAGCACTGGTTTTCTGGCAGCCCGTCAATCACCAAGGTCAGTCCGCAGATAAGATATGTATTTACCAAAGCAAAAAGGGTTAAACCTTATGTGGGGCTTTTTTACCGTCGTACGTTTTTTGGTGATTTTAAGGGCCTCGATCTAGCCGACCAGGATTCATTTGGTTACCGTGCCGGTGCTTATTTCACCTCGAATAATCGGGTTTATATTGGTGGTGGTATCGTCTACGAAGAATATAAAAACTGCGGTGCTTTTGTTGATTGCTCGACCACCTATCCTGAAATACTGATTACCGTCAGCTTCTGATTTTTTACCATCAGCGACGTGATAACGTATATCTGCCAATAAGTCAGATTTATTATTGATTAAGTGTTGTTTGTTCGCTATAATTAGATTCAATCTATATTTATATTAAATACTTTTTACAGAGGAATTACTCATGAACAGTAAATATTTAACGGGCCCGGCTATAGCTTTAATGATGGTGGGCAGTGTGCCGGCATTCGCTGGCTGGGAAGCACTTCCCGAGGTTGCTCCAGCGCCAAAGAATAACCCGACGACTGATGCAAAAGTGGAGCTGGGTAAAATGTTGTACATGGACCCGCGTATTTCATCAACCGGCACAGTTTCGTGTAATTCCTGTCACAACCTGATGGAAGGCGGCGATGACAGCCGTCCGGTTTCGATGGGCGTGCATGGTAAAACCGGTGGTCGCAGTGCGCCGACCGTGTGGAATTCAGCGTTTCATTCTGTGCAGTTCTGGGACGGTCGTGTTGATCTGTTAGAAGACCAGGCGAAAGGCCCGATCACCAACCCAATCGAGATGGGTGAGCCGAATCATGATCACACCATGGCAAAAATTAAAGCGATTTCCGGTTACCAGCCTTATTTCGATAAAGCATTTGGCCGCAATTCGATGAATATCGATAACCTGGCAAAAGCCATCGCAGCTTTTGAGCGTACCTTAATCACACCAAACAGTGCATATGATAAATATGTGAAAGGTGATAAACAGGCGATGACGGCGCAGCAAGTGAGCGGCATGAAAACATTTGCGGCAACCGGCTGTACCTCCTGTCATTCGGGCGCAGCGTTTAATGGTCCCAAGATGCCTTTCGGTCAGGGTTTCTACGCAAAATTTCCGACTTTTACTGATAATGGTTATGACAAGAAATACAAGCTGACGGCTGATAAAGGGCGTGAAGCAGCCACTGGTAAAACGGCTGATGCACATATGTTCCGCGTACCGACTTTGCGCAACATCACTGACACCGCACCTTATTTTCATAATGGTTCAGTCAACAATTTAGCCGAAGCAGTAAGACTGATGGCAAAAACCCAGCTGAACAAAGACCTGTCAAACAAAGAGGTCAAAAACATTGTTGCTTTCCTGGGCGCATTGACCGGGCCATATCCCGAAATTACCATGCCGCGTCTGCCAGCAACTTCCGGTACCAGCGTGGTTGCAGAGTAATTTTCACAGTGTGGAAATAGTTTTTCAGGATAGGTTAAAATAGATTTTTAGAGAAAAGATTACAGGATATATTATGGCGACGATAGAAATAACAAAAGACACGTTACAGGACACCATTGCGGATAATGATATTGTCATTATCGATTTCTGGGCACCCTGGTGTGGCCCCTGTAAATCTTTTTCGCCTATCTATGAAGCGGTTTCTGAAAAACACGAGGATATCGTGTTCGCCAAGGTCAACACTGAAGATGAACAGGAGCTGGCGGCAAGCTTTCAGATTCGTTCGATTCCGACGTTGATGATCTTTCGCAGCCAGATAGCCATCTTCTCCCAGGCGGGCATGTTGCCTGAGAGCGGGCTGGAAGATGTAATTGCTAAAACCCGGGAGCTGGATATGGATCAGGTGCGCAAGGAAGTGGCAGAGCAGCAGGCGAACGCACAGACATCTTGAGTTTGAAGTGGTAAGTTAAAAACAAAAAATCCCCGGTAAAACGGGTTTTTTTTATGAGGCGGATATCTGTTGAAGCCTGATTTTTTTGAACCGCGGAGAGCGCAGAGGAAAACATACTTTTAGTTACTGCGCCGCAGGCGCTGTAACCAGTAAACCTCTGCGCTCACTGCGGTTCAAAATTTTCTACTATAGGCCTGCATAAAATGTGTTGCAGGCAATCTGTACTACTTAAAATTATTTTTTCTTGCTTTTCTTCAGTTTCGTTGTTTCATCATGCAGTGCTTTTTTCAGTGCTACGTCTTTGTCTTTTTCAGCTTTGAGTAAAGCCTTTTCTGCATCGGAGGCTGCTTTCAACTGTGCTTTTGTCTGCTTCAGTTCTTTTTCCAGGGCCTTTAATTTTTCATCCAGCTCGGCTTCGAGTGCGGCTTCCTGAGCGGCAGACTTAGCAGCTGCAGTGGCCTCGGCTGTTTTCTTTTTAGCAGCGGCTTTGATGGATTTTTTGCTGATGACTTCCGGCAGCTCTTTTTTTATCTCCAGTTTTTTAACAGTGGTGTTGCCGGAGAGTGTCTGGATCTTCTTGCGTGGCCGAATTTTTGGTTGCGGTGTTTCAATGCGGGTATGTGTGACCGCAGGTTTTGCATTGCCGGGTGTTGTTGCGACTGGTGCCAGCATGGATTTGACCGGGGTGCGTTTCGGTCGCAAACCGCGTAATGCAGATTTGACGCGTTTGGTTACCTCACCGACATCGCCATGTGCTTCCAGAATGTGCAGCACGCTTTTGTGTTTGTAGTAATCGCTCAGTGGTTGCGTCAGTGTTTCAAAAATCTGCAGACGTCGTTCAATGATGTTTTCGTTGTCATCGGTACGGTGGTGCAGGCTGCCGCCACATTCATCACATTTGTCATCGATGGCCGGCGGCTGGGTAAACAGGTTGAACAATGCGCCACAGGCGATACAGGTGAGGCGGCCGATCATGCGCTGAATCAGCATTTCGGCATCGACATCAAATTGCAGTACCGCATCGATCGGTTTGCCCAGTTTATCGAGAATATCGTCGAGTGCTTCTGCCTGCGCGATGTTGCGTGGGAAACCGTCGAGGATAAAACCCTGGTCTGCATCGGGGCGCGCAATGCGCTCGCGGATCATGCCGATGACGATGTCGTTCGGCACCAGTTGGCCGGCGTCCATGATGGCTTTTGCCTGTCGCCCGAGCGGTGTTTGTGCAGCGACAGCGGCGCGCAGCAAATCACCGGTCGAGATTTGTGGAATATGGTATTTTTCAGTTAAATATTTGGCCTGTGTGCCTTTACCCGAGCCAGGAGCTCCAATCAGGATTAATTTCATATTTGCACTCCGTCACCTGTTATTATTAGTTTTTCAGTGACTTAACTGTTTTTTTATTTGTTTATAGATCGATAAAGCCAAACTGTAAACAATCCCTTTCATTTACTTTAACGGATTCTATCGATTGTTGAGAAATTGTCGAGCCTGAAATGACTGAAACATTATATAATTGTGCAACTTTTTCTGTTATTTTGTGTTTTTAGTGCGTTTTGCCTGAAAAACTCATAAAAATAATAATAAATCCTTTTTAACCATACAAATCTATGCCGCATCGGTCTCATTATTCGGATCACTCGTATCAGGCGAGTTTGTTCAAGTTTCGCGCTATTGTCGCCGCGATTCTTTGCATACTGATGCTTTCCGGTTTGCTGTTTCGTCTGGCGTGGTTACAAATTATTGATTACCGGCATTTTTCTGATTTATCTGAAAATAACCGTATCCGTCTGATGGCTCTGCCACCAACGCGAGGTCTGATTTATGACCGAAATGGTGTGATACTGGCTGAAAACAAACCGACCTTTCACCTTGAAATTACGCCAGAGCAGGTGAAGGACATGGATGCTACTTTGAAAGGTTTGAGTGAAATCGTCAGCATCAGCGATAGTGAGATGGAACGTTTTAAAGAGCAGCTACGTGTGCGTCGCTCATTCCAGCGTATTTCGTTGCGTACCCGTCTGAACGAAGATGAAGTTGCGCGGCTGGCGGTTAATCGTCATCGCTTTCCCGGCATGGACATAAATGCGCGCTTGAGCCGTTATTATCCGCAGGGTGAAACCGTGGCACATGCGGTGGGTTATGTGGGGCGAATTAATCAGAAAGATTTGACGGTGATCGATGAAGGTAATTACCGTGGCACCGCGCACATCGGTAAAACTGGGCTGGAAAAATATTACGAGGCCGAATTGCATGGCAAGGTCGGTCGGCAGAAAGTCGAGGTTAATGCGCAGGGTCGGGTATTGCGTGTGCTGGAAAAAGTGGCACCGGTGGCCGGTAATGATCTGGTATTAAACCTGGATATCGAACTGCAAAAAATGGCTGAGCGTGGTTTGGGTGAGTTTGCCGGTTCGGTCATCGCCATTGAGCCGCATACCGGCGCGGTGGTGGTGTTTGTCAGTAAACCTGGTTTTGATCCCAACATGTTTGTTCATGGCATCAGCCATAAAGATTACAATGCGCTGTCGCACGGTATTTATAAACCGCTGTTTAATCGTGCCATCTTTGGCCAGTACCCGCCGGGTTCCACGCTTAAGCCATTTATCGCGCTGGGTGGCATTGAGCAGCGGCGATTTGGCGTGAAAGAATCACTGTACTGCAGAGGGCATTACCTGTTGCCCGGTGATAAAACCGAACGCAAATATCGTGACTGGAAAAAAGAAGGTCACGGTACGGTTGATTTTTCCAAAGCGATTGAGCAATCCTGTGATGTCTATTTTTATGAGCTGGCCTACCGCATGGGTATCGATAGCATGCATGATTTTCTGGCACAGTTTGGTTTCGGTGAAAAAACCGGTATCGACCTGATCGGCGAACGCCGTGGTTTGCTGCCATCGACCGCCTGGAAAAAGAAAAAAAAGCACACTGTCTGGTATCCGGGTGAAACCTTGATCGCCGGAATTGGTCAGGGTTATATGTTGATGACGCCGCTGCAACTGGCAGTAGCAACGGCCGCATTGGCCAGTCGCGGGGAAAAAATTGTGCCCAGATTGCTTAAGGAAGTACACAACTCCAGCGATGACACAATTAAGGTAAGAGATCCTTCGAAAACCATGATTAAATTGCGTCGAGATAGTCACTGGGATGCAACGTTTAAAGCGATGCAAAAAGTGGTTCATGGTACCTGGGGTACGGCACGTGCAACGGGCTGGGGTATGAAATTCAAAATGGCTGGAAAAACCGGTACCGCACAGGTATTCGGTATTGCGCAGGATGAAGAGTATGATGAAGAAACCGTGACGAAAAAACTTCGTGACCACGGTTTGTTTGTCGGTTTTGGGCCGGTGAATGACCCGGTGCTGGCGGTCGCGGTGGTAGCCGAGAATGGTGAGCATGGCAGTAAAATGGCACCGATTGCACGCGACCTGATCAAGCGTTATATAGAAAAATACAGTACGGCAACGCCATTAAAGAAAAAATAAACCATGTTAAGTACCAGCACACAATTTTTTGAATCGGATTACCACAGCAGAACCTCACGGTTTTTACAGTATCTGCATATCGACCCGGTATTGTTGACTGGCCTGTTATTACTGATGGCTGCCGGCCTTGGCATCTTGTACAGTGCCTCCGATGGTTCTATCGAGCTGGTGCAGCGACAGGTGATCCGGTTGTCGATTGCTTTTGCTGTGATGTTTTTTGTGGCGCAGATTCCGCAGCACACCCTGTACCTGTGGGCGCCCTGGTTTTTTGCACTCGGCATTGTTCTGCTGGTACTGGTGTTGCTGGCGGGGGATGTTGGTAAAGGTGCGCAACGCTGGCTGAACCTTTATGTTATCCGTTTTCAGCCGTCGGAGATGATGAAACTGGTGACGCCGATGATGCTGGCCTGGTATCTGTGCGAAAAACCGTTTCCGCCCAAAGTGACCTCATTAATTATTTCGCTGGTTCTGGTGATACTGCCGACCATGTTAATCGCCAAACAGCCTGATCTGGGGACCGCGTTACTGGTAGCTGCAGCTGGCTTTTTTGTGGTGTTTTTTGGTGGTATTCGCTGGCGAGTTTTGTTCGGTGCGATTTTTACCATGTTGGCGCTAATCCCGGTACTGTGGCAGTTTATGCACGATTACCAGAAACAGCGGGTGCTAACTCTGTTCGATCCGGGGAGTGATCCACTTGGCTCGGGTTACCACATCATTCAGTCGATGATCGCTATTGGCTCCGGCGGTATCTATGGTAAGGGCTGGTTGAATGGTACGCAGTCGCAGCTGGACTTTATTCCGGAACGTACCACGGACTTTATCTTTGCTGTGTTTGCGGAAGAATTTGGTATGATGGGCGCAATCGTTTTACTGTCTTTATATGCCTTTGTTATCATCCGTGGTTTGTATATCGCGGCCAATGCGCAGGACAGTTTTGGACGTTTGCTGGCAGGTAGTCTCAGCATGACTTTTTTTGTTTATCTGTTTGTGAATGTCGGCATGGTCTCCGGCATCCTGCCTGTGGTAGGTGTGCCATTGCCGCTAGTCAGTTATGGTGGCACGTCGATGGTGACACTGATGGCGGGTTTCGGCATGTTGATGTCGATCAGTACAAACCGCCGTTTGATCACCAAGTAGAAAATGTAATAAGCGGCACCATGAAGCGTTGTATAGTTTAATAATTGTTTAAAAAGATCGTAGGAAAATTAGTTGTATGAAAGTGGAAATAATAAAAAATGCTCAGAAAATAATTAAAACCACCTTGTCTGGTTTTGTGTTTTTTGTTTCTGTGAATTCACACAGTGTACTAGCACAGGTAAATTATGCACAAAGAGCGGATGTTAAAGATTTTATAAATGAAATGGTTGAGCAGCACGGTTTCGACCGGGTGTATCTTGAAAACAAGTTTGCCAGTGCAAAACGTCTGGACAATGTCCTGCAGTCGATTGCGAAACCTGCTGAAAAAGAACTGACCTGGAAACAGTATCGTCCCATTTTTGTCACCGACAAGCGTACCAATAAAGGTAAAAAGTTTATTAAGGAACATCATGCCACATTGCAGCGTGCAGAAAAAGAATATGGCGTGCCGGTGGAAATAATCGCCGCCATTATCGGTGTTGAATCTTATTATGGAAAACACACAGGCCGTTATACAGTATTCGATTCATTGACTACGCTGGGTTTTGATTATCCGAAACGTGGCAAGTTTTTCAAAAGTGAATTAAAACAGTTTTTATTGTTATCAAAAGAAGAACATATCGACATAGAGAAAATGACAGGTTCATATGCCGGGGCTATGGGTATGCCGCAGTTTATCTCCAGCAGTTACCGACATTATGCGGTCGACTTTGATGGTGATGGCAAGCGTGATCTGTGGAACAGTATCGATGACGTGATCGGCAGTGTGGCAAATTACTTTAGTATGCACGGTTGGAAGCCTGGTGACACGGTGACGCATCCTGTGACGGTTACAAATGAATCTGTTGTTAGAAAGAAAAATACTTTGAAGCCTTACGCGACAATTTCCCAGTTTAAAAAACAGGGTGTAAAAGTTGATGCCCTGGTTGATGATCGGCTGGATGATAAGCAGCTTGCTACTCTGCTGAAGTTTAAAGGCAAGCGCGGTGAAGAACACTGGATTGGGTTAAATAATTTTTATGTGATTACGCGTTATAACCATAGCGAGTTGTATGCCATGGCGGTGTATCAGCTAAGTGAAAAGTTGAAAGACTGATGAAAAACAATTTCTAGTTGTTATGGCCGCCCTGAAAATATTTTTTATGCTGGCTCTTGTTTCCTGGTTAACATCGTGTGCTCAGGTAAAAGACAGCGCGCCGGCGAATTATTCAAAACAGTGGCATGAAATACCCGATGCTGTACCAGTGCCGGTAACACTGAGCAAATACGGTAATCCGAATAGTTATAAAGAGTTTGGCAAAACATATTATGTGAAAGATTCGGCGGTTGGTTTTCAGCAGAAAGGCATCGCATCATGGTACGGCAACAAGTTTCATGGTGGTCGCACCTCCAGTGGTGAAGAATACGACATGTATGCCATGACAGCGGCGCACAAAACCTTACCGATTCCTGTCTACGTGGAAGTGAC
>VAPG01018218.1_pt1 | contig 10040 bp, 7 predicted proteins | sample 3393851 | NCBI WGS metagenome assembly VAPG01 (sample SAMN08290438, study PRJNA428436) | hydrothermal vent metagenome | isolation source: Deep-sea hydrothermal vent chimney | place: Atlantic Ocean: South-mid Altantic Ridge | depth 2194 m m
AAAAGATTTTTGAAAGACAATTCAAACAGTCAAAACTGAATTGTTAGCATCAATGGCTCATTCTGATGGTCAGTTTGAGTCAGACAACCTGGAGAGTGACTAGGAGTCTTCTATATCTTTCAGTGTCAGGAATTAGACTACGAAACTGTTTGACAAGGACAGCTAGCACCTGACAACGAGTAAGCTGTTACTCAATTCGCCTTACTATAGGAGCTATATTGGATGTTGTTAGCACCGCTCTTCACACTATTATGTCTTGTAAGACGTTGAAACCATCAGGTAAATCAAGAAAATGATTATCACCGAAATAATAGGAGGGCTTGGCAATCAAATGTTTCAGTACGCCATGGGGTATGCTCTTGCTCAGCATCATGGTGTCGAGTTTCGTTATGATAATCGGTTGTTTAGGCAGTATACGCTTCATAATGGATTTGAGTTACAACGTATTTTTAAGATAACTGCCAGTAAAGCTACAAAAGATGATATCCATAGGCTGATTGGCTGGCGTTCTTCTCGTATTGGGCGTCGCCTAGTGAATACTAAGCGATTGTCGTTTATGGCAGGGAGGCATTATTATAAGGAGAGGTGTCTTTCTTTTAATAATGAAGTGTTTGACTTGTCAGGCGTCTGTTATCTGAGCGGGTACTGGCAATCTGCTCATTACTTTAAGGCATTTGAGGACGAAATACATGAACAATTTCGTTTTAAACCGCCTCTGGACAGCAGTAACGAAAAAGTTGTGAATAAAATTCAAGAGACAGCAAAGGCCGTGAGCCTCCATGTTCGCAGGGGTGATTATGTTACGAATCCTCAGACCAATGCCGGGCATGGAACATGTTCGGTTGCTTATTACGATAGAGCGTTGCGCTATATTGAGCAACGAATTGAAAATCCAGTGTATTTTGTTTTCTCCGATGATGTAAACTGGACCCAAAAAAACATAAAGATTGACGGTGAACATTACTTCATCTCCCATAATACCGGATGCGATAGCTACAACGATATGCGCCTGATGAGTTTATGCAATCACCATATAATCGCCAACAGCTCTTTTAGTTGGTGGGGGGCATGGCTTAATCCACGAGAAAACAAGATTGTTGTTGCCCCGGATAAATGGTTTCAAAATTCCAAGTGGGATTCCAGGGACCATGTACCTGCCAGTTGGGTTCGTCTCTAATGTGCGGTATTTTGGGTTTTATTAGCACATCGCCAATGCCAATTGAGGCATTCATTACACTCCGCAATCGTTTGACTCATCGTGGTCCTGATGATACCGGGGTATGGCAGAGTGTGGATGGTACGATACTTCTGGCGCACAGGCGGTTGTCTATTTTGGATCTTACCTCGGCCGGGCATCAACCGATGTTGAGTAAATGCGGTCGCTTTGTTATCGTCTTTAATGGAGAAGTTTATAACTATTTGGAACTGAAAGATGAGCTTGAAGTACAAGGGCACAGTTTTAATGGACATAGTGATACAGAAGTTATCTTGGCTGCTTATCGCCATTGGGGTAACAATTGCTTAAACCGCTTCAATGGCATGTTTTCTTTTGCTATTTGGGATAAGGGCACGTCAAATATCCAACCTTCTTTGTTTTTGGCTCGAGATCGGGCCGGAAAAAAACCGCTTTATTACGCTCATAAAGGGAGAAAACTTGCCTTTGCATCGGAACTAAAAGCTATTCCCTCTGATATGATTGCTGGTATTGATCCCCAGTCTCTAAACCATTATTTGGCTTTAGGGTATGTTCCTGCATCGCTTTGTCTTGCTCGTGGTGTAAATAAACTACCTCCAGCCCATGCAGCTCATTTTTTCCCCGCATCAGGTAAATTGAAAGTCTGGCGATGGTGGAGATTGCCAACGCATAAACCAGATGCTTTAGCCGAACCAGAGTCTATGATTGATGAGGCTGAAGCCTTGTTGCGTGAGGCCGTTCGGTTGCGTATGCGCAGTGATGTCCCGGTAGGTGTCTTGTTGTCTGGTGGTCTGGATTCAAGCCTGATTGTTGCATGTGCAGCACAGTCTATGTCTCGACCTATCAAGACATTTACTATGGGATTGCCTGGTTCTATATTGGATGAAACAGCCTATGCAGACATTGTTTCAAAGCATTTTGGAACTGAACACCATGTTCTTGAATTGTCCCAGCCATCCCTTGACATACTTGATGAGATTGCGCCGTTTATTGATGAGCCGATCGCAGATTCATCGCTGATTCCTGCTTATATGGTGTCAAAGTTGACAGCACGATATGTTAAAGTAGCGTTGGGCGGTGATGGTGGAGACGAACTTTTTGGCGGGTATAGTGATTATACTACGGCATTTGCTGATTATGCCAGATTTGGATGGTTGCCTGAACGTATTTTTCGCTTGAGCGCCGCCCTTGCCAGACAATTGCCTACTGGGACTCCGGGGCGCAATCGTCTTTCTGCGTTGCGTGGTGGCCCTTTTCAGTCTTTGGTGTGGGGAAGTCCATATTTTGATGCTACTGCTCGCCGTCGTATATTAACACCTGATGTGGTTGCGGCTCTGGGTGCTGATTTTATGGCACCTGAGTTATTTCGCTACAATTTATTTCTAACTGGCAGTGATTCTGTAGATTCCATGACGCGAACTCATTTTGGTAGTATTTTACCTGATGATTTCCTTGTTAAGGTAGACCGTACTAGCATGGCTGTTAGTTTAGAAATGAGGGCTCCTTTTCTTGATAACACATTGGTTGAATTTGCATTCGGACGGTTGCCAAGTGAGTTGAAAGTATTTGGAACTGAAGGGCGCCGACTTGAAAAAATGTTAGGGAAACGATTACTGCCACCTGCTTTAGATATTGACAGAAAGCAAGGCTTTTCTATACCGCTCAATGAGTGGCTTCGAGGCTCAGATGCTGGCAGACTCGACGACATTCAAGGACAACTAACATCGTGGATAAGCAATAAAGAACTTAACAAGCTGAAAACAGGACATTTCGCCGGACGTGCAAATGGCAGTCGTCTTTTTTGTTTGATTATGTTGGATATATTTAGAAGGAATATGTTGTGATGGAAAAGAAACCGCTTTCTAAATCAATTTATAGTCGTTTGCACGCACTGCGTTGGAGTGCTGCTTTTGTTGTCCTCTGTGGTCATATCGAGATGGTTGTGAAATGGCTTACTGGTATGTCTATTTGGCCAATGGCCTATCAAATGGCCCATCTCGCAGTGATGGCTTTTTTTGTTTTGTCTGGGTTTATCATTTCCCATGTCGCCTATAAAACATCTGATTTGTCAGGATACATGCAAGAGAGAGTAACTAGAATATATAGTGTTCTTGTTCCAGCAGTTTTCCTTACCGTGATTCTTGATACAATTGGTGCGAAGATAGCGCCACATTTCTACAATATATATGCAACATCAAACAATTTTTTATTCAGATTGCTTGTTAACTTGTTCGGCTTACAAGGTTGGCAAGGACATAGGATTCAATTCGGCACAAATTCTCCTCTCTGGTCGATTGGTTATGAAATGTTCTTTTATGTTGCTTCTGGGCTTTTATTCTATAAGGTCATTAAATCAAATCAAGCCATTAAATATCGGCTTATTTGGTTATTAGTCACAGGGGTGTTAATGATGGCAGCTGGATCAAAAATGGTGCTATATCTTTTTATATGGGGGGTTGGGGCGCTTGCATACCATGTAAGAATTCGCTATTGTTTCTCGAAATTTTGTTTTGTGTTGTCGTCGGCCATTTGCTTCGTGTCATTTGTGCTTGTTCCGCCTGGCTATTGGCAAGATCTGATATTTTCTTTTGGTTTATTTGGTTTTATTATTTCTCCTGATGGAAGAGGGCAATTGGCGCAATTTAACGAACTGATTGCTAATTTCAGTACTCACTATACGCAACGCATTTACCTGTAATGTTTTTCTTATATGCAATCTTTTGGCAAAATAGTTTTGATTTAGTTGCTTTTTCATTGGCTGTAATGGCCGTGTGTCTTGTGTTTGCCTATTGTTTCTCCTTATTGTTCGAGAAAAAACGTTATGTTTTGCGCACATATACGAAGAAACTTATTGCACGGCTAGCACGTGGGGTGGGGTATTGAAAATCCTTGTTGCCGGCAATTGGCATTCTGAGTTGCATGAGGAACCTGTTTCTAAAGCAATAGAAGAACTAGGGCATCGTTCTGTTCGTTTTTCTTGGCATATTTATTTTCAACCACAAGGTTTTTGGGAGAAAATATTCCTTCCCATTTTAAAAACACAGAATAAATATATGGTTGGTCCAATTGTTGGGAAGTTGAATTGTGATTTAGTTGCAATGGTAGAATGTGAAAAACCTGATGTAGTTTTTGTTTACCGAGGGATACTTATTCGCAGAGAAACGCTTAAGCGCATTAAACAAGTTCACCCATCTACGTGCTTAGTTGGTTATAATAATGATGATCCTTTTTCACCGTTATATCCCAAATGGAAGTGGCGTCATTTTGTAGCTGGAATTCCAGAATATGATTTAATGCTTGCTTATCGTCTTCATAATTTGGAGGAATATAGAAATGCTGGTGCTAAACGGGTTGAATTGATGAGATCATGGTTTATACCGGAAATGAATCATCCTGTAGAGTTGACAGCTAAGGAAAAAGAACAATTTGAGTGCGATGTGGTTTTTATTGGTCACTATGAAAATGATGGTAGACTTGCGTATCTTGAGGAAATCGTAAAGCAGGGCTGGAAATTAAATTTCTATGGACATGGTTATGGATGGCATAAGCACATTCTTAAATCCGACACCCTTAAAGATTATTACCCTCTTAAAACGGTGTGGGGTAAAGATTACAACAAGGCTTTATGTGGAGCTAAAATTGCTTTATGCTTTTTTTCCAAGTTAAACCGTGATACTTATACTCGTCGATGTTTCGAAATACCTGCATCTGGTACACTTTTGCTCTCGGAATACTCAAGTGATCTAGCCGGATTATTTAGAGAAGGAGTCGAGGCTGATTACTTCAATAATGTTGAAGAACTAGTCCATAAGCTTAGTCTTTACCTGAGAAACGATGAATTATTAGAGACTGTATCTCAAGCAGGGTACGAAAAAGTTAAACAATCTGGTCATGATGTGAAGTCCAGAATGAAGCAACTATTAAAAATGCTACCGTAAAGATGGTTATGTAAATGATAGAGCAAAGTAACTTAATGAAGTTCGTTTCATGTATTGGTTTTAATTCTATTGCTTGGTCACTCCGGCGTTTACACTGTCCTGTTAAGCCTAACGATCTAGTTTTGGAGGTTGGCTCTGGTGGAAATCCGTATTTTCGATCAAATGTGCTTCTTGATGCGTATGAAGAAACTCGGGAGCGGCATTGGGTGCCACTTGTTTGTGATAGACCTACTATTCTAGGATTTGTAGAGGATCTTCCGTTCCAAGATAAGGCTTTTGATTTTGTTATTGCCTCTCACGTTCTAGAACATTCTACTGATCCCGCTCGATTTTTATCGGAATTACAGCGGGTGGCGAAAGCAGGTTATATTGAGGTTCCAGATGCTTTTATGGAGCGTATTAATCCATATCGAGATCATCGGCTGGAGATTACAAGTAGAGACGATTGTTTGGTGATTCGTAAGAAATCGGCATGGTGTGTTGATCACGAGTTGCTGGAATTGTATGAGGATCGTGTGAAAAGAATAGTCACCCGAGAAACAATGCCCAAAAACCCGTTTATTTTCCATGTACGTTATTTTTGGCGAGACCACATTGATTATAAAATTCTAAATCCGGATATTCATGCCGGGTGGGAGGCTCCAGCTTGTGATAAATCACAGGTCAGGTCCTCTAGTATTAAGAAAAGAATGAGAAGCTTATGGATACGTTGGATTCGTGCTTTATTCTCGCAACACCACCGCAATAAGAATATTAACTTGATGAAGTTATTAGCCTGTCCGTCGTGTAAATCTGCGAATATGCTTAAAACTGGAGAGTTAATCAAGTGCTCTTCGTGCGGCCAATCTTTTTCTGTGCGTAATGGTTTCCCCGTAATGTATAAGTTGGGAACTGATTTTGATAAATAATTATTTAAGGATATGACATGGCTCCACACGAAATAAAAAAGCACCCTCTCATTTCAGTATGTATTCCTTCTTATAATCGTCCGGATTATTTGCGTGACCTATTGGAAACGATTGCTGAACAATCTTTTCATGATTATGAAGTTGTTGTGTGTGATGATGACTCACCATTAACAAAAGAAATTGAGAATGTGGTTGCAGATATCCAGGAAAATAATCAGGGCCAGGTGTTCCGGTATATTAGGAACAATAAAACACTGGGTTACGACGGAAATTTTAGAGGATTACTTAGTCATGCCAAGGGCAAATATTGTGTATATATGGGGGACGATGATTTACTTTGTTCTGAAGCACTAAGTCGTATTGCTTCTGTGATTAATAAAAATCCTGATATTGGAGTGATTATTCGCTCGTGGGCTCGAGCCGAACGAGAATCAAAAGTTGTTGTAGAGGATTTCCGATACTTTGCTGGAGATAGGTTGTTTGAGCCTGGTAGAAGAACTGTTGCAACACTTTTTCGGCGTTCAGTCCAAATAGCCGGGTATACAATAAACAGGAAGTACGCTTTAGAACATGCAACCAGCAAATTAGATGGGACGTTGCTTTACCAACTATATTTGTCTGGTGTGGTTACATATACCCATAGAGCTTATTACATATCCGACAGGATTGCTATAATGAGAAAAGACGCAAATCAAAAACCGACACATTTTTTTGGTAATGCGGAGGTAGAAAGGAAAAGGTTCAAACCGGGAAAACTTTCAACTGATATTTCATTGAATTTTGTGACTGGCATGGTAGAAGTTGCAAAATTTGTTTCTGATTTCCACAAAGACAAAGACCTTTATGATGATCTGTTGCGTGATATGGGGAACTATTCATATCCTCTACTTTCTGTTCAACGGGATAAAACCATAAAGGAATTTGTGAAATATTTTATGGCTCTTAGGTCTCTTGATCTTGGAAGAAATCCATTTTTTTATTTTTATTTTCTTTTCTTGTTGTTTCTTGGCAGGAGGCTGTCAGGGAAGATCATTATTTGGGTGAAAAATATTGTGGGAAAGACGCCTGCCCTTGGTAATTTGTATGAAGGAATTGCAATTAGTTCCTCGGATTAATCTTGCGTAATGTTAATTTAGGCATTTGAACACTATACACTCCAGTCTTTTCTGGTTACCGGGAAAAAGTCGGGGACTAGAAGAATCATTTCAGTAAAGAAGCCTGGGGGGAATTTGCCGGATATGCGGGTGATGCTTTGATTAAATTGGGATATGAACCTGACTTAAGCTGGGTGTCCCAATAAATTGTACGGTGTATTTTGTTAGGGCATAGATGAGTTCAAAAGACAACACCCCAAAGCTTCGGGTTGCCAATATTATCGAGGAAGGCAAACTCGGGGGGCCGCAGGTGCGTATTGCCAATGTGGCCTGTGCTTTAAAAAATAAGGTTGAAACCACGGTGGTTTTGCCCCGTGCTAATTCCAAGTCTTTTCTGGCAAGGCTTGATGAGTATCATATTCCCTATAAAACATTTAATTTGAGTCGAATTACCAAGGAGCTTGGGGTGGCATTGCGTTACCTTTTATTTTCCTGGTATGAGGTGTTGCAACTGGCTCGTTATTTTCGTAAAGAAAAATTTGACATTATCCATGTCAGTGGCGGTTCCTGGCAATATAAAGGCGTGTTTGCCGGAAAGCTTGCGGGTAGAAAGGTGATATGGCACTTAAATGATACCTACACCCCATGGTTTATCCGTAAATTTTTCTCTTTATGCAGTTGGTTGCCTGATGGTTATATTTTTGCTTCGAAACGCACCCGTGAGTATTACAGCCCTTTGATACCCGAAGGGAAATCTGGTTTTGTTATTCCTGCCCCTGTTGATACTGCAATGTTTGATAGCAGCCAGTCTTATCAGGGTGATGATGTCATCAATAAATGGACGGGTAAGTTTGTTATTGGCACTGTTGCCAATATAAACCCGGTTAAGGGCTTGGATATTTTTATTAAGGCCGCAGCAGAGATTAATACAAATGTGGCTGAGGTCTGCTTTGTAGTAGTTGGTTCAATATATGAGAAACAAAGGGAGTATTTTGATGAGTTAAAATCATTATGTGTTGAGCTTGGGGTTGAGAATATTGATTTTGTCGGGTCTCGCTCCGATGTGCGCCCCTTGTTGCAACGATTTGATGCCTATGTTTGCAGTTCCCGCAATGAATCGTCGCCCATTGCGGTATGGGAGGCCATGGCAATGGGTAAGCTTGTTGTATCCACCGATGTTGGTGATGTGCCGCTATATATCCAGAATGGTGAGAACGGATTTGTGGTGGGTGCAGGGGACTGGCAGGCCATGGCGGAACGGATAATGTATCTAATTAAACACGATAATCTTTGGTCAAGATTTAGGGCAGATGCCCGTAAGACTGCGGTTAATGAGTTGGATGTAAAACAATGTGCCACCCGTCATCAGAAGGCGTATTCGGCTATAGTAGAAAGGATATAAAGTATGAGTAATTATATTGTTGGTATAAACGCCTACCACGGTGATTCTGCGGCCTGCCTTTTGCGAGATGGCAAGTTGGTTGCCGCTGTGGAGGAGGAACGGTTTCGGCGAATCAAGCATTGGGCCGGGTTTCCATCTCAGGCCATCAGCTATTGTTTGCAAGAGGCGGGTATAGGCTTGGCGGATCTGGATGCCATAGCGGTTAATTCGGATTCCAGGGCTAATTTAACCAAAAAAATTGCCTATACCATCAGGACAAAGCCGGGATTATCCTTTGTGCTTGATCGTTTGAAAAATCGCCATAAACGCAATGATATTAAAGGTGAATTGGCAGATGCCTTTCCCGGGGGGGGGTTTACTGGCAAGGTTATCCATGTTGAGCATCATCTGGCTCATCTGGCGTCTGCTCATACGGTTTCGCCATTTTCCGAATCCGTGGTGGTGTCCATTGATGGTTTTGGCGATTTTTCCAGTTCTGCCTGGGGGGTTGGGCATGGTACAGAAATTAAGATTTCTGATCGGGTCTATTTCCCTCACTCCCTTGGGATTTTTTATCAGGCAATGACTCAGTTTTTAGGTTTTCCCCATTATGGTGATGAATATAAGGTTATGGGGTTGGCGCCTTATGGTAAGCCGGTATATATCGAGCAGATGCGGCAGGTAGTTTGTTTAAACAATGATGGCTCATTTGAGTTGAACAAGAAGTTCTTCCTCCATCATAAAGAGGGCGTTCAATACGAATGGACCGGCGGGCTGCCTGTTGTCGGTCGGTTATTTAATGATGAACTGGCAGGATTGTTTAGCATACCTGTTCGCAACAAGGATCAGCCTTTGGAGCAATGTCATTTTGACTTTGCCCGATCCGTGCAGGTTATGTATGAAGAGGCCTTTTTTAATCTCCTGGAGGCGGCGCATGCCAGGCATGGCATAGACGACCTTACCTTGGCAGGTGGTTGTGGGATGAATTCCGTGGCAAACGGCAAGGTGTACCGGAAATCGCCTTTTAAAAAAATGTATATTCAATCTGCTGCCGGGGATGCCGGTGGCGCCATTGGTGCGGCACTTACTGCCTGGCGTGATATGGGCAACGATGCGTCTTCTGATTTTGTTATGGATCATGCCTACTGGGGCCCGGCTTATACTGATACCGAGATCGGACAATTACTGGCAGATCATAAAAAAGAATTGGACAAGGCCGGATGTGTTGTAGAACAGATTGCCAGTGAAGATGATCTTTGCAGAAAAACCGCAGAAGCCATTGCCAAGGGGAATGTTGTCGGCTGGTTTCAGGGACGTTTGGAGTGGGGCCCTCGAGCCTTGGGCAATAGATCGATTGTTTGCGATCCAAGGCGGGCTGATATGAAAGATATTTTGAATCTGAAGATAAAACGGCGGGAGTCGTTCCGGCCTTTTGCGCCATCAATTCTGCGGGAAAATGTGTCTGACTGGTTTGAGGAAGAGGATGATGTACCCTTTATGATGCAGGTCTTTCAGATTAAAGAG
>VAPG01029463.1_pt1 | contig 10014 bp, 10 predicted proteins | sample 3393851 | NCBI WGS metagenome assembly VAPG01 (sample SAMN08290438, study PRJNA428436) | hydrothermal vent metagenome | isolation source: Deep-sea hydrothermal vent chimney | place: Atlantic Ocean: South-mid Altantic Ridge | depth 2194 m m
ATATGTTTCAGGACCCTTATCTCCATATTTCCCAAATATGGTTCCCTCAGGAAAACCTTTCGATTTAAAATTCATCCTTGAGAATGGATATGATTCAGGAAATAAATACAAATCAGATTTATTTTTTGATATAAATTTTTTTGAAACACTTATATCTTTTTCTGAATTTATTACTTTTCCACAAAATGCAGATACCTTAAGAATATCTAATTTTCGAAATTTTTCTTCTATAATGGCATTTATTTCACCAGAAACCTCGTACTTCCTACTCTCTTCGGTTTTATTAATGATTTTTCTATTTGTTTCTTTATTTTTGAATATTTTTCCAAAAGGAATATGTGGGTTTTTACTAGTCCAATCCAAAACTAATTTATTTTTGATAATTTTATTTTTAGCAAAACATAAAACGTAAGGGCCCAATATAAACGCAATTTCTCTATAGAAATGATTTTTATGTTCCTCTTGTTTTAATACAACAAACTTTGAACTTTTAAAGAGATTAAATATCTCATAAGTAGTTGATAAATTCACTCTTTTTAAAAGCCTTGAATACCACTTTTTATTTTTCATTTGATTCAATATCAATGATGCCTTCCTTGCCATCAATTTTGGCTTTATTACCATCATAAACAATTTCAAGTAAATTCTTTATACCAACAATACATGGCTTTTCTATTTCTCTACAGAATATAGACGCATGAGATAATAATCCTCCATGTTCAGTAAGAACTGCTCCAACATTCAACATTTCAGCACTCATCTCTGGAGATGTGGAAATTGCCACAAGAATATCATTTTCATCAAATGTTTTCTCGGGGGAATATATTTTAATAACTCCTTCGAACTTTCCTTCTGATGCTGGAATACCCCTTATTATCATTTATGAACCTCCTAAAATATGATATATTCCTTGACTTAATTTATCCTGGGGGAGCGTACATGTTTTAATATAAAATTTAACAATTTCTTTTGGAAAAGGTGTTTTAAGGAATCCTTTCTGTGCTTCAGGAATATCATAATTAAAAGCACCAAATAATTGGTTAATTACATATTCTCTATTAAATTCTTTTGACCTCTTCAAGTCATTAATTTTTTCTTTTATCTCTTCAAATAAAGCATCCAATTTACCCTCAACAATTATTCCATTTTCTTCTAAAAATATTTGAGATTCCCCGAGGTTTTCAGGTTCTATAATATGCTCAAAAAAATCAATTTTCATATCCTGTTTTGGAGAAACAATTATTATTTTTTTACTTAGGTCTAATCTATGATAATATCTATATACTTTCTTTTCATCAAAAAATAACTGTACCCCATTTGATCTAAAAATAGGATTAATCATTTCAGTTAAATTATCTAATAAAAATACTATTTTTTTTGTATCCACAATTGTAGAATTATCCTTAAGATCCCAATTCGGAAGCCATGATTCAGAAGTATAATCATCAAGATAATTCTCTTTTTTAAATAGCATAATTTTTGATATGATTCCTATCAATAAATTTTTATGATTTTCTTCGCCCATCTTTTCTTTTGCTTTTTCATTTAGAAAATAAAATATCAAACCTGCCAGTTTCCCAGGCATTAAATCCTTGTCAAATAATTCTTGGGGATCATTCTTCCAGCTCATAAAATTTTTACCTATCTCAGGTATAAGAAATGGGCCTGAATAATACATTGCCTCAACCGAATTTATCGGCCATTGGGATAAAACATCAGATTCATGCTGTACCTTGGCTATATCTTTAGAAATATTTTTTAATATTTTATTAACTTCCATAAAAGCAAAAACAGAGACATATTTTTAAAGCTTTTCATTTCTTAATTTTTCCTGCTAAAATCCAATGTGCACTTTTAATATTGTATCTACCAATTGGTGCAATTATCTTTTCTCCGATCATTAAATCATCTAATTTAAAAAAAGTTTCAGCTTCCTGTTTATTCCAATATTCTATAAGAATTCCCTTCTTTCCGGGTTTATCCTGCAAAAAGGTGTTCTTTCTTGTTTTCTCTCCAATTTTGTATCTTGAATCATTTTTAGATCTAAGTGAATAAATTATCCAGGCACCATTTTTTGATACTCTTTTAACCTCTTTCATAGTTTTTAGTTGATCTTCTGGTGAAAGATAATGGAAGACTCCCAAAAGAACAACAATGTCAAATAAATCTTCCTTGAAAGGAATGCCAGTGCAATTAGCCAACCTTAATTTAGGTTTTGCATTCCATTTTTTAAGGAACCTTTTTGATGTTGATATAGCTTCTTTTGAACTATCAATCCCAAAGGTATTACAGCCTTTTTCATTAAACATTAATAAATGCCTCCCAGCACCACATCCAATATCTAGAACATTTTTCCCATTGAGATTACCCAAATATTTTTCGACAAATGTAAAAATTTCTTCTGAAGGCCAATAGATGTACTTTGAGCTTTTTTTGTAAAATTTATTCCAGACTTCTTCATTATATTTTAATTTAATCATAAAAATAGATCATTAGAAAGTTTTTAAAATATACTTTCATTAAGAATCAAATGGAAATAATTAAAAAAATGAATAATTTGATAGGTCAGGTTAATATTAAATCAATTGATGATTGGAAAAAAATTAAGATTAATACAAAAAAAGATCTATCTGAATATGTAGTTCCAAAAGATTTTGCCGAACTTAGAATTACAAGCGGTTCCACTGGAAAACCTCTTTACGTTTTTTACTCAAGAGAAGCAGTTGAGGAGTTTATAAATAGGACAAGAGAATCGATAAACTTATCTAACATATCGAAAAAAGATATTGTGTTAAATCTTTTTGCTTATGGAAATTATGTTCCTGGCAGTATGTATGAGAGGGCTTGCTTATTGGAAGAAATCCCGATTTTACCATTAGGAGCTCCGAATACATATCCGAAGGAAAAAATTATGGATGTTATTCTAAAGATCAAACCCACAGTTTGGTTTTCTGTACCAAGTTATGCGTTAGGATTACTAGAGGTATTAAATGCCATTAATCCAAAAATAATGCCCAAGAAAGTAATTGTTGCAGGAGAAATGTTATTAGATTCATATATCTCTAGATTTAATGACTTGGGGGTTGAAGTGATAAATCATTTTGGTTTAACAGAATGCCCAGCAATTGGCATATCAAAAAAAGGTAATCCTAAAGTTATTGAAGTATTAGAGGGGGATATTTATGTGGAGGCAGTGAAAATAGATCAAAAATTACAATTAGTGATTACAGATCTTAATAATAAAGCAACTCCAATAATTCGCTATAATACCAAAGACATTCTACAAAATGTGAAATTAAATAAAAATGGATCAATTAGCGAATTTACAATAATTGGGAGGGACGATGACCTCATTAAATTACAAGGCATGTTAACATCAAAAACAAAGATAGAAAACACACTTTCAAAATATACTGATGAATTCATTGTTAATTTTAAAACCAAGGAAAATAGGGATTTTGTAGAGTTTGTTTTGCCTTTGGAATTTAAGGAAAAGGAAAAGGAAATCCTAAAAGAACTTTCATTTATTTTTGCCAAAAAAGAAATCTTATTCGAGGTGGAGGTGGAGGTTCCGAAAACAAGTTCTCACAAATTAAGACATATTGTCGACTTAAGAAAATGACAGAAAAAATTCTTATAGTTGGATCATCAAGCAAAGTTGCCCAAACAATTTCTGAAACCTTAACAAATAATGATTATGAACTTATAGGAACCTTTAACCGAGAATATCCTCAAAATCCAGAGTGTTATAAAGAGCTAATTAAAATAAATTTTTCTGATTTAAAACAGCTTAATAAGTTAAAAGAGTTAAGGGGCATTTCGAATGTTGTATTTACGATTGGTATGGCAGAATTTTTAGATGAAGAAATCTCCAATGTTAATTATTATTCATTAAAAAACTTAATAGATTATTTAAAAAAGATTAAAAGAGGTGTTAGAATAATATTTTGTTCATCATCTTCTGTTTATGGAAATAATAATTCAAAAATTATAAACGAAAAATCAAAAAAAGAACCTTCCAATTTCTATGGAAAATATAAACTTAAAGCTGAAGATATCTTAATTAATTCTGAAATTAAGCACATTATACTTAGATTCCCCCTAATCTTTGGTTCTTATTTTAAACAAAAATTTAGAAGATTTATAGAAGCGATAAAGAACAATAAGGGAGTAATTTTTGGGAATGGAAATAATTGTTTTTCCTTTGTTCACCAGAGTGATCTATCCGATTTTGTTTTAAAAATTATTAGAAACAATAATCTAACAAATGAAGATTTTAACATTGCGTCAGGATTCACATCTCAAAAAGATTATATTTGCTCTGTGTCCAAAATATTTAATAAAGAAAAAGTAAAAATGGATCCATTAGAGGATTTATTTAAAATTGCAGAAAACCAGCTAAAAAAATACAAAAAATTTGGCTTAAGACCCTCTTTGTATAAAGAAGATGTTATTAGTTTATCAAGGAACAGGAAATATGATATAAATAAATCCTTAAAATTATTAAAATGGAAGCCTAGATACAACATTGATAAATCAATTAAAGATACCTTTTTACAAAATAGGTTATTATCTAGGTGGAATGGAATTAAGATTTTGAAATATCTCTATCCTGATAGATTGCTCCCAGTGAAAATATATCGAAATCCTCAGGATTTCAATCCAAAAGATTTTCAAAAAAATTCTGAAGATATTTGGAGTATAACCATTAGAGATGAAGAAGGAGATTTAATCAATACAGATCATTTATTTTCAAGAGATGATAAAAATATAAAGAAATTTATGATTAAAAATAAAAAATTAAATAAGGTATATATTGTGAGATTAAGCCCTCCAAGAGGAGATATATTATATTATGGTTCATTCTTAATGGATAAAAATAATTTTAAGAATAAGGTAATGATTACTATATCAAAAAATCCTGAAGAGCCATTTGTTACGAGAAAAGAGGGAAAGTCGCTTAGACTTCTCCCAAGAGATTTTGTTCCAGACTATAATTTAATCTATGAAAATAAAAAATTGAAAGGTAATTTTCCCAAAAGACATTCCAATGTAATTGTTAGTGACATAGTTAAATTAATTAATCTTATGAAAAAAACAAAAAGAGAAGATTTAACAATACCTGTCCTTTTTATAATAAGTAAAAGAGGTGTTCAATATATAAGTTTAGGATTATGATTAAAAAAATAAAAAATAAATTGCGTAATGTGATAAAGAGGGAGAAAATGACCTCATTTTTAAGAATAGGTATTCCCCAGCCCCCTGTCCCACAAAATCACTTTAAAAAAGAAATAATTGAGCTGTTAAAATTAAACCCGAATAATATTGGAACTACAACTCGAATGGAATTCTCTAAAGACAGTTGCAGAGAACTTGAAAATAAAGTAATTAAAAAAATATCTGGGTGGTTTAATGGAAAAAATCTTGACGGATATGTAAATAGTGGGTCAACTGAGGGAAACATTATGGCTTTATGGATTGGAAGAGAGTATCTAAAAAAATATGGAAAGCCGATAATAATTGCCCATAGTGAAAGTCATTATTCCATTGATAAGGCAGGTAGAATCTTAGATTTAAATGTAATAAAAACAAAGGATAATCTATGGAATATGCCCTTGAATGAAAATCAATTGAGCAATCTTGTGGGAAAGAGGAATGTTCCACTAATTATTGTTGCAACGATAGGGCATACCTCGACAGGAATTATTGATGATATAAATTCCATTTCAAGATTCATTAAAAAGTATCCTGGCAAATGCTATCTACATATTGATGCTGCAGTTGGAGGGCTTTTCGCACCCTTTTTTAAAAAATATGAAAATTATAATTTTAAAATTAATGAAGTTAAATCCTTGACATTTGATTATCATAAATATGGATTTTTATATTATCCTTCAGGCATATTTTTATGCAGAAAAGATTTACAAAATTATATTGGAAGCAATACTGAATATGTTAAAATTTTTGATGATACATTAATTGGATCTAGATCGGGAATTTTGCCAGCAATTATTTGGGCCAATACAGAATATTTAGATAAAATAGGTTTTAAAAAAAGAGCAATTAAAATTATTTCTAATAAAAATAAATTCATTAAATTGTTGAAGAAAAAGAATGTAAAATACATTGATACGCCAGATATGCCAATGTTATGCATCATTTTAAAAAAGAGATTGTCAAAATCAGTAGAAGTTAAATTCAGGATTCATTCAATAAAAAGAAAAGAGGGTTATACATATACAATATATTTTTATCCAGAATACCTAAAAAGCTATGACGAATTATTAAGAGTAATTTGAAATTGAATAACCTTTATTATTGGGTTTTGCTGAAAAAGTGACCATCCCCTTATTTTTTAAGATTTTCTCCATTTTTTTAGGATTTTTTGTTAAAATATAAATTGCAGGACCACAGGAAGAGATAGAAATTATTGGAGTTTCATTTTCTCTAAATCTCATTAATGACTTAACTAAAGAATATAGTCCTTTCCAAGTCGCCGAATCAGTTTTTAGACTCCCCGTTTTAAATCGATAATATTCCAACACATCCCCAATCGATTTCATATCTTTATTTATAATTGAGGGGATAAGTTCATGTAGTACTTTCCATGCTATATCTTTTGAAAAATCTTTACTTGATTTTAACATTTTAGGAAACTGAGCTTTTTCAATCACCATAAGACATTGAGCATCATATTTTTTGTACATTTTGGGAATTCCAAAAATGAAAGTATAATCTTTTGGAAATTCTTCTCTAAAGATCATGTTAGATTCTCCAACAATAATTTGTATTCCTCCCTTATATAAAGCTACTGAGGGAGATCCCCCATTACATTGTACATGAATTAGTTTTTCATCGTCAGATTGAATTTCTTCTCCATGATTTTGGGCAATAAACAAGGTAAGCTGTCTTGGAGTTAATGGATTTCCATAAGCCTCATTTATGGCAATACACACAGCACTTATTAGTGAAGAAGAAGATCCTAAACCAGAATGAGGATAGTCATAAACATTATTTGCTTCAATAAAAAAGGTGTCTTTCACATTCAAAGCACGTTTCATAATTAATGCAGCATGTTTAACAATTGATTTTCTTTTTGTATTCGTTGATAAAATAATAGAATTATCTTTTCCTTTTTTAACTTTCAGTTTAGCATAGGTATTCACATCAACTGAAAAAGCAAGTTCCCCGGCGTTATAAATAAATTTCTTTTTTGGTTTTGTAAGAGTTTTTAAATCAAAGCACATAGTATTCAATCTTGCAGGAACAGTAACTTTGACACTATTATTTTTAAGAATCAACTTTCCAATCTTTCCACTAATTGGATTAAATATTTTACCAGCATTAAATTTTTCCAATTTCATTATAATCAATATAGAGTCATATTTAAAAAACTATTCCATTAAGGTAGTAATGGGACGGCTTTGTAGAATAAAAAATTTACCTTTTTCTTTTGCCCATTCAATATCAACGGGCATTTTATAATGATTTTCAATTTTTTCAATTATTTTTCCTAGTTTAATTATTTCTTTTTTTGATAGTACCTGATCATTGCCCTTCTTTTTCAATTGTTTCCAAAGGTTAATGCCATTTTTATCTTTATAGAGGCCTTTAATCTTATTGTTAATATTTATATCAATAATATTCCAATCTGATTTATCTACAACATAACTATCGGGAGTAATTTCCCCAGATACAATCCCCTCACCTAACCCAAAACAAGCCTCAATTATAATTTGATTTTTATCCTTTGTTAATGGATGAACAGAGAATGCAACCCCAGATTCATCACTTTCTATCATCTTTTGAACAACGACTGCTACAGAGATATTTTTTTTATTTAATTTATTTTCAGACCTATAAAGAAAAGCCCTTGGTGAAAATAATGATGCCCAACATTTTTTTATGTTCATAATTAAATCTTTTTTTGTTGTATTTAGATATGTATTCAATTGTCCAGCCCAAGCAGCATTCTTACTATCTTCAGATGTTGCAGAACTCCTGACTGCGACAAACTTTGACCCTAATTTTTTAAAGTTTAATAAAATTTCATCCACCAGATCCTTTGACATTTCATTATTTATGATTAAAGACATAATGATCTCTGATGACTTTTGAATACTATTTACATCTTTTGAATTAATTGAATCTAATGCAAAATTAATTTCGATGCTTATATTCGTATCTTTTAAAAATTTATCAAAAGCACTTGTAAGAATTACATACCCTCCAGGAACATTAAGTTTTGAATTAATTAATTCCCCTAATGATGCCCCCTTTCCTCCAGCAAGATTAACATCACTTTTTTTTATTGATTTTAAATTTTGAATATATTTCATAAATAAAATAACAAATTGTACATTATAAATATATTCAAAATAATTAGGAAAGACTTTAAAGGACGGGTTTTTCTTTAATCATATGAAATTTGTTGTGAATTTTAAGGGAATGATCGCAGATAATGAATGGCATAATGATACTAACTTTGAAAAATTAGATAATGTTACTCAGGTGTATGCATTTATTTTTAATGAGCAAGGAAAAGTATGTTTAATTAAATATAAAGGTATGTGGGGCATCCCTGGAGGCACACCTGAAAAAGAGGATAGTTCTTTTGAAGAAACTCTTATAAGGGAAGTGAGAGAAGAAGTAGACATAGATTTAAAAAATATAAAGAGGGTGGGATACATTAGAGTTATTCCACGAGAAGGTTCAAAAATTCATTATTTATTGAGGTATATTGCTTTTGTAAAAAATATTAACGAACAAACTGAAGATCCAGCCATAGGGGAAATATTAGAAAGAAAATTTATTGATCCAAAAGATATATGCAAATATATAAATTGGGGTGAATGTGAGTTTCAATTGAATAGGGCAATTAAAATTAAAGGAGATATCAATTAAGAATCTCAATTGTTTTTATTAAGTTATTAAACAACAACTACTTATTAAACAAAACTTAATCTATCGGCTATCTTCCGATAAAGAGCAGAGCGGAATGGAATTATCTAAGTTGTCGAGCATTGTATATGGGGATTGACATTAGTGCATCCTCTGGATGAATCCCCTTTTTGGTCTAAAAATGTCTCCCGATTTTAATAGTTTACCTACAATCTCATCCACATCGGATTCCTTTATTCTTCCATCTAATGTTTTAGATAGTTCTTCTAGTGGAATTAATTTTCCTAACTTTTTTTCTAATTTCTCTAGCGTATCTATTACCATATTTATTTTGTTTCTGGAGGATGCTGAATTTCCAGTTATTTTATCTATATCGAAAGTTTTTGTATCTTTATCATAACCTACTTGCAGTAGGTAACTTTTTACTAAATCAATTGCCTCTGCTGCATCTTTGATTTCTACCTTTTCGCTTAATCTCATCCTTGCATGTGCTTCTGCTAATCTAACCATTGCTTCCAGTTGTCGTGCTCCAATGGGAATTGGTTTGCTGGGACCGTCTCCAATTTGTGGTAGATTTCTAAGTCCTACATAAAAGTCTTTCATTGCTGAAATAGCCTCATCTCCCAAGACAGGATTATATTTCTTTTTAGCATATAAAATATATTTTTTTAGTAAATCTTTGTCGATTACATCATGCTCTGCAACTTGTTTATGTTCTAATAATATGTGATTTGCGATAGCTTCATCTGTTTCTCTTCCTGGTATGTCTCGCATAATAAAGATTGCATCAAAACGAGAGAGTAAAGACGGTGCTAGATTAACTTGTTTTGGAATTGATTGTAATGGGTCAAATCTTCCAAATTTTGGATTGGCTGCGGCTAAAACAGAGGTGTGAGCACGAAGAGTGGCCTGAACGGTAGCTTTCGATATTGTTACTGTCTGTTGTTCCATAGCTTCATGCATTGTAGATCTATCTTCTTCGTCCATCTTATCAAACTCATCAATACACACTATTCCTTTATTCGCTAAAACCATTGCTCCTGCCTCAAGTCCCCATCCTTTCAATATCTCATCTTTTACAACAGTGGCGGTTTAAGCACTGACATTGGGGGG
>VAPG01008186.1_pt1 | contig 10009 bp, 6 predicted proteins | sample 3393851 | NCBI WGS metagenome assembly VAPG01 (sample SAMN08290438, study PRJNA428436) | hydrothermal vent metagenome | isolation source: Deep-sea hydrothermal vent chimney | place: Atlantic Ocean: South-mid Altantic Ridge | depth 2194 m m
CCCCCGGAAAAGCGCTCATACATATTCATCTTGATAGCGTTTTTCATCAGCTTGGCCGTTAATTTGCCAAGTTTAAAGCCCAACCGCTGCTCAAAGCGGATAGCCCGAAATATACGGGTGGGGTCTTCGACAAAGCTCAAATTATGCAGCACCCTGATCTGACCGTCACGGAGATCATTCTGGCAGTTGAAAAAATCGACGAGCAGACCAAATTTATCCGGATTCAGGTGAATAGCCATAGCGTTAATGGTAAAATCGCGGCGGAACAGATCAAGCTTCACCGAACTTAACTCCACCGTCGGCATTGCAGCCGGGTATTCATAATACTCCAGGCGAGCGGTGGCCACATCAATCTTGAAGCCGTCCGGCAGTTTAACCACGGCGGTATTAAATTTTTCATGCACCCCAGCCCGGCCTCCCAGCTCGGCAGCAAGGCGATGGGCAAAGGCAATACCGTCCCCCTCAACCACAATATCAAGATCAAGATTAGCACTCTTAATAAGAAGATCACGGACAAAACCGCCCACGGCGTAGGCCCGGTAATTACAGGCGTGCGCCACCTCGCCGATGGTACAGAGGAGACGCATCATCTTCTTGGAGAGGCTCCCCACCAGCAGGCTGTGAAGGTTACGGTGGCGCTCCAGGGAGGGCTGGCTCCCCTGGTGGAGAGCGGCCGGCGAATGAGCGGGATCCTTAATCAGAATATTTAACAGATCGGTACGGGTAATAACCCCGATAACCTTGTCGGCATCCAGCACCGGAATAAAACGCTGCCGATGACCAATAATAACCTCCTGAATATCGGCCATGGTGGCGCTGGGGGGCAGGACAGCAAAATCCGTAGTCATATAATCATCCACCGGCTGTTCACCAAGGCCGTGAAAAATGGCCTTTTCAACTACCCGGCGGGAGATGAGGCCCAATACCCGTTCCCTGGCGATAATCGGCAGTACGGTTATGCTGTAACGGGTCAATTTTTCATGGGCCTGATTGATGGTTATTCCCGGCGCCGCGCAGATAACCGGGGCCGACATCAAATCCAGAGCCCGGCTCTCCGGCAGAACATATTTGTGGAGAAGACGCACCAGTTTTTCCTCGGCCTCCACCATGGTCTGATCTTTAATCGTGGCCGAGGCGGCCGAGGCGTGGCCGCCACCGCCAAACTCCTGGGCGATATTACCGACATTAACCTCAGCCATCCGGCTGCGGGCAATAAAATATATCCGATCACCCATGCGGGCCAGGGCAAAAATGACATTTATATTCTCTAACACCATAAATTTCCGCACCAGGCGGGCAAATTCATCCACATAGGCCGGGGCATTAACCTTGGCTACCACCATTTGAATCCCCCGGATCGTATAGGTTACGGCCCCGTTAATCATCTCATTTAACAAGCCCAGCTCGGCGCTGGAAAGTTCCTGGGCGGTGAACTGGCTTATCAGAGAGGTCTGGCCGCCCTCCTCCATGAGCCAGGCGGCAGCGGTGAGATCAGCGGGGGTGGTGGAATCAAAGGTAAAAGAACCGGTATCCTCATGAATGGCGATGAGCAGGAGGTCGGCCTCCTCCGAGGTGATGGTAATCCCGCGGCGTTGGAATATCTCAACAATGATCGTGGTGGTGGAACCCATCTCCTTAACCACCTCTAAATCACCATGCATATCGCCGGGGGCATCGGGGTGATGGTCATATAGATGCAGGCTGAGACCTGGATTTGTCAGGCAGGCCGCCAGTTTGCCAATCCGGACGGGCTGCCGGGTATCAACCACGATGAGCCTGCTTACCTTGGCGATATCAATATTTTTAAGACGTTGAAAGGGGTATTGGCCCCATTGCTTAATATAATCACGGACATTCTTTTCCTGAGAACCGGGAAAGGCCATGAGCGCCTTGGGATATAGACGGCGGACGGCAACCATGGCGGCCAGGGCATCAAAATCGGCGTGAAGATGAGTGGTGATTAATTCCATGATCGAGCTGGTTCAGGCGGCGGCAAGGCGGGCGGGGGCCGGATTATGAGGCCAAGCCAGCCCCTGAGCGGCCTGGGCCAGGGCCTGATTGGCCAGCGGGTGGCCGCCGTCCTTTTCACCCCAGATAACATTCACCACATCCCCGGCCGTGAATGCGGCTGGCGGAGCCGCCGGAACATAAGAGTCACCATATTCCACCCGGCGTAGCAGACCACCCTCGGTAAGCAGAGTGAGAACCTGGGCAATTACTTTCTGGTCGTAGCGGTTGTGCCGTTCATACAGCACGGCAGTGGTGCTAAGCTTACGGGCTGAAAAATCGCTGAAAATATCGTCTAAGAGATCAAAGGCCAGGGCCAGGCGGTTGTAGGGATTCAGGCGGGGCCGCCGCCAGGTGTAATCCTTAAACATCTGGCAGGCAAAGGCAAACTCGGCCCCGGATAGAAAGACAATCCAGGCAATATTCAGCCAGAGCAGAAAAAGAGGCAAGGTAGCGAAGGAACCATAAATGGCGTTGTATCTCGCCACCCCGATCTGCAGACGCACATAAACGGCTTGAATTACAAACCAGCTGACCCCGCCCATGACCCCGCCGATCAGGGCGGGAAACATACCGACCCTGGCATTGGGCAGAAAGCGGTAAAGAACGGAGAAGGTAACAACAACAATAAGTAAGGGCAGCAGTTTAAAGATGAAGGCCGCCAGCCAGGCAATGGGCAGAATAATGGCAATCCGTTGAATAATGTTCTGATTCTGGAGCATGGCCTCCGTGGCAAAACCAAGATTAACACTCAGGGGCAACAAAATCATCAAAGCCAGATAGTCCATGAGCTTGCGGCCAAAGGGCCGCCCCTGCCGGGCCTGCCAGATTACATTCATGGCCTGTTCAATGCGGCCCAAAACGCTTAACACGGCAAAGACCAAACCAATAATACCAAAGGCCCCCAGGGCGGCAAAATCTGTCCGGTCAACATAATCAAAAATTTTGGCCACGGCGGTATGAAGATGACCGGCAATCAGCTGATCTTCGGCAGCTGCAGCCGGCGGAGCACCATGTCCCGGACGGCTGGCGGCCACAGGTGCCTTAGTGCCGGCCTCTTGCCTGGCTGGGGCAGACTGCACTTCAGGCGGCCCTTCAATCTGATCGACAAAACGAAAGGCCGCCTGCCGCATCTGATCTCCAGCCCCCAGGCCCTTCAAAACCGCCGTTCCCAGGGCCAGGGTGGGTACCAGAGAAAGAACAATGGTAAAGGTCAGGGCACTGGAGCGCATGGGAAGATTGTTCCGCTGAAATTCGCGCCAGAATACGGCAATAATCCGAAAGGCAGCCCCGAGAGTACGGCGGAGCCAAGGAGCATCCGCCGCCGGCCGGGGCCAGAGATAGCACCATATCCTCTCAGACAGAGAAGCAGCAGGGCTGTCAGTCGTCCCAGGGCTCAAAATTAACGGGGCTTACGGGCCGACAATTGATTACTGATTACCCAGTTTAACCAATCATATTGCTTATCTGAAAAATTTTTCCTTTTCTGCTCCAGAAAGGCCCGCAGGGCTGCGTCAGAGGTAAAAGAGACTGAATAAAAGCCCTTGGAATAGGCCCCGTGACCAAGCAGAGAAATTTTACCGTTACCCTCAACCCCCACCATTAAATCATGGTTTTTAAAGGTTTTGGAATCGCCAATTACCGAGACGGTACCATATTTTTCCACCCTAATATACTGGTAGGAGGCAATGCCGACAATCACTAACAAAACCAAGGCAATGAGTGAGATTATCCGGGTGGCACGACCATAGACCTGGGGATTAAAAATATCACGAACCGAAAAGGGGATATGAGAGTTGATGGCCTGTGAGATATCCTTTTCCCGGGCCAGCATGGGCTTGACCACCATGCCGGTATAGCCCTCAATATCTTTGATGGCATCATCGTCCGAGGGATCAACCATAGCCAGATTAAGGATATTATTACCCCCTTTGGCAATGGGCAGTACCGTATATTTCTGACAGAGGTAACGGGGGATAGCCCCCTTGACTTCGGGGGAAAATTCATCGTCAATCCTGATAATCGGCACGTCTAACTGAGCGGAGAGAATATCCATCAATTGATCGTCGCTGATCACCCCCATTTTAATGAGGATATAACCCAGACGGCGGTTACCGCCCACCTGAATCCGTACCGCCTCATCAATATCTTCTATTTTGGCCAGTTTCTTGTGAACCAGTATTTCACCAAGGCGCATTTTTTTACTCATATCACTCCCTCCCCGCAAAAGGCCATTTGAGACTATCAGTATTTACCAGCAATATTCCGTTTTTCTAATTATATCACATAATATTGCCTGATTGTACAACAAAAAAAGGAACTGCCCGGCGGCACAACTTTATCAACAAGGTTGAGGGAACATGAGAACTACAGTAATATAAAATTGTTTTTCAGGTTGTTTATACCATTGGTCAATGGGATCGCGGCCCAGCCATAATCAGGGATCTGTAAGGAGAGATAATAGTGGCAGACAAACTGAAACGAGTTTTATTAGTTGATGATGAAGAGGTAATCCGAGAGGTATTATCCGCCATTCTGACCGCTAACGGCTACGAGGTGGAACTGGCGGCCAACGGCAAGACCGCCATGGCCAGGGTGGAGGAAGAGTTCTTCGATCATATCATTACCGACATTGATATGCCGGTGATGGACGGCCTGACCTTCATCAAAAAGCTGCAGGAAAACGCCGTTGATTCCATCATTACCGTCATCTCCGGCCACGCCGAGCTTGAGAATGCCAAGGCGGCCTTTAAACTGGGGGCCAGCGATTTCATCGCCAAGCCCTTTCAGTCCGATGATGAAATTATCCTCACCCTCCAGCAGGCCGAAGAGAAGGCCCGGTTGCGCAAAGAAAACTGCCGTCTGCAGAAAGAGCTGGAAGATAAATATATCTTTGCCAATATTGTCGCCAAAAGCCGAAGCATGCGCCATATCTTCGCTACCATTCAGAAGATTGCCAATTACAAAACCACGGTATTAATCACTGGCGAATCCGGCACCGGCAAGGAGCTTATCGCCCGGGCCATCCACTACAACAGCATCCGCCGTCATAAGGCCATCATTGACTTAAACTGCGGCGGCATCCCTGAAACCTTATTAGAGAGTGAATTATTCGGCCACGCCAAGGGGGCCTTCACCGATGCCCATCAGGAGAAAAAAGGCCTTTTTGAAGAGGCCGACGGCGGCACCCTGTTCTTAGATGAGATTGGTGACATGCCCAGTCCCTTGCAGGTAAAACTGCTGCGCGCCCTCCAGGAAGAAACCATCCGCCCCCTGGGGCAGAGTAAATCAATTAAGGTTGATGTGCGGATTATCGCCGCCACCTCCAGGAACCTGCCGGAGGAGGTCAGGGAGAACCGCTTCAGGGAGGATCTCTTTTATCGGATAAATGTTTTAGCCATTGAGGTGCCGGCTCTGCGCCAACGCCCGGAAGACATCCCCCTCCTGGTTGATTTCTTCCTCAAAAAATACAACCAGCGCCTGAGCCTGACCTTTAAGGGCGTGGAGGGGCCGTGTATGCAGAAGTTGATCAACTATCCCTGGCCCGGCAATGTCCGGGAACTGGAAAATGTCATTGAACGCAGCATGGCCCTCGGTGAAGGCGATATGCTGCGCGCCGACGGTCTGCCCGATGAGCTGCGCCAGCGGGGCTGCGGCACTGCGCTTGCCGGCAATAACTTCGACGGTTTTTCCATCAAAAAGAACCGGGCGGTCATGGAAAAGATTCTGATTTCCAAAGCCCTGGCGGAGACCCATGACAACCGAACCAAGGCCGCCGCCCTCCTGGAGATAAGCATCCCGGCTCTTCTCTATAAGATTAAAGAATACGACCTTACTGACCTGCGGAATAAAGACTAATAATGGTTACGATTAATGACAGTTATTACCCTGACCACTGATTTTGGCCCCGGCAGCCATTACGGCGGCCAGATGAAGGGGGTGATCAGCAGCCGGGCACCGCGGGTAACGATTGTTGATCTCTGCCATACCATCCGCCGCCACGACATCGCCCAGGCGGCCATGATAATTGCCTCATCCTGGCGTTTTTTCCCCGCCGCGGCCATCCATATCGTGGTGGTTGATCCGGGGGTGGGCGGAGGGCGGCAGATTATCCTGCTGACGGTGAACGGCCATTATTTTATAGCCCCGGATAACGGGGTTTTGAGCCATCTGCCGCTTGCTCACTCCCTGGCTAAATGTTTTATTATCCAGCGCCCTGATCTTTATCTTAAACCCATTAGCCGCACCTTTCACGGCCGGGACATAATGGCCCCGGTGGCCGCCCATCTCGCCTCCGGGGGACAACCCGCGGATTGCGGCCCGGAGATTTCACCCCGTCGGTTAATCACCCTGCCGCTGATACCTCCCCCCAAAGTCAAAGACGGCCAACTGCACGGCATAATTTTAGATATTGATTCCTTCGGCAATATAATAACCAATATCAAGGCCGCTGATTTAACGCCTTTATCAGGGCCGCTGGCCGGCCGCCTTAATAACCACAAGATAACTCTCATGGCCGAGAGCTATGAACAGGCGGCTCCCGGCAGAGCGCTTCTCATTATCAACAGTTCAGACACCCTGGAAATTGCCGTCAACAAAGGCCGGGCAGCGGATTTATTAGGGGCCGGAATCGGCATGCCGGTAATCATAGAGGCGGGCGGCAGAATATGAACAAGGCATATCATCAGGAATTAGAGCTTTTACGGCAGGACTGGCGGGAAACCTCCCAGGCTCCAGGTCTAACGAATGAACAGGTTCGCAGCCTGACCTTAAACCCCAGCCTCAAACTGCGGCAGGTAGAATGGCGCGGTCTGCCCGCCCGGCTTAAAGATGAAAAAATAAAGCCCGCTCCGGGGCGGGAGTTCGTTCTCACCTATTATGACCCGGCCAGCGGCCCGCTACAGAAAACCGCTGCTGATAATGATTTACTGGTCATAAAAATCATGGCCGAAGACCTCGGCCCCGCCGAAGCAGCCCGGCAAGGCGGGGTACCGGTGGGAACTATTGACCGCCTGCTCCAGGCGGCGGTGGACAACGGCCTCCTGCTCCGACCGCCCTCGACAATCCGACGGCCGCCATCCTTCCCTCGCGGCGAGGGAATTGATCCCGCGTTCATGGCCGCTCAGGTCTTCACCCTGCAATGGCATATCACCCAGAGCTGCGACCTCCATTGCCGTCATTGTTACGACCGCAGTCCCCGGCCCGCCATGCCTTACGCCCAGGGCTTACAAATTCTGGATGACCTCCGGGAGTTCTGCCTCGCAAGAAATGTCCGGGGCCAGGTCTCATTTACCGGCGGCAACCCTCTGCTTTACCCCCATTTTCTAAAATTATACCAGGCGGCGGTGGACAGAAACCTGCAGGTGGCAATCCTGGGGAATCCCGCCGACAGGGGAATAATAGAGAAAATCTGCGCCATCCAGACCCCCATCTTTTATCAGGTGAGTTTAGAGGGTTTAGCGGCGCATAATGATTATATCAGGGGGCCGGGGCATTTCCAGCGCCTGATGAAATTTCTAACCCTGCTGCAGGAGTTTAATATTTATTCCGTGGTAATGCTGACCCTGACCAGGGCCAATATGGAGCAGGTTCTGCCCCTCGCTGAGCTCTTACGAAACCGGGCGGATGAATTCACCTATAACCGCCTCACCATGGTGGGTGAAGGGGCTAATCTCCAATCGGTAAGGCCGGAGGACTACGAGAATTTCGCGGCCCGTTATCTAACCGCCTGCCGCCATAATAATGTCCTGAGCCCCAAGGACAATCTCCAGAATATCATCCAGCACCGCGCGAACCGCCCCCTCTTCGGCGGCTGCGCCGGTTACGGCTGCGGAGCCGCCTTTAATTTCTTTGCCATCCTGCCAGACGGCGAGGCCCACGCCTGCCGCAAACTGCCATCATATATTGGTAACGCCTTTAAAGAGAAAATCGGCCATATATACGATGGTGAGCCGGCCCGCCGTTACCGGCAGGGCAGCGAGGCCTGCGCTGACTGCGACATTCGCCCGGTATGCGGCGGCTGCCTGGCCGTGAGCCACGGCTTCGGTCTCAACATCTTTACAGATAAAGACCCTTATTGCTTCCGCTAATTTTTCTCTAAATGGCAGGCTACCCTTAACGACAATCGACGGGGAAAATAGACCATCAGAGCCGCCAGCAGCCCGGCAGCGGCCACAAAGGACATAATCCAGTAGAAGACATCCACCCCATAATTATCAGTCACATAACCACCGCTGGAGGTGGCGATGGAGCCTAATCCAAAGATGAGGAAAAAATTAACCCCAAAGCCCATGCCGTGTGAAGCCTTGCGGGTATATTTGGCAATAAGATAATTCTGGGCCGGCTGCCAGGCGTAATAAATGAGACTGAAAAGAGCGGCATAGACAATTAACGGGGTATTGGAATTCTGACTGATAAAATAGAGCAGGGGGGCCACGCAAAGAAAAATAAAGGCGGGAAACAACTCCGGTTTCTTGAGTTTATCATTGATATAACCCCCGAACCAGGCCCCGACAAGACCCATGGAGAGAACGGCCGTGGTCAGATAACCGGCCATAACCACCGGATGATCGTTGTTGGTAATAAAATGAACCTCCTGGCGGAACAGGGCCGGGAAAAAGGTGAGGGAGCCCCGGAAAATAAAGCCGGAAAGGGTACTCACCAGAAAAAGAACCAGGAGCGAAATCGGAATCAGCACAAAACCATCCCCCGCCCCGGCCTTTTCATCTTTAGAGGCCTTATGGCCCGCCGAGCGTTTAAAGGTCTGCCGGAAGGAAAAATCAACCTCCTCCGGGATTCTGGCCTTGTAGAGGAAAAGAGCAAAACCCAGGCCGATAACCCCATAGATGATATAGGCCGAGCGCCAACTGTTAAAGAGCCATATACAAGAGGCGGCGAAGAGCGGGGTCAAGAAAAGGCCCACATTACCCATCACCCCGTGGATACCCAGGGCCTTGCCCTTATTGACCGTAACCCGGCGGGCGATGAGAGAGAGCCCGGCCGGATGATGAATACTGGCAAACATACCAAGCAGGGCATAAGAAAGAGCAAACCACACCAGACCATGCGATATCCCCACCAGCAGGGAAGAAAGAGCCATACCGATGACTCCCACGGTGAGTACCCGCTTGGAACCGAAACGATCGGCCAGCCAACCGGCCGGGAATGAGCCCAGGCCATAGAGGAAATAACCAATATTGGCAATAATCCCAATATCCATAAAGCTCATGGAGTTTTCACCGGCAATGACCACCATCACCGCCGGGAAAATAGTCATAAAGCTGTGGGTAATAAAATGCGAGCAACTGGCAAGAAGAACTACTTTATGTTCATCGGTCATTTATTTACCTTCCCAATCAATCTTCTGGCGCAGAAAGGGTTGATAAAAAACCTGGCCCAGATCCTTGTCATCATGTTTATCAAATATTGATTCTTCAATCTTGCGGCGGTCAATGGTACCGAACCAGTTATCAGGCGCCGCGACATCATAATCCTGCGCCTCGGCTACGGCGATATTATATTCACTGTTGTCGTAAATATTATTATGGTCAATACGTACCTTACGGGTCTGATAGAGATAGATCCCCTTTTTATTACCGGTAATTTCGTTATAGCTGATCTCCGCGTCGGCCTCCTCCTTGGGGAAGATGCCGAAATATTTATTATTTTCAATGAGATTATGACTGATAAGAGCCTTTGAATTACGAAAACCGATACCACCCTTATTATCATAAATGTGGTTATAGATAATCTTCATATTGGAAATTTTACCATACCAGGGGACAGTTTTGAGCTCTTCCGCCTTCTTGAAACTTATACCCACCCCGTTTTTAGCGATTTCATCATGGCTGATCACGGCCTCGCCCCCGTGACTGTGTATTCCGTCATAGGCAAACATAATTTTGCAGTACTCAATAATATTACCCCGGCTGCCAAGGAGATTAATGGCCCCCCAGTCCTTGGGACGGGCGTTAATGGCGGCCGAAGTGAAGACGATATGACG
>VAPG01004393.1_pt1 | contig 10000 bp, 10 predicted proteins | sample 3393851 | NCBI WGS metagenome assembly VAPG01 (sample SAMN08290438, study PRJNA428436) | hydrothermal vent metagenome | isolation source: Deep-sea hydrothermal vent chimney | place: Atlantic Ocean: South-mid Altantic Ridge | depth 2194 m m
ACCTTTGCCCGTAGAGGATTCAAATGAAGATACCGAACCAGTTGCCGTAAATAGGCATCTTCCTGGCATATAACGGACTTATATCTGTTCTGAAAAAGCTGACCATGGCGTCTGTGTCTTCTGTTAAACGATACCGCATACCCCGTAAGCAATCTTCGCATCAGAGCTGCAGGTCAAATATATTTTATGTCAAGTTATTTAACTATTTAAGGTCGTCCCCCTCTTCTAAAACTCTTCTAAGAAGAGGCCCTATGCCGCTGACACCATTATTGTGGCATAAAAAAATACAGCAAAGCCTTGACAGGGGAATTTTTTCGCTTACATTATGAACATAGTTTCATAATGATAAATACGCTGGGCGAGGCCATTTCCGATGTACTTCGGCGGCAGATGGGGAATGCCGGTTAACCATATCGGCTTGCCAACGACCAACACAAAGCAAAAAATTATGCATCAAATAAAACCCCTAGGAATTATACATTCGCCTTATTGCACAATCGGCGATATGCCCATTCAACCCAGAGGAGCGCCTGAGGTCGAAGGGTACGTGCTGATGGACGAAAAATACATTGGTGGGCTGCAAGACCTTGAAGGTTTCAGCCATATTTATCTTCTGTATAGTTTTCATAAGGCCACCCGAACCGAGTTGCTCGTAACACCTTTTATGGACCAACAGGCAAGGGGTGTATTTGCTACACGCTCTCCACTGCGACCAAATCATATCGGTATATCTATTGTTCAATTAAAAGGCGTCGAACGGGACAAAATTATTGTGCAAGGTATTGATATACTTGATGGGACACCATTATTGGATATCAAGCCATACGTGGAAAAATTTGATGCCGTGTACGAAAGTGTTTCCGGTTGGCTACAGGCCAGTGATGAAGAAATCAGTAAAAAACGTTCAGACAACAGATTCCTGTAATATTACAGTACAATATTTATAAGGGAACCTCCTATCATGTTCAGCATCATCCTTGTCAGTTCCAGGCAGAATTTTTTTGCTCCCTTTGCCGAGGCCCTGCAATCCCGTGATGTTCACCTTACGCTGCTTACTACCGGTTCAGAGGCGGCGGAACATGTTCGTCAACAGCCGCTCAATCTTGTTATCATTGACGAGCAATTTGCAGGCGTCTCTCCCGTTGATTTGATGATGGAACTTCTCAAAATCAACGCCATGGTGTATGCGGCCATGGTGAGCGCTATGGATGACGGGGAGTTTCATGATTACACGGAAGGACTCGGCATACTTGCCAGGCTTCCGTTTCCTCCAGGCACCGGGGATGCTGAGATGCTTGTGGAAAAAAATTAAAAGAGGTTCTCTGCCAAGTCTCGCCAGGATAGATTGTCTGTTTCCCAGCCCGGACTCAATTCTTCCGCCAAGCGGATTACGGCCGGATTTTTTGCCCCTGGTACCGTGTCGCGGCCCGGACCAGGCCCGGGGCCCACTCCCTGGTCCCCGTGGCCAGAACGTGGGTATAGAGAGCCATGACATTGTTTTTCACCAGGCCGTCGCGGCCGCCCATAAATCCGGTCCCCCGCTCGAGGTTCAAGACAAGGTCATCCGGCTTGCCGTCCCATTTTAGAACCGTGGAATAACGGAATTCATGGCCCCTGACCCGGGTGTGCTGCGGATAAAATGGATTGGCCCGATCGACACTGAAAATGGAGTAGCCGTGCGCCTGGGGTTTACGGGAGATGCCGAAGGTGACGGGAAAAACCCCGGCTAAGGGGTATTCGATCTCGTCGATGACAATGGCGCGGCCGAGAAAAATCAGGCCGCCGCATTCGGCGTAGATGGGCAGTCCCTTTTCCGCCTCCTGTCGGACCGAGGCCCTGAAACCGGCATTGTCAGCCAGCTGCCGGGCGCTGGTTTCCGGAAAACCACCGCCGATATAGAGGCCGTCAAGACCGGCAGGCAATGCCGGTGCGCTCAGGGCGTCGATCATGACCAGCCTGGCGCCCGCAGCCCGCAGGGCCTCGAGATTTTCTTCGTAATAGAACTGAAAGGCCCGGTCACGAAGAACGCCGATGGTCACGGGCTGTTCACACGCGAAATCCTGCCGTCCTGCCGCAGCCATCTGGACCGAAGCTACAGGTCGCATCAGGTTGCCAATGGCCTCAAGGTCGAAATACTTGCCGGCGATTTCCGCCAGCTCCGACACTGCGGCATCCGCAGCCCCGTACTCCTGGGGCGGGGTGACGCCGAGACGACGCATGGGAAAGATATCCTTTTTCATCCGCGGCACAATTCCCATGACTGGAATGGCAGTGATGCGCTCGACCGACTGCCTGATGATCGATTCGTGCCGGGCAGTGGCAATCTGGTTCAGGATCACGCCGCCGATCCGCAGACGGTGGTCCAGTTCCTGGCAGCCCAGGACCATGGCCGCCACCGTTCTCGTGGTCTTGCTGCAGTTGACCACCAGCAGGACCGGCAGATCAAGCTGGATGGCCAGTTCGGCCGTGGAAAAGCCGCCCTCGACATTCACCCCGTCGTAGAGGCCCCGGTTCCCCTCGATGACTGCAAAATCGGCGCCAGCGCAATGCCGCTGAAATGAATCCGCAATGGCCTCCGGGCTCATGAGATAAGGATCAAGGTTATAACAGGGCCGCCCGGCGGCCGTGGTCAGCCAGCCCGCGTCAATATAATCGGGTCCCTTCTTGAACGGCACCACCTGCCGGGCCGGGCCGCGCAGCGCGGCCACCAGGCCCACCGCCACTACCGACTTGCCGGAGCCGCCGCTCAGGCCGGCAACCACGAGGCTTTTCACACCATCACTCATCTGTCCTCCTTTGCTTCCGGTCCCCTATCGTGGCGTACCCTGCCGCATTCAGCCCACACCTGGTGATAGAGATCATTCATCTGCCGTTCAAGCCGGAGCCTGAATTTCTCTAGGTCTTCGGCCTTCAGTTGCGGCGGCACATGCATCGGCTCACCATAGCGCATGATAATCCGGCAAAAGGGCATGGGCAGAACCGTCCGGTCCCAACTGCGGAAGGCCTTGTATCGATCGGCCGCCCAGACCATGGGCATGATAGGAGCTCCGGTTTTCGAGGCCAGGAAAATGGTGCCCGGCTGCACCCGGCGGGCGGGCCCCTGTGAACCGTCGGCCACAATGCCGACATTATGACCGTCACGCATGCATTGGAGCAACCTCTTCAAGGCCCGGACGCCCTGGTGGTTGGACGAACCGCGAACAGTGCCGACAGCAAGCAGGCCGGCGATACGGGCAATATACTCCCCATCCCTGCTGGCACTCACCAGGACCACCGCAGGATAACGCTGCACACGCACATGGTGAAATATATAGAGAATCGAATAATGCCAGAACGGCACGACTATCGCCCCCTGTTTCCGGGCGGCTTCGAAATGCTGCTCCCCACGCAGGGTACAGCGGCAGGTGGAAAACCATAACCGGGTCACCCACACATAGAGGCGCGGCAGGATTGCCAGGGAGGCCTTGTAAAAAAAATCAGCCAAGGTTAGCCCCGGTTTGTCCGGATCGTGGTGCCGGGCCATAGCCACACTCTTCACGGCCTGAGCGTAACCGGGTATATGCTTCACGACCGCCGGACATGCTGAACCTCAGATCGGCGGGGCGATAGTCACGACGATCCGCATATCGGTTGCGGCCTTGACCCCGTGCGGTTCGCTGATGTCGACGACCAGCATGTCGCCTGCCCGGGCCGGAATCGAGACATCATTATCGCCGAGGAAAGCCCCCTCTCCTTCAATAACCAGGATGCTCAGCTGGCCTTCAATGTCATGGGAATGAACAGGGAACAGCATGCCGGCCTGCAGGTTGAAGTTGATGATCTTGAAAAATTCCGACTCATGAACGACAAAACTTTTCATGCCCAGGGGGTTGAACTCCCTCATCTTGTCTAATTCAATTTTTTTCATATCCGATCTCCCTTGTTCTGGTTTTATGCCGTTAAAAAAAATAATATTATTCTCTCGACTGCTCACGGAGCGCCGCCCAGGCCTCATTATTCGAACCGAGAAGCAGGGCGAGCCGGCTGGTGTTCTCGTTGCTTGCCAGGATAATTTTGATAGTCATGGTCAGCGGGACGGATAAAAGCATGCCGACCGGCCCCAGGACCCACCCCCAGAAGGCCATGGAAACAAAAATAACCAGGGGGGACAGGCCGATCCCGGAGCCCATGATTTTCGGTTCCACAACATTGCCGATGACCATGTTGATCACCAGGTAGCAGGCCGCGGTTGCGGCTGCCGCGCCGGTCCCGATTTGGACGAGAGCGAGCAAGACTGCCGGTACGGCCGCAATAATGGAGCCGATGGTAGGAATAAAATTAAGGAGGAAGGCCACCAGGCCCCACATCACGGCAAAGTCAACGCCGATAATTTTCAGGGCCACGGTGACCAGCACCCCGGTTATGAGACTGGTCATGGTTTTAAGGACCATGTACCGGTTAACGCCTTTGGTGATTTCGGCATACTCTTCCAGGTCTGCATCGCGCTTGCCGGCCATGGCCCGCAACTTGTCCGGAAAACCGGCCGCTTCAAACAGGATGAAGACAAAGGTCAGGGTAACCATAAAGGTATTGGTCAGCAAACCGCCCATGGTATTGAGAGTGTTGGCGACCATGTTCATGATCTTTCCCGGGTTGAACTGGTCAATGAGGGTCTGATCGGTTACCTTGATCCCATGAGTTCCCAGCCAGGCAATGACTCCTGCAAGCATGGCTTGCAGGCGTGACCGATACAGCGGCAGACTTTTTGAAAAATCGGTGATTGAGGACCCGACCAGGGTGGCCACTCCGGTTTCGAGAATGATCAGGACCACAACCAAGATGATGATTGAGAGAAACGGCGGAATCCCTTTCGTCCGCAACCAGTACAGCGGCGGCGCGCAGATAACGGCCAGGAATACGGCCAAAAGCAAGGGGATAATGAGCGATTTTGCCGCCATGATCCCGGCAACAATCACCACCAGCGCTGCAAGATTGATGAGCATGGCTTAGCTCCGCCCCCCTAGGTTGTGTCCAGCCGGAAGCGATCTTTCTCCCCGCCCCCGGCGTTATGCCGGAAAAATAATTCTTGAAATATCATTTATATGCCTATGGTTATTGTTTTCGCCTGCCTCGGGGTCCGCGCCTGCCTGATCCCGGACAAAAAAATCCTCATTTCCGGATCGACACCAGGTTGGCAAAATGTCTCGAATGAGTATTATTTTATCATGCCGCTGGCCGGCGGTCAAATCCATCCTGATCCGGTGATCATGGAACTCCTTATGCGCCTCTCGTAACGAGTGTCAGGCGGAGACGGCGGTCCGGCCGTCTGCAGATTTTCCCCTTGCATTCTTTTTGTTGTCCTGTTTTTGTACTCTTTACGTTCAAGGTCTTTCTTTTTTATATAGCTGTTTCCTGACAGACAACGCTGTCAAAAAAAATCGATAATCTGGAGACTGATATTATGCGGAACCATGGATTAACACTCGTCTTGCTGTTGCCGGTTTGTTTCCTGCTGGCCGCCTGCGGCAGTCACGATCAAACGATGTACAGAGGTATGGCCTATCCGCCCACCGACAAGGTGCAGGCGGCTTTCCAGATAAGCCAGGTCCCGCCTTCATGCCTGGTCTTTGCCCAGGCGCTCATGGTTACTCCCTCCGGCTTCTCTGGTGAGGATATCGACAAGGCCGTTTCCAAAGAGGCGGAGGCCCGGGGTGCCGATATGGTGCTGATCGGCAGGAGTCGCCGGAGCGAAGAAGGCGACACCCTTACGTTCCACTATTACGGGCCGGATAAGGCATATCCGATCAGCAGCTGGCTGGGCTGGCAGTATGGTTATGAGGAGTGGGAACAGCAGGGCGAATGGGTCAACTTCGGTTACAATCAATGGGACAACAATACCGCACAATACGATTACCCCATTATTATGCATGTGGCCTTTCTTCGCTGTCAATAACCTGCCCGGACCTGCCTGCCCACGGCTTTTTTATACAAAACAACCGCCGGCAGCAAACAGCAGGGCCGACCACTCATCATCGTGTTCGCTGCGAACCAGGTGCATACCCTGTTCCCCATACACCTGGCCGATGTTTTCTTCCTGGGAGCCGCACAGGATACCGGCCAGGATAATTCGACCGGCCGGGGCCAGCAGACGCTTCAGGTCCGGCGCCATGCCGACCAGGACATCATGGACAATATTGGCACAGATCAGGTCGTATCTCCCCTGGACATCGGCAAGAGCGGTAGCAGCGACGCCGATGTTCCAGTCAAGCCGGTTGACCATCACATTGTGATGGGCCGCAGCCACCGCATCCGGATCATTGTCAATGGCCATGACCAGGTCCGCCCCGAAGGCCGCCGCCGACATGGCGAGGATAGCAGTGCCGGTCCCCACGTCAAGCACGGTTTCGGGCCGGCCCTCGCCACTTTCCTGAAAAAAACATGAGGAAATAAGCGACAGGGCCAGTTTCGTTGAAGCATGCCGGCCCGTGCCGAACGCCCGGCCCGGGTCCATTTCCAGGACCCGCTGCCCACGATCGGGGGTATAGTTTTCCCAGGACGGCTTGATCACCAGGCCAGGCACAATCTCGAAAGGGGTAAAAAACTGCTGCCAGCTTGTCGCCCAGTCCTGGTCGTCAATGATTTCCGTTATCGGCCGGGGCGGGATGAGGGAGTAGAGGGCGAACAGTTTTTCCAGTTCGTCCGTGAGACGATCTGGAACTGCAACAGCCGATTCGCTCGGTCCGTCGGCGTCGATGGCAAAGAATCCACTGATTTCATTGGTCTTTGTCGCAGAAACAGGTTTGAGGTCCACGCCGACCCCGCTCAAGACCCCGACCAGGTCCGCGACCGGCTCGACAATTTCTGCCGGGCAGACAATCGTTATTTTAAGCCATTGCCGCCCTGGTTTTATCTCCTTCACAATCACCACCTCGTTGAATTTACAACAGTTATATGCTAAAGCGGGTGATGCCCGCGACCCATTGTAGGTTGGCGTTGAGCGTTTTTCCTCTCCATTGTTGGATTTCGCTTAATTATGGGATAAGCTGAATGTTATGACATATACAACGAAAAAAGCGAAATCCAACATTAAGGGCATGATCGCTCAACGCCAACCTACATCTTTGAAATAATTTTAAAAATGCAGCAAAATTTTTTTGTTTTTTATAATAGAAGTTCAGTAGCAAGGCGCTGATATGGATGGCACCAGTAACTGTTTGATATCGCTAGAACTGTCATCCGCAAAATCTAAGGCGGACATAATGCCCGCAACCCAAGTTGTGCGAATCATATTCATGTAGGGTGCATTCCATGCACCACAAACTGGTGCGTAAAACGCACCCTGCGGGGCGCCCGATAACGGTGCATCTGCTGCGTTGATAACTCGTTGATATCACATCAGGATAATCAACATCGTTGCCGCCTTGCATCTGCACCGTTCTCGAACGCTCACGGATTCAGGTAAAAATAATTTTTTCCAGGTTTAATCCATCTCCCGGAGTTCGATATGACATATACGGTTCGGTTTCAACCGGATAACATAACCGTTACTGTAGACAAGGGCGAGAATTTACTTAGCGCTGCCGCCGCAGCCGGCGTCTATATTAATGCCTTTTGCGGTGGTGACGGCGTTTGCGGCAAATGCAAGGTCCGCATTGACAAGGGCGAGGTCAACTCGGGCAAGGCCAACCTGCGGCAGGCAGACTGGGACCAGGGGCTGAGGCTGGCCTGCCAGACCACCGTGGTATCCGACCTGGTGGTGACCGTGCCGGACAAAATCACGGCGGGCGGCAAGGCGCTGAAGCGTAAACCCAAGACCACCCGCACCATTTCCGCCCGTTCCCTGGAGACGTTGACCGGCCGCTGGAGCGGGGCCCCGCCGGTGACCAAGCTCTACCTGAAACTCGATCCACCGACGCTGGAGGATAATATTTCCGACATGCAGCGGGTTATGCGCGGCCTGCAGGCGGCCATGCCGGGCAGCCTGGAACCCTCTTACGATCACCCGGAACTGATCAAGGTCCTGCCCGCAGTCCTGCGCGAATCGGATTGGAAAATCACCTTGCTTCTCCTGCACGGACGGAGGCAGGAAGAGCCGGACCGGATCATCGACGTGGAGGCCGGGGACACCACGGCCCGTCTTTACGGGCTGGCCGTGGATATCGGCACCACCACCTGCAGCGGCGTTCTCATCGACTTAAACAGCGGCAAGGTTATCGCCGAAGCATCTGCCTATAACGCCCAGATCAGGTATGGCGAAGACGTTATTTCCCGAATCATTTATGCCGGCAGGCCCGGCGGCCTCAGAACGCTGCAGAACAAGGTGGTTTCCACGATCAACGCCATTATAGAGGACATCTGCCGGACCATGATTATCAGCCCGGCCGATATCAGCTATATCATGGCCTCCGGCAACACGGTCATGTCGCACCTGCTGCTCGGCCTGGATCCGAAGTATATCCGCGAATCGCCTTACGTGCCCAGTGTCAGCCAGTTTCCGCTGACCAAGGCGGCCGGACTCGGCATCCAGGCCCACCCCAGCGTCCGGCTTTTCCTCTATCCCTGCATTTCCTCCTATGTGGGCGGCGATATTGTTGCCGGTGTTCACGCCGGCCAGATAGCCAAGTCCGAGCTGGTGACCCTGTTTATCGACATCGGCACCAACGGCGAGATTGTCGTCGGCAACAAGGACTGGATGGTATCCGCGGCCTGTTCCGCCGGGCCGGCCTTTGAGGGAGGCGGCATCAAGTACGGCATGCGGGCCGCCAACGGCGCGATCGAAAACTTTTACATCCACCCGGAGACCTACGACCCCATGCTGATCACCATTGGCCGGATCAAGCCCAGCGGCATCTGCGGCTCCGGCCTGATCTCGGTTGTCGCCGAGCTGCTGGACTCCGGAGTCATCGATCAGCAGGGCAAGTTCAATCGCAACCTTGATCAGCCCCGGATCCGCGACGGACGCGACGGCTGGGAGTATGTCCTGGCCTGGAGCCAGGACTCCCTGATCGGCGAGGACATTGTGATCACCGAGGTGGACATCGACAACATGATGCGGGCCAAGGGGGCGATGTATGCCGGCTACCAGACCCTGCTGGAATCGGTCGGCCTCACCTTCGCCGACCTGGAGCGGGTGATCCTGGCCGGAAATTTCGGCGCTTTCATCGACCTGGAACAGGCCATTCGCATCGGCCTGCTCCCCGATATGGACCGGGAGCAGTTTTATTACCTTGGCAATGGCTCTTTGCTCGGCTGCCAGATCAGTCTCTCCGATGTCAAGCGCTTTCGTGAACGGGTTCAAGTACGGCAGCTCATTACCAACATGGAGCTTTCCGAAAATCCCGAGTTCATGAGCCACTACATGGCCGCCCTTTTTCTGCCACACACCGACATGAGCCTTTTCCCCAGCGTCAGGGACCGGTTATCGGAGAGGAGTTGAACTCTGCACTATCTGATGGATGACAGGAAAACCAGTGCTTTACTCCTTGCTAAATTCCTGTCATAAAAAAAATGATCATGTTTTATTTATGTAAACCAATAGGTTGTTTAGGCTGTAGGCTATTAGCCCTACCCTAACAGCCTGGAAACAGATACGCTGGAAGTTGATTTGGCTTTAGGGCATCGCCCGCCTTAGAATCTATATAGAATTCCCGGACGGCCCCGGGGCTGTTCGGCCAAACGTTGTGACTGGAGGAGAATGTATGACCGGAGCAACCGATATAAAAAACTACGATATCCAGTTGCTGGCCGCCCTGGCCCGCAAGTACATCTGGTGGAAGACGCCGCAGGAGGCAACACGGCTGCCCGAACGTATTATCGCTCAGGTCATGGATATCGGTGACTACGATGACGTGCAACGTCTTGTTGCCATGGTGGGCGAAAAGAGGCTGCGCCGGGTCATTATCAACGCGGAAGCCGGGCAATTCTCCGAACGTTCCTGGCATTACTGGCACTATCGTCTCGGCCTGGCCGATCCCGGAATGATCCCCGACATGCCCAAGCGGAGACTGCAATGAGCCGCATC
>VAPG01008114.1_pt1 | contig 9976 bp, 8 predicted proteins | sample 3393851 | NCBI WGS metagenome assembly VAPG01 (sample SAMN08290438, study PRJNA428436) | hydrothermal vent metagenome | isolation source: Deep-sea hydrothermal vent chimney | place: Atlantic Ocean: South-mid Altantic Ridge | depth 2194 m m
AAAATGCTAAAAAAATTGCTGTATTACAGGAGCAAATAACGGCCGCACTTAATAAGGCGCGTGCTAATAGAGACACTAGAATTGCACACGCAAAAGAAGCGTTAAAAATGGCAAAAACGCTGGAGGTCATAAACCCTAGTACAGTGGATACAATGGCTAAGAAAGGTCAGAATAATACTACAGGTACAAGCATAACGGTTGTAGGCAAGCAGGCAGTTCCCCTTTATTTATATGGTTCAAAATATTTGAGTACGTTGATCGAAACATTGAATAGCAGGGGTAGTGATGATATTTTCCTGAGTAATATAAGTGAACTTAAGGAGGAAATTCACGTAATAAAAAATGACGCGGTGCTGGCAGCATTGAAAGCTAGAAAGTCCGACGATCCGTGGATTGGCGGCTTATCTGATGAGTTATCTAAGATTGATGCGATTAAAAAATTAACCCCTGATTTTAGTAACGTACTTGCCTATACCATGGATGCCCCAGCTATCGTTACAAATAAACCAGTAAAGCCTAAGAGAAAACTAATCGTGGTGGTGGGTTTGTTCTTGAGTTTGTTTGTTGCTGTTTTTGTAGCATTAATAGTGGCTTCAAAAAAAAGCATTAAGCAATAAGATAATGATAATAAGTTACTGCCTAATTTGCTACTCTGATTTTCGAGAATAGCTATCTGCCGTAAGGTGGAATAGTGTGTTGGGTTAATAAATTAAGGGGAATTATGTTGAGCGCGTTAGAAGTTTTAATAGTTATTTCGGAGTTAGATTGGTATGAAAAAGTTTCAAGGTAAAAGTATTCTAATAACTGGTGCATGCGGCACAGTTGGAAAAGAGCTGGTTCGTCAACTTTTATCTAATAATATTTTTGCACCTAAAGAGCTTATTGGGCTTGATAATAATGAAAGTGAACTTTTTTTCCTGGATCAAAAATATTTAGATGACAACAGGGCTCATTTTTATGTAGCTGATATTCGTGATAGAAACGAGTTAACAAATAAAATGAGTGGTGTTGATATTGTTTTTCATGCAGCAGCGTTAAAACATGTGATTCTTTGTGAGCGCTCTCCTGAACAGGCGGTGCAAACCAATATACAGGGTGTACAAAATGTTATTGCTGCTGCAAATGCCAATAATGTAGAAAGGGTAATATTTACAAGTTCAGATAAAGCGGTAAACCCAACTAACGTTATGGGTACAACAAAGCTTATGGGCGAAAGGCTGATGACAGCAGCAAATAGTAATAAGCGTGGCAAAGGTCCTGTTTTTGCATCAACACGCTTTGGTAATGTTCTTGGTTCAAATGGCTCTGTTATTCCTATATTTCATAATCAAATTGCGGATGGTGGGCCTGTTACCTTAACAGATAAAGATATGACCAGGTTTGTGATGAGCATACAGGAAGCAGTTCGCCTTGTGCTAGATTCAGCAGAGCAAGCTAAAGGTGGAGAGGTTTTTGTTACAAAAATGCCTGTTATCAGAATTGAAGATCTTGCTACAGCCATGATAGAAGAACTGGCATCGGTACAAGGTCTGAGAGTCGATGATATAAAAATCACAGAAATTGGTACCAAGCCTGGTGAAAAGCTTTATGAAGAGTTGATGAGTCCGGAAGAAACGCGAAGAACCATTGAGCTGGAGCAGTTCTTCAGTGTCTTGCCAGCATTCCGTGGAATATATAATGATATTGATTACCGTTATCCAACTACCGTATGTGAAGAAGTAACTAACCCATATGTCTCGGAAGAAGAGAAGCCGTTATCTGTTGGTGAAATCAAAAAATTCTTAAAAGAGAATAATCTTCTTGGGCAACCTGAGGAAAAAACAGATAAACGCTATTGGCCAGGTGATAAAGAGGAAAATAAATGAGTCATGTGTTAATACTTGGTGGTGACGGCTATCTGGGCTGGCCTACCGCGATGCATTTCTCAGCAAGGGGGTATGAGGTAACGGTAGTTGATAATTATTTTCGCCGCAATGCCTGTACCGAGCTTGATACCGGAATGCTGTATCAAATACCTACACTCATTGAGCGTGCGCAGATATGGCATGAAAAAACAGGAAATGAAATCAAGGTCATTATTGATGATTTGGCGCAACCAGAATTTATGCGTTCATTGTTTACTGGAAATTTTAAGTATCAGTTTGCGGTAAATAAAAAATACACAGGTATACCAGAAACTGTAATTCATTATGCGGAGCAACCATCAGCGCCATACTCTTTGTATAACTATAAATATGCTGACATAACACTGATTAATAATTTACGAGTTACCAATAACCTGATCTGGGCAATACGTGATTATTCGCCAGAAACACATATTATTAAACTCGGTACTATGGGTGTGTACGGTACCCCGAATATTGATATCGAAGAAGGTTGGCTGGAAGTTGAGCATAAAGGTAGGAAAGACAAGTTTCTTTTTCCTCGTCAAGCTGGTTCGTTGTACCACACTACGAAAATAATGGATACGGATCTTGAATGGTTCGCTGTACGGATGTGGGATTTAAAGGTGACAGATTTAATGCAAGGGCCCGTTTATGGAGTCGAAACTGATGAATCAAATATCGATAATCGTTTAAAAACGATTTTCAATTATGACGAAATATTTGGAACCATTGTTAACCGATTTGTTGTCCAATCAATAGTCGGCTATCCACTAACTGTTTATGGCCAAGGTGGGCAGACTCGAGGCTACCTGAATATAAAGGATACACTGCAATGTATAGCGGCTTCCGAAAAAACACCTGCAGACAAAGGTGAGTTACGTATCATGAATCAGATTATGGAAACATTCACTGCTAACGAGTTAGCTGAACTTACAAAAAAAGTAGGCGACAAGCTGGGTTATGAGGTAAAGATAGATCATATTGAAAACCCTAGAAAAGAGGCGGAAGAGCATTACTACAATCCAACATATCAAGGGCTACAAGATATAGGTGTGAAACCACATTATCTGACAGAAGCAGTGATGAAAAGAATGTTTGAAATTGTAGGTAAGTACAAAAATAATATCCGTAAAGATGTGATTTTTAAAGGGGTTAAATGGCAATGAAATGGCTTATAACAGGTGGTTGTGGTTTTCTTGGAACGAGCGTCATCAGGCAGTTACTAAAAGAAGGTGGGCATTCGTTTCGTGTGCTGGATAACCTTAGTGTTGGCACAAGGGATGATCTTGCGGGGGTTGTATCCGTTGTTGAGCTAGAAGCAAAAAACATTTCTGAAATGCAGGAAGGACAATGCCAGTTAATTGTTGGCGATATTCGTGATGAAGTTATAACACAAGAAGTTTCACATGATGTTGATGTGATTATCCATTTTGCAGCAAATACAGGTGTTCCCAATTCTGTTGCAGACCCAAGATTGGACATGGAATGTAATGTGATAGGTGTATTCAACATGTTGGAAGCTGCGCGAAATAATAAGGTTAAACGCTTTGTTTTTGCATCAAGTGGTGCGCCTGCTGGAGAAGTTGAGCCACCAATTCATGAGGAATTACCACCGCACCCGGTTTCACCTTATGGTGCAAGCAAACTGGCTGGAGAAGGTTATTGTTCTTCCTATTACCGGACATTTGGTATTGATACTGTATCGTTGCGCTTTGGAAATGTATATGGCCCAGGTTCACTTCATAAAAGCAGTGTTGTGGCAAAATTTATCCGTCAGGCACTGAATGGTGAAACACTAGAAATTTATGGTGATGGTACACAGACGCGTGACTTTATTTACATAGATGACCTTGTTAATGCGGTAATTCTATCAGCGATCACCGAGAATATTGGTGGTGAAACATTCCAGATTGCAAGCAATAAGGAAACTACAGTTGGTGAAATTACTAATCATATGATTGATATATTAAAAACACACGGGATCAACAATATAAAAGTTATTAATGGTGAAACCAGGTTGGGTGATGTAAAAAGAAACTATTCTGATACTAGCAAAGCTAAATTACTGCTTGGTTGGGTGCCGAATATAAATCAGAGTGATGGTCTAAGAAAAACTGTGATGTATTTTGTAAAATGAAAAGTCCACACTTTGAACTAGTGTTATTCAAATATTAGTTACATCGTTGATCAATAATTACAATCATGAGTGGCATATGGTATACCCATTTAATGCAGCGGTTCTTTAAGTGAAAAACTATACTAATAAGTTTGATATGGTTGGTTTCTGGTTCTTTAGTTAATGTTAGCGAGTATTACAAGTGCATTGATTCTGAGGAGTATGGGGGTTTTTTTGTTATTCCTAATGCATACCGTGCTTGCACAGTCTGCAGGTGTGGGTGGATACGGAAATTTTACTTTTACACTATCTGTTGTAATGGTTCTGTCAATAATCAGTGGGCATGGTTGGCCAGTGGCAGTGTTGAGGTATTCTTCGCAATATTTAGCGCAGGGTGAATGGTCACTACTGAAAGGTGTGATTCTGAAGAGTCATTTTTTTGTTTTAGTTAGTTCGTTTTCTCTATCACTCATTATTTTATTATTAATATATTTTTTAAATTTGAGTTATGAGCTGAAATTGAGCATGATTTTTGTTGCATTGCTTGTACCGTTATTAACAATGACAAAACTGAGGCGAAGAACACTTCAAGGTTTGAAACGTGTTAGCTCCAGTATTATACCTGACGATATTTTGTTACCAATTATTGTGATTATTGTATGTGTCATATATGTTCCATCTAATGGTAAAGATATACTCGGTGTTTATTTGGGTTCAGCAATTATTGTTCTTATTGTTGGTTATCTTGTACTTTATTTATCTGTTCCAGTAAAAGCAAGAGTTGCAAAATCAGATTATCATACTAGGACTTGGCTCAATGTATCCTTGCCTCTAATGTTTGGTGGTGTTGGCCATGTCTTATTGGTGCGAACGGATACAATAATGCTTGGGGTTATTACTGATGTGCATGATGTTGGTTTGTATGGTGCGGCCAGTAAAGTAGCGCTGTTTTCTGTAATAATCTTAGGGGCTATTGAGCTCGTGATCACACCAAGGTTGTCGGCCATGTTTAATAGTGGCGATAGTAAAGGGTATTTAAATATGGTTAAGCTTTCAAGTATTGCTGGCGTAGTTGCCACATTACCTCTCTTGGTTGGTATGTTTGTGTGGTCTGATGAGATATTGCGGCTATTTGGTGAAGACTTTTCTCAGGGAGGGGTAGTGCTAAAGATATTGGTTGTGGGGTACTTTTTTAAGGTGGTTGCAGGTGTGTCATCTGCAGCATTGTCGGTATGTGGTCGGGAACGCTTATTCTCAAAAATAATAATATTTTCTGCGGTTTTTAATATCGCAGGGAATTTTATTGCTATTAGTTATTTTGGATATATAGGTGCAGCAATCGTTACTGCGATGGTAACTGCTGTTATGAGCTTGTGTAGTATGTATTATGCTTTTCAACTAGGTTTGTTAAAGTCGAAAGTCAGTGTTTAAGTTAGCTAAAGTTATTATTTCGAGATTGTGTAACATTTATGCTACTAGTGATTCGGAGTAGTATGTGAAATACCTCAGACGCAAAGGAGTGTTAATAGGTAATGATGTTAAATTTTATAATCCGCCAACAAATGTGGTTGATCTTACTCGGCCTTATATGATTTCAATTGGGGGTAAGGTTAAAATAACTAATGGTGTAAAAATATTGACTCATGGCTTTGATTGGTGTGTTCTACGTGAATGTTACCAGCGACCCTTTGGTTCAGCTGCAAGAGTTGATATTGGAAATAATGTATTCATTGGTGTAGATAGTATTATTCTTAAGGGAGTTACTATTAATGATAATGTGGTAATAGGCGCGGGTTCCGTAGTGTCTTCTGATGTCCCGTCAATTTCTGTAGTGGCAGGTAATCCTGCTCATATTGTCTGTACCATTGAGGACTTGTATAGTAAATATTTGGAGAGGCAGCGCAAGGAGGCATTTGAAGAGCTTCAGTCAATTTTAATACAGGCAAAAAGGTTACTATTGCCAGAAAACTTTAAGGAGTTTTTCTTTTTGTTCCTGGAAAGAGATGAGAATTGCTTTGGTGGAATTCCTGTAAGGCGACAAGTTGGTGAATATATGGAGGAATTTTTAAACTCGAAACCAGAGTTTGAAGCTTTTAATGATTTTTTGGCTGAAGGTGCATGTGTTGAGAAAACGAAATCTGTTTCTAATTAAGTCATGAAGCTTCTTCTTAAACTGTTTTTCATGTTAACGATGATTGCAGTTATATTGCCCTTGGCATCTACATTTTCTGGCGTGACATTTTATTCCTTTGATGTTCCTTTCTTTCTGTTGATTTTTTTATTTTTTTTCTACTCACTAAGTAAAAATAAAAAACACCATATTAAATGGTCAAATAATGAGACTTACATAATGTGGGCTATTGCTTTAATGTCAATAGGTGTTCTTCTGTCAAATGATATTGTGCACAGTATGAATGCGTATTTAGTATGGGTCAGGTTGATTGTCTTTTATATAATAGTGAAGAGGTTGGTTTTAGATTTAATTATTAATCAACGTACTATTACTGTATGTTTTTTTATATTGTTTGGCATATTAATTACTATTGGACTTTTGCAGATAATAACAAAAAGTGAAATAGGGCTTATATCAAATTATTTTGGTATACAAGTTGATCGTAATGTTGACTACATTGGTTGGAGGGTTACCGGTACAACAAGAAACGCTAATGTTTTTTCATATTGGGTGATTATATTTTCAATATTTATTAACAGTTGGATGTTATTCAAAGTCAGAAGTAATTATAAGTATGTTTTATTGCTGTTATTGGTGGTTTTAGAGAGTGTTGTTGTTTTTTCAACATTGTCACGTGCTGGGGTTGGATGTTTTGTTGCTGGGTCAGGTATATTGGCGGTATTATGGATGAGAGCAGAAAAAAAGAATGGAGTTGTGATTGCAGTGATAGCAACACTAGTGGTTTTTATGTTTTCTCTTTCCCTTTCTCTTCTTAGTAGTGATTTATTAACGGTTGCGTTATTTTTTGAAAGATTTGGTGAAAGTGGTGGGCAACGAAGTGTACTAGCTAATCTTGCGTTTAATTTGTTGCTAAATATTAAAATTCTTTTATTCGGCGTGGGGGTAGGGACATTCTTTCCTGCGCTTGATCATTATGGAATTAGTTATTTAGCTTACAGTGAATGGAAAGATTTGTCTGATAGCTATTCAGGTGTGCATAACTTTTTTTTAGCTATAATGGTAGAGAATGGCGTGGTGGTCTTTCTTTTAATGCTGGCTGGTTATATTAGTGTGATGATTAAAGTGTGTAAGATGTCTATGGTTGTTGTTCGTGTAAATGTATTTAGAAATGCTTATATTGTGCACTTTTTAACTGCGTCTATCCTTTCGTTTTTCATGTTCCCCTTGCAATTTTCAAATGTTATTTTGACAATAAACATGCTTCCAATCTTGGCTGTTATGATTGTTTTATCGAATAGTCATTTAATTAGATATTAAAGAATAATTTTACTTGTAATGAAAAAGAAAATATTATTTTTATGTCAAAATATAAAAGATGTGAAAAACTCAACGCGATATCAAAGAGCATGTGTTCTAAATAAAATATATGATGTTACATTACTCTGCTCTACACCGCCTGCAAAAAATATAAAGGATATGTTTTCAACTGTTATAGTCCTTCCCCGTGTACTTTACTATATTTTGTCACCTATCTTAATTTTATCGTTCAAACTTATGGGGGTAAATATTATACACACACAATACAATGTTTCAGGTATCTTGAATGGTTGGCTTGCCAAGACTGTTTTTAATTATTGGTGGGTATATGATTTATGGGATCACCCAAGTCTTCAGGTTGATTGTTGTACGTCAAATAAATCTAGGGTCTTAAGATGGTTGTGGGATAGCATAGCTTATAAAATGTTAAGAGTAGCGGATGTATGGGTTATTGGAATGCATTCGGGTATATGTAGTTATCTTCCTGCACCTTCTGCATATACAAAAATCATAAAAACTACTAACGGTGTTAGCAGAAGTAGCGAAAGTTTTGGTTTTATTCCATCATCTAATGACCTTTTTAGAAATAATAAGATTACTCTTGGTTATGTTGGCGCTATTACAGCTGGCAGAGGGTTTGATTTGATGTTAGACGTTCTTGTTGAGCTTGAGAAAAATGGTATATTTTGTGAGCTGCGTGCTTATGGGGCGTGTACAGATGTTGTTAATCATGCGGCTGATATACATAATAAAAAATGTGCTAATGAAGTAATACTTTATGGTTATCTGGATCATGAGTATGTAGAAAGTGCAATGGTTGAGTGTGATATTTGTTTTTGTCTTCTTATTCAATCAATTATTAATTATCAATATGCATATCCGATTAAATTGTTTGAATATTTGTCTATGGGGAAAATCGTGATTGCAACTAGGACACCAGCTACTTCTGAAGTTGTAACTGATAATGTGAATGGTTTTCTTGTGGAAAATACGGTGGCTGATATAACCAGAGCTATTAAATATGTAATTACATTACCTGAAAAAAAACAAAGCGACATTAGTAATAGCGCTATATTTCTATCAAAGAAGTATTTGTGGGAAGATATTAATAAAGCGTTGGCGCGTAATATCATAAGTGCTTTTAGTAAATAGTTTTGTGGGAATGCATTTGTACTTGTTGTCGCAGAACTAAGCAGAGGCTTGTTACTGAGCGAACTTTAAAATCTGGCTGAGTTTACTTGACCGCTGCATGTGTCTAGTCAATACTGAACCAACTGACTATGGGGGTTGAATGTAGTGTTTAACATGTGTTGTTGAAATGTTGAAAATTCGGATTAAATATTACAGTAAAAAAATACTTGGAATACTCACGGAGAGAATTAGGATGCTGTGAGTATTTAGTAACCTATAAATAGGAAAGCTTTAATTATGCGAGAAATTAAAAATGAAAAAAATAGTTTAATTTGGTATAAGTTTAATGGTTCTCTTCGATACATTTTGGTTCACACAGTAACAAATATTTTCCCGTTGTATGTTTTGAACGAATACCCTAAATCTGGAGGAAGCTGGATTGGTGAGATGTTATCTGAGGCGCTTGATATCCCTTTCCCAAGGAATCGATTGCCCTTATTTGGTTCTAGCATCTTGCATGGACATATGATGCATAAATGGAACATGAATAATGTGTTAATCGTTTGGCGTGATGGTAGGGATGTGTTGATTTCTCAATATTATCATTCACTATTTAAAAACGAAAAAGGTAATGCCAGGCTTGTTGAGCAATGTCGTGCAGATCTCCAGTTTGATGATTATGATGATATTGAAAATAATTTATTAAGTTTTATGAAATATGTGTATGAGCGAAGTAAGCATCCTCGCTTTACGTGGACAGATTTTGTTAATAATTGGTATGGCAATAAAAACTGTATAAATATAAAATATGAAGATATGCGTTTTGAGCCAGAGAAAGAATTACTTAGGGTTATTAGGCAGCTGAGTGGCCATGAAATTAGCGTTGAGAAAATAATTGAAATAGTTGAAAAACACTCTTTTAAAAAAATGACTGGGCGTGACCCTGGCGAAGAAAGTGCAAACTCATTTATGAGAAAGGGGGTAGTTGGTGACTGGAAAAATTATTTTAACAGCGAAGCTAAGGTGCAATTTAATAAATACGCAGGTGATGCGTTGATAAAGTTAGGGTATGAAAAAGACAAACAATGGGTGTCCGAGTAAATGTCTGGTAAATTCAACAACTCTTTTTTTTGTGTAAAGAGTGATGTGATTGTAACGTCCAGTGTATAAAAAAAATATTTTGTAATTATGAAAGTAGCTAATGTTATTGAAGAAGCGAGAATTGGGGGCCCGCAAAAAAGAATAGTACTTGTAGCTCAGGGTTTATCCAAACGGTATGATATTGACACAGTTGTAATTTTCCCTGATTGGGGCGGTAATAAATTTGAGTGTTTGTTAAGTGAAAATGATATTCCGTATAAACGTTTTGCTTTAACTAAATTAAATAGTGAT
>VAPG01032734.1_pt1 | contig 9974 bp, 11 predicted proteins | sample 3393851 | NCBI WGS metagenome assembly VAPG01 (sample SAMN08290438, study PRJNA428436) | hydrothermal vent metagenome | isolation source: Deep-sea hydrothermal vent chimney | place: Atlantic Ocean: South-mid Altantic Ridge | depth 2194 m m
AGCGGAGCTGGGGCGTGCCCCTGACCGTGCTGACCTGCGCCCGGTGCGGCGATATCCTCAAGGACCGGGCGGTCTGCCGGCGGATCGAGGAGCTGTTTGAAAAAGAGGGGGCGGATGCCTGGTTCAGGTATGAGCCGGCGCAATTCGTGCCGCCGGGAACGGTCTGCGGCGCCTGCGGCTCCACGGAGTTTAAAAAGGAGGATGATATCCTCGATGTCTGGTTTGATTCGGGCGTCAGTCACGCAGCGGTCTGCGAGGCCCGGCCCGAGCTGGAGTCGCCGGCCGATCTCTACCTCGAGGGCAGCGACCAGCATCGGGGCTGGTTCCAGAGTTCTCTTCTGACCTCGGTCGGCACCAGGGGCCGGGCTCCGTTTAAAGGCGTCTTGACCCACGGTTACGTGGTGGACGGCCAGGGCAAGAAGATGTCCAAAAGTGTCGGCAACGTGGTCGCCCCCAAGGAGGTCATCGACAAGTACGGTGCCGAGATTCTGCGGCTCTGGGTGGCCAGCGAGGATTACCGCGATGATGTCAAGGTGTCCGACGAGATCCTCCGGCATGTTGCCGATGCCTATCGCAAGATGCGCAATACCATCCGGTTCATGTTGAGCAATCTCTATGATTTTGACCCGGCCGCAGATACGGTCGCAATCGAGTCCATGAATGAGCTGGATCGCTGGGCTCTGGGGCGTTTTGCCGAATTGACGCGCAACGTGGTCAAGGCCTACATGGATTATGAATTTCATGCGGTCTATCACGCCCTGCATAATTTTTGCGGCACCACCATGTCCAGTCTTTATCTTGATGTGCTCAAGGACCGCCTCTACGTCTCGCTGCCCGATGCGCCGGGCCGCCGGGCGGCGCAGACGGTCATTTACCGGGTCCTGGACGGCCTGCTGCGCCTGATGACCCCGATCCTCAGCTTCACCGCGGCCGAGGCCTGGGAACATTTGCAGGGGCAGGGACCGGACGAACCGGTCGAGCAGTCGGTTTTCTTTGCCCTGTTCCCGGCAGTGGATGATCTGCAGGTCACCGAGGCCTTTGATGCCCGGTGGGCCAGGCTGCTGGCCATCCGCGGCGAGATCACCAAGGTCCTGGAGGCGGCCCGCCGCGGCAAGGTGATCGGCCTGTCCCTTGATGCCGAGGTCCTGGTGCAGGCCGGGGGAGAGACGGCCGAATTCCTGACCGACAAGTGGGAGCTGCTCCGGGAAATCTGCATTGTTTCAAGCCTGCGGCAAGAAGCGGACCTGGCTGGAATTGCCGGCCTTGAGGTTGTCGAGGCCGAAGAGGTGAGTGAACTCAGGATCGCTGTCCGGCCCGCTCCGGGCGAGAAATGCGAGCGCTGCTGGACGGTCGCCGCTACCGTCGGCCGGGACGACGCCCATCCGAATCTCTGCCGGCGCTGCGCGGAAGTCGTCCGGGTCCTGGGGGGTTAAGGTGCGATCCCTGCTCTTCGGCTTTCTGGCCGTCCTGGTCGTCGTTTTCGACCAGGTAAGCAAACTGTGGCTGGTCCAAAATTTTTCCCTCTTCGAGTCCCGGTCCGTTATCCCCGGCTTTTTTAACCTGACCTACCTGACCAACACCGGGGTGGCCTTTGGCCTGTTGTCCGGCCCGGTCTGGTGGCGGCAGGTTTTTTTTATCGTGGTCACCGTGACGGCCCTGGTCGTGATTGGTGTGTTGCAGTGGCGTCTGCGCGAGAAGTCCGTCTGCTACACCGTGAGTCTCGGCCTGATCGCCGGGGGGGCGATCGGCAACCTGGTTGACCGGGTACGCCTGGGTTCGGTGGTTGATTTCCTGGACTTCTACCTGGGGAGCCATCACTGGCCAGCCTTTAACGTGGCCGATTCGGCCATTACCGTAGGGGTAGGGCTATTCCTGGTCTACAGTTTATTTTTTGAAAAAGATCAACAGAAAACGGCTTGATAACACGAGGCTTATGAAAAAGACAGCAGTGATTTTTCCCGGTCAGGGATCTCAGTATGTGGGCATGGGGCGGGAGTTTCTCGATCGCGACGGCGATGCCTGCGCCCTTATGGAAACGGCCCGGGAGGTCAGCGGCTTTCCCCTGCGGGAACTCTGCATCGACGGCCCCATTGAGGCCTTGACCAGGGCGCTGCACCTGCAGCCGGCCCTGACCGTCACCAACCTGATCTGTTGGCAACAGTTGCGAAAAGCCCTGCCCACCCTGCGGCCGGCCTGTTTTGCCGGCCACAGCCTGGGCGAATACAGTGCCCTGTGCGCAGCCGGTATTGTCAGCCCCGGGGACGGCCTGGCCCTGGTCACCCGCCGCGGCGAGTTGATGGAGCGGGAAGGCCGGTCCCATCCGGGCGGCATGCGGGCCGTGCTCGGCCTGACCGGCGAGCAGCTTGAAGCCCTGCTCGCCGGATATACGGGAGGAGGCCGGGTCGCGCTGGCCAATCACAACTCTGAAAAACAGGTGGTCATCTCGGGCGACGTTGAGGGGCTGGACGGCTTCGGCGTCCTGTGCCGGAACGAGGGGGCCAAGGTCATCCCGCTCCAGGTGAGTATCGCCAACCACAGTCCGCTGGTTGCCGGAGCGGTTGAGGATTTTACCGCCTTTATGGCCGGGGTCGCCTTCCGGCCGCCGGCCACCCCGGTTCTGTTCAACGTCACGGCGGCCGGCGAGGACGACCCCGCCGTGATCCGCGATATTATGGCCCGCCAGATCATCTCCAGGGTCCACTGGTTTGACACGGTCAACGCCATGATCGCCGGCGGGGTTGAAATCTTTGTTGAAGCAGGACCCAAGACCGTGTTGACGGGGCTGATGAAAAAAATCGTGCCGCGCGGCCGCGCCACCTGCATCCAGTTCGATACCCCCGAGGGCCTGGAGAAAGTCGTGGCGGCAATCACGGATTGAGCCGGGCCCGGTTTTGCCGAGGGCATCGTCCGCTCTCCGGGGCTTTCGCGCGGTCCGCGCCAGCGTCCCCGCCGCCTTTACGGTTACGGCTTGATCCTTGCCAGTTGGGTGATTTTGCCGATGGCGACGATGCGGTCGCCTTCCTTCATCTGGTCGTCAGCCTTGGGGATAAACCGGTATTCCGCGTCCAGGGAAGCCTTGACGGCAATGACCTGAATATCATATAGATTTGTCAGGTCCACTTCGCGCAGCGTTTTGCCGGACCATCTGCTCACCTTGAATTCCTTGATCCCCATTGATTTATCAAAAGGTAAATGTTCGATAAATCCCGGCATGGCAATGCGGTTCGCTATTTGTTTCGCCGCCATATGTTCGGGAATGACGACCTCGTCGATGCCGATTTTCCGCAATAATTTCTCATGGTCGGAATTGGTCGCCTTGGCCCAGACCTGGGGGACATTGAGTTCTTTCAGAAACATCGTAATCATGGTGCTGGCGGCGATTGATTCGCCGACACTGATGAGAACGTGAGTTAAATCACCGACCCCTATCTGTTTCAGGGCCTCCTTGTTCGTGGCATCGGCCTGCAAGACCTGGGTCAGGATATTCTGGGCCTGGGCGATTCGTTCATAATTATTGTCAATGCCCAAGACCTCGTGGCCGAGATCAACGAGTGTCTTGCCGAATTTCAAGCCGAACTTGCCAAGACCTATAACACCCACCTGAAGTTTCTCTTTCATTTTGCCTCGTTATCCAATCAGAATTTTTTCTTCCGGCCAGGCGTACAGCTCCTTTTTCTGCATACTCTGAAAAGAGACGAGCAGTACCAACGGTCCAAGACGGCCTATGAACATGAGCAGGGTAATGATGATTCTGCCGCCGGCGGACAGCCTCGGTGTCAGGCCCGTACTCAGGCCCACCGTGCCGAAAGCCGAGACGGCTTCAAAGACAATTTCAATGAAAAGTCCCTTGGCTTGCGGATGGGGGATATCGCCCCCCTCGGTGAAATTCAGGAGCAGGACGGCAAAGACAATAAGTGCCCCGGCAAAGACAAAGAGAATCAGGGCATTGCTCAGTGATTTCTTGTCTATCGCGTATTTGCCGATGACCGCCTGGGGTTTCCCTTTCAGTTGTGCCTTGATGAAGGCCCACAGGACCCGGAAGGTGGTCACCTTGATCCCGCCGGCGCAAGAACCGGGCGCACCGCCGATGAACATGAGGATAATCATGATCAACAGAGAAGCATTGGTCATCAGGCCGATATGCACGGTATTGAAGCCGGCGGTTCTACAGGTAACGGACTGAAAAAGAGCGCCCAGGACCGCCTTGCTGCCGGAGATATTTTTCGAGAAGCCGATATTCTCGGCGAAAAAAATGGCAAAGGCTCCCACGAGGATGAGAAAGAGTGATGTCTTGATAACGGTGAGGGAATACCAGCTCAGTTTTAGCCGGCAGCCGCCGGGATGTCTTATCATGGCAAAGATATACTGCTGACATTCCACGAGAACGGAAAATCCCAGCCCGCCCAGGACGATCAGGATGATGAAGACGAAATTGATTCCCCAGTCGCCGCACCATGGTACGAGGCTGTGCGGGTTTAGCGAAAATCCGGCGTTACAGAAGGCGGACACGGAATGAAAGACGGAGGAAAAAAGCGAAAATTTTGCATGATCCTGGATGAGAATAAAAAAAGCGCCGCCAGCTTCAATGATCATTGTCCAGAAAAATATCCGCTGCAAAAACTGACCCAGCTGAAAAGTCGAATCATGCAGAAGACCCTGGCCCACGGCAATTTTGTCGGTCATGGAAACACGTTTTCGCAAAAGATAGAAGGTCAGGCTGGTGAAGGACATAATCCCCAGGCCGCCTAGCTGAATCAGGCAGAGAATAACAGTTTGCCCGAAGCGGCTAAAAAAGGTGCCGGTGTCCACGACGGTCAGACCCGTGACGCAGGTTGCCGAGGTTGCGGTGAACAGGGCGTCCAGCCAGGAAATGGACCGCTGGTTAAGGCTGAAGGAACTGTGCAGCAGGACGGTGCCGAGTGCAATGACGCCGGCAAAAAAAATAACCGGCAGGGTTATGGGGGAAAGAGGTTTCTTGGCTATCATGAATCGTGAATATGCCGGTCAGGAATAAAGAAAGCAATAAAATATTCAAAAAAAAGGGCGGGCCGGTGCCGTAATTATATTGGCTGTGTTGCGGGCATCATCAATATGTGATATCTTTATATCATATTGAGATTGCAGCACAAACAATGCCGAACGTACGGAGGCGAACCCGGCTGCGGGGCCGCGGTATTAAGCAGGTTTATTTTTTGCGCGCCCGGGAGACTGTTTCACCTGCCGGGCCGGAGAAGGCTGAGAACAGGGCAGGCGCCTGTCCGGACGAGATCAATATTGCGGCCGGACGCATTTTTTCTTCCTGCCTGATCCTGCGCAAACCTGCTTGACATTATTTTTCTGTTCGATTATTTATACGAATTTCTATTTTCGTGCCTTAAATAATTTACAGCGTCTGGATCAGGAACTGATGACGGTCGCGGTTTTTTTTATAAGACAGTTTTGACAACTTTGTGAAAGGCCTGAATCTTCACCACACCGTCATTCCCGCGCAGGCGGAAATCCTGTAATATTAACGGATTATGGATCCCCGCCTACGCGAGGATGACGAATAAAATGACTTTTTACGAGATCATCAGTTATTAATAATGTTTGAAACACTTACAGATCGCCTCGAAGGTGTATTCAAAAAGCTCCGTGGCCACGGCAAGCTGACTGAAGACAATATCCGGGAGGCCATGCGTGAAGTGCGGATGGCACTGCTTGAGGCCGATGTCAACTTCACGGTCGTCAAGGAGTTCGTCGCCGCGGTCACCGAGAAGGCCGAGGGGCAGGAGGTGCTTTCCAGCCTCTCCCCCGGCCAGCAGGTGGTCAAGATTGTCCATGACGAGCTGGTCGCGCTGCTCGGCGGTCAAACTGAGGCCTTGCGTCTTGACGGCCGCCAGCCGGTCACGATCATGCTGGCCGGTCTGCAGGGTTCCGGTAAAACCACTACCGCGGCCAAGCTCGCCGCCCGGCTCAAGGGCCAGGGCCGCCGGCCGTTCCTGGTCCCGGCGGATGTCTACCGGCCCGCGGCCATTGAACAGCTGCAGGTTCTCGGCGAGCAGATCGGGGTCCCGGTTTTTGCCTCCACTCCTGCCGACAACCCCGTGGACATCAGCTGCCGGGCTCTGGCCCAGGCGGAAGTGAAGCAGTACGACACGGTCATCATCGATACTGCGGGCCGCCTGCATGTGGATGAGGCCCTGATGCGGGAGCTGCAGGATATCAGCGCCGCCGTGCCGTTGTCTGAAGTCCTGTTTGTCGCCGATGCCATGACCGGCCAGGACGCGGTCACGGTCGCGGATAAATTTAATACCGATCTTGAGATCAGCGGTGTCATACTCACCAAGATGGAAGGTGACGCCCGCGGCGGTGCCGCTCTCTCCGTCAAAAAGGTGACCGGCAAGCCCATCAAGTTTGTCGGCATGGGCGAATCTCTTGAGGCCCTGGAGATTTTTCATCCGGATCGGGCCGCCTCCCGGATACTCGGCATGGGCGATGTCATGTCGCTCATTGAAAAGGCCGAAGCGGTTGTCGATCAGCAGAAGGCCCAGACGCTGGCGAAAAAGATTCGGAAAAACGCCTTCACCCTGGAGGATTTTCTCGAGCAGATCCAGCAGATCAAAAAGATGGGCAACCTGGAACAGCTCATGGGCATGATCCCGGGCATCAACAAGCTCAAGCAGGTCAAGGATGCCCCCAAGCCGGATGCGAAGGAGTTGTCTAAAACCGAGGCGATTATCCGTTCCATGACCAAAAAAGAACGGAGTCACCATCAGATTATCAATGCCAGCCGCCGGCAGAGGATCGCCAAAGGATCCGGCACCGAAGTGAGCGAGGTGAACCGGGTGATTAAAAGTTATACCATGATGTTGAAAATGATGAAGAAATTCAAGGGCAAGTCTGTTACCGCGAGGGGCGGCAAGCGGCGCAAGCTGCCCAAGGGACTTGTTAGATAGCGTCCTGCCGCAATATCGTTTACAGCAGGATGATTGATAAGAACAAAGAAGGTATCCAGGATTAATCCTGATTTGCGTAATTGATTCCAGGAGGGAAACCAGACCAATGGCAGTACGAATTCGTTTAACCCGGTTGGGCAGAAAAAAGAAGGCATTCTACCGTATTGTTGTCGCCAGCAGCGAGGCAAAGCGGGACGGTAAGTTTCTCGATATTATCGGCACCTATGATCCTATGAAGGAGCCGGCCGCGATCCGGATCGACACGGAGAAGCTGGGGGTCTGGCTTGGTAAGGGAGCAGAGCCGACCGTTACAGTCCGGAGCCTGATCAAGCAACATGGAGCCGCCTCGACCGAGACCGCCTGATGAAAGAATTGATCGGCTATATCGCGGGCCGTCTGGTTGATCATCCCGATGCCGTTGAAGTGACGGAAAGGGAAGAGGACGACACTATTATCATTGAGTTGCGAGTGGCTAAAGAAGATCTCGGCAAGGTGATCGGCAAACGGGGAAGAACGGCCAAGGCCATGCGGTCCGTCCTGTCCGCCGCCGCCGGGAAGCTGGACAAGCGCTCCCGGCTCGAGATTCTTGAGTAGCCATGACCGTCGCCGGTACGGCTGCCGGAGAGTATGTCCTGCTTGGCAAGGTGGCTCAACCCCACGGTATAAGGGGCGAGATCAAGGTCTATCCGTATTCCGGTCAGCAGGACAATTTCCTCGGCTATAAAAAAATATTTCTTGCCGCCGGCGAAGATGAGGCGTGGATACCTTATACTGTTGAATCAAGCCGGGTGCAGGGGCAACTGGCTCTGCTGAAGTTAAGCGGCGTCACCAGCCGGAACGATGCGGAGTTGCTGGTCGGCAGAGCTGTCTGGCTGCGGCGCCGGGACCTGCCAAGGCTGAAAAAGGGCGAATACTACTGGAGCGATCTTGTCGGCAAACGGGCGGTGACCGATGAGGGCAGAGAACTGGGCCGGGTGAAGAGCGTTATGGCAACCGCCGCCCATGATATCCTGACCGTGACGGACCAGGGGCAAGAGTACCTGATTCCGCTCAATGACGAATTCCTGGTCCGCCTTGACGAAAACGAGGTGGTGCTGAACCTGCCGCCGGGGTTGCTTGAGATGAACAGGTCATGACCGGCTGCCGGTTGGGTACAAGGCCATGCTGTTTGACATTCTGACCATTTTTCCCGAGATGTTTGCCTCGCCCCTGCGGGAGGGGATCATCAGAAGGGCGATCGGGCAGGGCCGCATCACCGTCAATCTGCATAATATTCGTGACTTTGCCACGGATAAGCACAAGATGACCGATGACCGTCCCTTTGGCGGCGGTGAAGGCATGGTCATGAAACCGGAACCCCTGGTTGCCGCCCTTGGCTCGGTACGGAAGAAAAGCGGACCGGGCCGGGTTCTTCTGCTCTCGCCGCGGGGCAAGACGTACAACCAGCGGACGGCCGGGCGGCTGGCCGGGTATGAGCGTTTGACTCTTGTTTGCGGCCGATACGAGGGGGTTGATGAGCGGGTCAGCCGGTGCTGCATTGACGAGGAAATCTCCATCGGCGATTATATTCTCACCGGCGGGGAAATCGGGGCCATGGTTATTGTTGATTCCGTGACCCGGTTGTTGCCCGGCGTACTCGGTTGCGGGGATTCGGCCTTGAACGACACCTTCAGCCGGGGGTTGCTGAAGCATCCGCAATACACGAGACCGCGTTTTTTTGCAGGAATGGAGATTCCGGAGGTCCTGCTTTCCGGGGATCATGCGAAAATTGAAAAATACCGATTTCTGGAGTCGGTGCGCGAGACCTTGAAACGACGTCCGGGGCTGCTGGCCCAGGTGAGCTTCACCGCCGGTGAACGGAAGCTCCTCGAAAAATCCGGGTTGCTGGCAGAGGTTGCCGAGGCGATTAATGGCCATGGCGGCTGACAGTCCGGTCAAGCTGGACGTGGCGCTCATCCATTATCCGGTGGTGAATCGTTCCGGCGAGATCATCGGTTCGGCGGTCACCAATCTTGATCTGCATGACATCGCCCGGGCGGGACGTACCTACGGCGTCGATACCTATTGGGTCGTGACGCCCTATGCGCGGCAGCGGGAACTGGCCGAAAAGATTGTTCGGCACTGGACCGAGGGGTATGGCGGTTCAGTCAACCCGGACCGCAAACAGGCCCTGTCCCTTATCCGGGTCTGTGCAGACCTGGATGAGGTCCTGGCCGGGACCGCCCGCAAGTGGGGCCGGAAGCCGCTGGTCTTGGCCACCTGCGCCCGGAGGCAGCGGAACACGCTGTCGTATTCTGCGGTCCGGCAACAGGTGCGCCAAGGTGAACCTCTGCTTCTGCTGTTCGGCACGGCCTGGGGCCTTGCTCCTGAAGCCTTGGCGGCGATTGCGGCAACCTTGCCGCCCCTGAGGGGGGCTGGCGAATTTAATCATCTTTCGGTACGGTCCGCCGTAGCCATTATTCTGGATCGCCTGCTGGCCATCCCGGAAGAGCAGGCGGAATCGCGGCCGTAAGGTCAATAGACGATATTTTTATTGATTTTTTTGTAGAAACAATACGTAAGAGTTCACCCGGGACTATAAACCCCGGGGAAAATTCTTACAACGATACGATCGGGCATAGAGTCTATGCTTGCGGATGATGTGGAGGCATCCTTCGGGAAACACCCGTAAAACAAAAATTATGGCTATGAATATTATTGATATGCTCGACCGGGAGCAGATGCGTTTTGATCATCCGGATTTTCGCGCCGGTGACACGGTTAACGTCCATATCCGGATCATCGAGGGGAACAAGGAACGAATTCAGAATTACCAGGGCGTGGTGCTGAAGGTCAAACACGGCAATATGAACGCGACCTTTACCGTGCGTAAAATTTCTCACGGTATCGGCGTGGAAAAGACCTTTGCCCTGCATTCGCCCCGGGTTGAAAAAATCGAGGTGATCAGCCTGGGCAAGGTGCGCCACTCCCGGCTTTTTTATCTGCGTGAACGCCGCGGCAAAAAAGCGCGCATCAAGGAGCGCCGTATCCTGTAAC
>VAPG01041431.1_pt1 | contig 9965 bp, 6 predicted proteins | sample 3393851 | NCBI WGS metagenome assembly VAPG01 (sample SAMN08290438, study PRJNA428436) | hydrothermal vent metagenome | isolation source: Deep-sea hydrothermal vent chimney | place: Atlantic Ocean: South-mid Altantic Ridge | depth 2194 m m
CGAGGCCGGTTCACCATGGGGCGCGGTTTCGTCGCGATTAGCGATCAGGGCGATCATCCGGTCGGCGAGCAGGGCATCGTCAACCAGCTGCCGGGATGACTCGCTGGCCACCTGCAGGGGAAACCCCATGCCGGGAAAGAAGACAAAACCGTAGAGGGGCAGAACCGGTAAAATTTCCGGAACCTGCAAGGCCAGGGGATCAACCCGTTTTACCTGTTCTGGCTGTTGTGTTCCCATTATTTTTCTCCGGCCGAAATTGTGATGCAGACCTTGCCTTTTTTCCGTTTTTTGGGCAGGGTGATAATCAGTATTCCATTGGCATAACCGGAGGTGACCCCGTCGACCTGGACGGCCGCCGGCAGGTGAATCGTGCGCTCAAAGACGCCGACCTCGATCTCCAGTTGATGGATACCGGCAATGGCCTTCTGGGCGGTCAATTCTTTTTTGCCGCTGACCCGCACCTGGTGCTCGTTCGCGGTGACCGACAGCGATTCCCGGTCCGCCCCGGCCAGGTCGAAATAAACGAAGAACTCACTTTTCCCCTCGTAGAGATCAACCGGCGGCTGCCAGTTTCCCGTCTCCAGCGACAGCATCCGGGCAAGCGACATGTTGCGCAACATCCGGCCGGTCTGCTGCATCTCTTCCAGCTCTTTCATCAACTTTCTGCTTGTCGAATCCATACTCACCTCCATACCGGGTAGAATGGCGGCCAATCAACCCCTCCTCGGACCACCGCTGCAAAATTTCCACGCACGCCACCAAAACATTACAGATAAACACTTTAACGTTTCCGGCAACTTTTTGCCCTGAGTAAAATTTTTATTTTTTAGCCGAATCTCTCGAATAACGACGGCTATGCCAGGCTTTTGCCAACCACCTCGGAGACATCGCCTGACAGCTGGTCAACGGCCATGATCCGTTCCAGTTCCTTGCGCATCAGGGCCTGGCGCGCTTCGTCATATCGCCGCCAGGTCGTCAACGGCGTCAGGAGACGGGCGGCAATCTGCGGGTTCATGGGATCAAGCCGGATCACGTAATCGGCGAGAAAGGCGTACCCTTCTCCGGCCGCCGCATGAAACCCGACCTGGTTGCCGGAGCAGAAGGCGCCGATCAAGGCCCTGACCTTGTTGGGATTTTTCAGGACAAAGGCGGGATGACGACTCAGCTCCCTGACCCGGTCAAGGGTGCCGGGCAAGGTGCAGGTGGCCTGCAGGCTGAACCATTTGTCCACTACCAGGGGATCATGCCGCCATTTCTCGTAAAAATGCGCCAGCAATTCATCGCCGGCCGCCCGGTCCGCATTGACCCCGGCGCCGAGGGCCGCCATGGTATCGGTCATGTTGTCGCTGCCGTCATACTGGTTCCGGCCGAGTTCAAGGAGTTCGGCGGTCGGGCTGCCGTCATCTTCCGGCACCAGCAGGTAGGCGAGGCAGATATTCTTCAGGCTGCGCCGTCCCGCCTCCCCCGCCGAGTATCGGTATGGTCCCCGGCTGGAGTGCCGATGATAGACGGCCAGCAATTCGTCGTGCAGCCGCCGTCTCAACTGCCGGCGAAACAACTGGCGGACGGCGAAAATCGCCCCGGGATCGACGGTCTCCATCTGCTGGCCGATCCAGCTTTCCAGCGGCAGGTTGAGGGCCAGGGCCAGAAAGGCGGGGTCGGCCTTCTCGTCCAGCAAGACCCGGCGAAATGATGATATGAACAGATCGGGAACGGCCGCCGTCTTCCCCTGCCGGGACAACGAAATCTGCCGCAGGAGGTACTTGAGCACCAGTTGCTGGCCGGCGTCCCAGCGATTGAAGGCGTCCGGGTCGCGGGTCATGAGAAAGGCCAGTTCCTCGTCCGGCCGCTCAAGCCCGACCTTGACCGGGGCGGAAAAATTGCGCAGAAAAGACAGGACCGGCCGCTCCGGGACATCTTGCAGGACAAACGTTTCCTGCCGCAGACGCAGGATTTTTGTCGTCTCTGCCGCCGCCTCATGATCTCCAGCCAGGCGCAGGGGCAGGTCCCGGCCCCGGCTGTCCAGCAGGCCGACGGCGACCGGTATGAGCAGCGGCTCTTTTTCCTGCTGGCCGGGCGTCGGCGGGGTCGTCTGGCTCACGGTCAGGCGGTACTCCCGCCGCCCGGCGTCATATTCTCCATGCACCTCAAGTTCCGGCGTGCCGGCCTGGCGGTACCAGAGCTTGAACTGCCCGGCCTCGAAACCGTTGGCATCGGCTAGGGCCGCGACAAAATCATCACAGGTGACGGCTTGGCCGTCGTGACGTTCGAAATAAAGATCCATGCCCCGGCGGAACCCTGCCGCGCCCAGCAGGGTATGCAGCATCCGGACCACCTCGGCCCCCTTATCATAAACGGTCAGGGTGTAAAAATTATTGATTTCCATGTACGAATCCGGCCGGACAGGGTGCGCCATCGGCCCGGCATCTTCGCGAAACTGAAAATTACGAATGACCTGCACGTCACGAATCCGCTGGACCGGCCGCGAGGTCATGTCCGCCGAAAACTCCTGGTCGCGGAACACGGTCAACCCCTCTTTCAGGCTCAGTTGAAACCAATCCCGGCAGGTGACCCGGTCGCCGGTCCAGTTATGGAAGTATTCATGGGCGATGACGCCTTCAATGCCCTCATAATCGTTGTCCGTCGCGGTTTCGGGACGGGCGAGGACAAACTTGGAATTGAAGACATTGAGACCCTTGTTTTCCATGGCCCCCATGTTGAAATCATCAACGGCCACGATCATGAAGATATCCAGGTCATATTCCAGCCCGAAGACCTCCTCGTCCCAGCGCATGGCCTTTTTCAGCGACGCCATGGCGTGCGCGCACTTGTCCCGGTTGCGCTTTTCAACGAAGATGCGCAGCACCACGTCCCGGCCGGAGCGGCAGCGAAAGTGATCCTCGACATGGACCAGGTCCCCGGCGACCAGGGCAAAGAGATAGCATGGTTTTTTATGCGGGTCATGCCAGGTGGCGAAGTGGCGGCCATTGTCCATTTCTCCCCGGGCAATCATATTGCCGTTGGCCAGCAGCATCGGATACCTTCGGGCATCGGCGATAATGGTGGTCGTGAATTCGGCCATGACATCGGGCCGGTCGGGGAAACAGGTTATGCGGCGAAACCCCTCGGCCTCGCACTGGGTGCAGAAATTGCCGCCGGAGAGATACAGACCCTCGAGGGCGATGTTTGCCTTGGGATTGATAACGGTTTCTATCTCCAGGACAAACCGCTCCGGCACATGGGGAAGTGTCAATATCCCGCCGTCGCAGGCAAATTGACCGGCGCTCAGTTCACGGCCGTCAAGACGGACCGACTTGAGCTGCATATCCTCACCGTTCAACTCCAGCCGGCCGCCGTTCTCTTTTGCCTCTTTGTTTCGCTGCATCTGCAGGCGGGATCGGACCCTGGTTGCTGTCTCGTCCAGCTCAAAACGCAGATCAACAGTTGTCACCAGGTACGGTGGTGGTGTATAATTTTTAAGATAGGTCGTTTTATGCTGCTCTGTGGACATAATAATTCCCGCCTCTTGTATTATTGGTTTCGTGAAAATTTTTTTTGGCTGTCATTCCCGCGCAGGCGGGGATCCATAATCCGTTAATATCACTGGCTTCCAGCCTGTGCGAGAATGACGTTGTGGTAAAAATTCAGGCTTTTTTTGCGAAGTTGTCATTATTGTTATTTTCATTGAAAAAAACAAATCAGAACAGACATCACCCTTCCCTTGAGGTCGGCTTATGGACAAAAACAAAAACATCCTCATTGCCATTGATGGCTCCACTTACAGTTCCAACAGTCTCGATTACCTGATCCGTCTCTTCAAAAACGATGAATTTCTCTCCGTGCACCTGTTGAGCATTATCTCTTCGGCAGAAGGAGACCAGAGCTGGATGTTTGATGTCGACCCGTTACGGCAGCACTCTCCGGCCACGGAACGACGCAGGAGAACCGCGGAACGATACCTGAAAGATGCTCGAGGCAAGCTGATCCGCAACGGCTTCAACGGGAACAATATAACATTCCAGGCGAAAATTACATCCGCCTCTATCGCGACCGCCATCCACGCGGAGGCCAACCGGGGGATCTATGACGGCCTGCTGATCGGCCGCCGGGGAATCGGCAAGGTCGGAGAGATGTTCTTCGGCAGCGTCTCCGCCTACCTGGTGGAAAAATGCCACGATGTTCCGATCTGGATCATTGCCGGCGCGATTACCTCGGAACATTTCCTCCTCGCCGTTCACTGTAAATCGCAATCGCTCATGGCTGCCGACCACCTGGGTTATATCGTCAGAAACGCGCCGGGGTCCAGGATTCTTCTCTACCACTCAAGTGTTTTGTTCGGGGACAAAGAAAAAATGAAGGTGGAGGATTTTTATGACCAGTGGGGCAAAGAGTGGTGCGATCAGCATATCGACCTGGACACCTGTCTCTATCGTGCCCATACTCAAATCCTGCTCGACAACGGGATAGAGGAGTCGCGGATCTCCGAATTGCCGATACAGACGGACCTGGAAGCCAGCCGCGACCTGCTGCGGCAAGCCAGGAAACATAAATGCGGCACCATCGTCATCGGCAGGCGTCCAAGAAGCGAAGACAAGGGAATATTCGGCGGGGTATCTGACCGGGCCTTGCAGCAGGCCGAGAATATCGCCCTGTGGCTGGTGGGCTAGCCGTAAGTGATCACGGGCACCGCATCTTCGCGCGATCGCTCCCGCCCTCATAGCTCTGCTATGGCGGACAGTCGCGCCTGCACGAATCTGCGGCCCCCGTGAGCGCTTACAATTTTCCCCCTGCCCGGTACTCACGGTTCAGCGTTTTCTTCGGGCCGGGTTCGAGACGGCCGGCTACTTCTTTTTCTTCCGCACGGCCGGCCGAAAAATAATCTCGGCCGCGGCAGCCTTCCCAAGATAGCGGGCCGCAAGAGCGGAAATTTCCGGGGCGGTAATCGAGGCGAAATCACGTCTGATGGACAGCGGCCATTTGAGCTGCTCAGGATGCCGGCTCGAAAGGACCAGTACCGATTCAAGCCAGTAGCGATTTGTTCTCATGATGTCCTTGATTGAGGTCAGGATCGGTTTCACGGCTCTTTTCAGTTCAGCCGGCCCCAGACCTTTCCGGGCCAGAGCGGCACCCACTCCCCTTACCTTTTGCGCTATCGCTTCGGCCCGTTGCGGAGCTACGGTCAGTATGGCCCGCATGACCCCGTACCCCCGGGCGATCCGGCTTGAGTTGTTGTAGACGACAGGCGAATAGGTGGCCCCCATCTTTTCCCTGATCTCACGGCGCAGCCGGTCGGCGAAAACCGCAGCCAGGACATTAAGCCTCCTGGTTCGGGATATATCCCAGAAATCGGCAGTGGGCCAGGCCACAACGACCAGGGCCTTGTTGATTTGAGTATCAACCCGGCGTTCCAGGACTTTTCCCGCAGGAAAGGTCAGGGACTGCCCCGGCTGCCGGAGCGCCGGTGACCGGTGGAGAGTGCCGAGATATCTGCCGGTCAACTCGATCACCCGCTCCGGGTCGATATCACCCACCACCGATATCTCCAGCGGCGCCTCGCGAAACACGGGAGCCAGCCAGTGACGGATCTGCTCAAGCTTCAGTCCCATAAATTGTTTTTGCGGCGGCATGCCGTAGAACGGATTGCCGCCGGCCAGGAACCGTTCCCCCCGCAGCCCCATCATCCCGTCGACAGAGCCCCCCATCTGTTTATACATCTGGCCGAAGCGTGCCATGCTGAGCCGGTAAGCCTCCGGCCGGAAGGCGGGATCGAGCAACTGGGTCTGCATGAGCTGCAAAATGAGTTTAAACTCACTGCTCAGCCCCCTGCCGTTCAGGGAAAAGCTTGCCGACCCGACCCGAAAGGTTACATGGACGCTATGTCCGGCCAGCGCTTCGTCCAGCTCGTCCCTGGTCAGCCGGCCTAAACCGCTCTGCCGGACCACGGACTCAGCCAGGATGCCCAGCCCCGGGCTCGGTTCACCAAGCCGGCCGTTACCGAAGTGCACGGAAACCAGCACCTCATTGGGTTTGAATGACGTTTTTTTAACATCGAGAATGGCGCCGCCGGCAAAAACAACTCTGTCAACGCCGATCCCGGCCAGTTTTTCTCTCTTGACAATCCGCGCCGGAGCAGGGGGCACGGGAAGATACGGGAAAGCTACCTTTGCTTCACCGGCCCAGGGTTTCAGAGCTGTTCCTTCCGAGTGCTTGAAAAGACTCAGGATCACCTCTGCCGGCGTCTTTCCCGAATCCTTGATTTTAACCGTACCCGCCACCTGGAGCAGCCGGTTATCATGGTGCCACGCAGACCGGAAGGCACCGTTTACCTCGGCCGGCGTCATTTTTTTCAGGATTGGCCCATAGATTGCCAACTCCTGTTCCGGCGACAGGATGACCTCATTGCTGTTCAGCTTGCCGACAATCTGGGAAGCAAGCTGCCCGCTGCTCCTGCCGGCCTTGGTCTCTACCTGTTTTTTAAGGGCCGCCCGCAGCTCTTTTTTCGCCCGGGACAGTTCCTGGTCGGAAAAGCCCGACTCCAGGGCCTGACGCAGGGTGTAATCCAGGAGCTTAAAACCTTGCCGCCAACTGCCTGCCCTGGTCCTGGCCGACAGGGTTGTATAGCCTACGCGCTGTAAAAAAATGCCTGAATAAAATCCCGCCTCGGTTAACGGACTTGCAGGCCGGTTGACAAGCTGCCGGAGGCGGTTATTCATAAGAGATGCGGCGATATAATCGCGCAGCTGCTGCGTCTCCCATGCCAGCGTATCAGGCCGGGGCTGCGTATTCCAGTGGGTGCCGATGGAGAGTTCCGTGTAGCCGAGATCCGGATCATGCATATACAACACCTTGGTCCCCCGGAGCGTAAGGCGGCCGAAGTCTTTACATTCAGGTGCGGGACCGGCCTTGGGCAGACGGTCGAAACGCCCGGTGATCATCTTTCGCGCCTGCGCGACATTCACATCACCGACAACCACCAGGATCATATTGTCCGGCCGATACCAGGTATCATAAAAATCCCGCAGCAAAGCCGAATCAGCGCCCTTGATCGTTTTTTCCGTGCCGATCGGCAAACGTCTGGCCGCCCTGGTCCCGGCCAGGGCCAATTGCATGCGTTTCTTGTACAGCCGATACCCGGCTGAATCCCGGGTCCGCTTTTCCGACAGGATGACACCGCGTTCACGATCAATCTCCCGCTTCAACAGTAAGGCGCCATGGGCATAATCAGCCATGACCAGCAGGCCCCGGCCAAGGTCCCGGCGTCCCCCGCTGGGCAGCAAAAGATTATAGACCGTCTCGTTGAAGGAGGTATGGGCATTGGCGTCGGCGCCGAAACTCATGCCAATGGACTGAAGATATTTAATCAGGGTGCCGGGCGGAAAATGGGTGGACCCGTTGAACACCATATGTTCAAGAAAATGGGCCAGGCCGCGCTGCGATTCCGTCTCGGCAAGGGACCCGGCCTGGACATCGAGATAGAGGGCAACCCGGTTTCTCGGCTCTTGATTTTTCATGATGACAAAACGAAAACCGTTATCCAGAGTGCCGAAGTCCAGGCTCGGATCAGGTTTCAGATCACTATGGTCATGCGGCCAGCCCCTGGATATACAGGAGGAAGATGAAGACAGCCCGGAGTCCGTCAGACCGAGCGTCCCGCATCCCGAAAGGGCGGCTGTAATCAGCGGGAAGCAGCAGAGAAAAAAAAGAAAAAATCTAATGTCACGTTTCATTGTTCCGCCAGTGGGAATAGGGTAAGATTTGCCGTATTGCAATCCGTTCGCGTCACTACACGGTAACCAGTGCTGAATTGCCGTAAAGTGCGCATCACACTGTATAGCAACATCTCTGGAGAGGCAATATGAAGATCAAAAATAAATGCGCCCTGGTCCTGGGCGCGACCCGTGGTATCGGCCTGGCCGTTGCCCGTGAACTGGCCGCCCACGGCGTCCGGCTCGCCCTGCCCTGGTTTGACTGGCCCGAAGACTCGAAGGCCGTGCGGGCAGAATTCAGTCACATGGAGGCCGGTCACCTGATGCTTGAAACGGACCTGCGCGATTCTCTCCAGGTCCGGGAGATGGTTGGACGTATTGCCCGGGAATTCGGCGGCCTGCATATCCTGGTCAATAACATTGAGCGCGGCGGCATGCCGGTCGTCCACGGTTCCTATGAGCGGGAGGTCAACCGGGGGCAGTGGCAGGTGGAGCTGGAAACAACCCTGCATGCAAAGTGGCTGGTCTTCGAACACTGCCTGCCTCTTCTGCAAAAGGCGGATCAGGCGGCGGTCGTCAATATTTCATCCATTGCCGGCGCTGTCGGCCGCTCCGGGCCGGCCGGTCTCATCTTCAATGACGGCTATGCCGCGGCCAACCGCGGGATTTCTTCGCTGACAGAGACCTGGGCGCGAATCGGCGCCCCGACCATCCGGGTTAATGAAATCATGCTTGGCCTGATTGATACACGGCACGGACGACAAACACGCGGCTGGAAAATCCTGGCGGAAAAAGACCGGGCAGAACTGCTTGCGCACACCCTGCTTGGCCGTACCGGGACCCCCGAAGAGGTGGCGGGAGCGGTCATGTTCCTCGTCCGTGACGCAAATTTCATGACCGGCAGCGTCATCCGCCTCGATGGCGGCTATCTCCTGGGCGGAGAGGCCGTACCCACTATGCCGGACGGCGTAGTTTAGTGCCTTACTCCTGAACTTCTATCATAAAAAATAGGTAAGCGTAGACTCCGAGAAGTTTTTGCTTCATTTTTCATATGATTTCAAGGTGTAGGTTGGTGTTGAGCGTTTTTCCTCTCCATTGTTGGGTTTCGCTTAATTATGGGATATAAGCTGAATGTTATGATATATTCAACGACAGAAGCGAAACCCAACATTGGCATAATCGCTCAACACCAACCTACAATGGGTTGCGGGCATCACCTGCTTTGGACATAATGGTTAACAAGTGATGGTCTCGTAAAAAGTGATTTCAACGTGTTGTGCAAATGCAATATTTGCAACTAGAAAACTCTGGCTAGAGGCCGAGCTTTCCTTTAACAGCGTTCACTACGGTTTCACTGTCTACCGCTTCAACAACGAGCAGCAGTCCTTCTTCTTTGTAAAAACCGATAAGAGGGGAGGTCTTCTCATTGTAGGTAGCCAGACGATGACTGATGGCCTCTTCGGTCTCATCCTCACGTTGAACCACCCTGGCCCCGCACTTGTCGCAAATTCCTTCCTTCCTGGGCGGATTGGATTTCACGTTGTAAATGGCCTGGCAGTCCGAATTTTCGCAGGTGCGGCGGGTACAGAGTCGGTCAAGAATAACCTCCCTGGGAACCTCGATGTCAACAACCATATCCAGCGTAATATCCAGTTTGACCAGCAGTTTCTTCAAGTCCTCTGCCTGCGGGATGGTACGGGGAAAACCATCCAGCAGAAAACCCTGCTCACAATCCGGTTCCTGCAGACGTTTTTCCATAATACCCATAATTAACGAATCAGGTACCAGGTCGCCACGCTTCATATACCCTTCAGCTTCCTTACCCAGGTCACTGCCGGCCTGCACCGCACCGCGCAGAATATCACCGGTAGAAATCTGGACCGCCCCGTCAAGACGCGTCAACAGCTTGGCAACAGTACCTTTTCCGGCACCTGGGGCGCCAAGTAAAATCAATTTCATTCTATCCTCCTGGGATCTGTGCTCTCAATTAGTGCCCATCCAGAAACGGTCTGTTCGCCAGATCCCGGCATTATGCTCAAAAAATAATCCTCGGAATATCCGGCCTGCGGTTATTTTTTTCACCTGCCTTGACCTCGAAGAAAAATTCTCGTTTCTGGACGGGCACCAGTTAAAAGCTTGTTTTTTACCTAAATCCGTAAGCGTTCGAGAACGGTGCAGATGCAAGGCGGCAACGATGTTGATTATCCTGGTGTGATATCAACGAGTTGCCAACGCAGCAGATGCGCCGTTATCGGGCGC
>VAPG01008130.1_pt1 | contig 9954 bp, 8 predicted proteins | sample 3393851 | NCBI WGS metagenome assembly VAPG01 (sample SAMN08290438, study PRJNA428436) | hydrothermal vent metagenome | isolation source: Deep-sea hydrothermal vent chimney | place: Atlantic Ocean: South-mid Altantic Ridge | depth 2194 m m
CATCTGTGGACAATATTCTTTTCGATGTCAGCTAAGACCCAATCACTGCCATCCGGAGAAAAGATACTGTCCGAATGACAGCGGTTGTTCGTTCAGGGCATGGGTTCTGAACAATCAGTTATCCCAGAAATCCATCCTAAGCTTCTTCCAACACACCTTCTTCAACCGCGCCCAGTTCCGCTTCTTCCTTGCTAGATTTTGGTTTGGTCAATAACTTATCACGCAGCGTCTGTTCGATAGTGTCAGCAATATCCGGATTATCTTTCAGGAAGACACGGACTTTTTCCTTGCCCTGACCAATCTTGTCGCCGTTATAGCTGTACCAGGCACCGGCTTTTTCGATCAGCTTGTGCTCAACACCCAGGTCAATCAGCTCGCCTTCGCGAGAAATACCCTGACCGTAAAGAATCTCAAAATGCGCCAGTTTGAACGGCGGTGCCACTTTGTTTTTGACCACTTTGACCTTGGTCTCGTTGCCGACAATCTCGTCACCTTTTTTGATGGCGCCGATACGGCGGATATCCAGACGCACAGAAGCATAGAATTTAAGCGCGTTACCACCGGTAGTGGTTTCCGGACTGCCGAACATGACACCGATTTTCATACGAATCTGGTTAATGAAGATCACCAGCGTGTTGGAACGTTTGATGTTACCAGTCAGTTTACGCAGCGCCTGCGACATTAAACGTGCCTGCAACCCCATGTGTGAATCACCCATGTCGCCTTCGATCTCGGCCTTGGGTGTCAGTGCGGCTACGGAGTCGATAACCACGATATCCACTGCGCCTGAACGCACCAGCATGTCGGTAATTTCCAGTGCCTGCTCGCCATTGTCCGGCTGCGATACCAGTAACTCATCGATGTCGACACCAAGTTTGCCAGCATATTCCGGGTCGAGCGCGTGCTCTGCGTCGACGAATGCGGCGGTGCCGCCGGCTTTTTGCATTTCGGCAATCACGTGCAGCGTTAACGTTGTTTTACCGGATGACTCCGGGCCATAAATCTCAACCACACGCCCCCTGGGTAAACCGCCTATGCCGAGAGCGATATCAAGATTAAGTGAGCCGGTGGAGACCGTTTCAACGTTGGGGATAGCCCCGTCGTCGCCCAAACGCATGACAGATCCTTTGCCGAATTGACGCTCAATTTGAGATAAAGCGGCAGCCAGTGCCTTCTTACGATTGTCGTCCATTAAAAACTCCTCTGAATAGTATTTGTTGTAGCCAAATTATTTATGAAATAGCGCGAATGATTATCACATAGATGCCTGTCAGCAGATAGTCCTCTGCTACCGAAAATGACGATTTTTTTAACTGAACGACACCGGCAAACAGGATAAACTACGCAGCTGCTCGATACGCTTTTTTAGACACGCCTTACTGACCACAAAAATCCTGTTTTCCATCATCGAATCTTCCACGCATCCGAATTTCAGCGCGCTGTATAACAGCCTGTGCATTCAGGAAAACAAGATCAGCTCGATGCGCAAAGCCATTGCTGCCTTAAAAAAGCAACAACCGGATTTCATCGTGGCAGAATTTTTTTACGGTTATGGCAACAACTACGCCGGGGTAAATATCAGCAATCTGGACGTGCTGTTATACAGTCTGCAAAAATATTCCGCACAGACGAAGGTGATTGTACTGGTGGATAAAGACGAGTTTAAGCATGTTGATAAATTAAATGAAATCATTAAGTTACATGACGTATTTAAATTTCCTGTTAGCAAAGAACAGTTACGGGAATCACTGATTCGTTAGGCGAAAAACATATCCTTACCACAGAGGACACGGAGGACACAGAGAAAAACTTTGTATTGTTAGCAACGCCTACGGCGTAATTAACAAAAGAAAACTCTGTGTCCTCCGTGTCCTCTGCGGTGCAAAATTATTAACAAACCAGTAAATCCAGTAAACAATTCAACGCCTGCCTGATCGACTGCTTGCGCACATCCTCGCGATCACCGTCAAAATGAAATGGTTTGGCGTGCACCGATTTTCCGCGCTTGCCCCAGCTTAACCAGACCAGTCCAACCGGTTTTTCTTCGCTGCCGCCATCAGGACCGGCGATGCCGCTGACACTGACCGCAACATCGGCATCGGTATGCGCAAACAGGCCGTCCGATAATTCCAGCACGGTCTCACCACTAACTGCGCCGAAGTCTTTCAAAATATTTTCATCGACGCCCAGTAAACTGTGCTTGGCCTCATTGCTGTAGCAGACCACCGAGCCGGTAAACCAGGCCGAGCTACCCGGAATGTCGGTAATGATTTTCGCCAGCCAGCCGCCGGTGCAGGATTCTGCCGAAGCCAGTTTCATGCCTTTGGCTTTCATGCACTCACCCAGCTGTTCGGCGAGGTCTCTTAATTCTTGTTCGGTTACTTGTTGCACGATACTTCCATTATTGAATCTTGAAAAATAGTCGCCGTACTATATATGACAGGATGCCATTGCACTAGCAAATCTTGTAGACATAGCGCCTATGAGCACTGCGACCGGAAACAAGAAAAACAACAAAGATGCCGCCCTCACACACCGATGATGCAGCAATATCTGCGCATCAAGGCTGACCATCCGAACACCCTGCTGCTCCATCGCATGGGGAGGGGGGTTACAAGCCGTTTTTTGATGATGCGAAGAATTTCAATAGGAGCAGACTTTCGGTCTCCCCCTCGATTTATTGGAAGCGCCTGTCGATTAATTTCGGTTGCTCAAGATTCTGCGCATCGGTAAGCTGGTTTATATAATGAATAATACGTTTATGCTGACCGTCAATAACACTAATTCCGGTGGCAAATTCATCAGTCCACTCAATGTAGGTCATAGCTATACTCCGGCTGAATGCCTATTATGTTTTCTGTACATAAATTCACTACAGCCCGTTAACTATTTTGATTTTAACCAGAGACTTGATTACATAAGGCCATATCAACATTTGTTATTTTTATAACATGAAAAGTAGTGGTACAGTAATTATGCCATCCTGACCGAAGCGCAGCGTAGTGGATTGCTACATGGATGTAGCTTAGTAGAGTAATGCAAGGAGCAATTGTCGAAGGATCTTAAGTGCCGTATCATGCAGTATTCAAGATCCTTCGATTCCGCTTCGCTGCACTCAGGATGACAGTGTCGAGTTAACGGGACAGCAGTGACATAAATTATGGATTAAAAATTAATAATTTATTTTGCCTAGCCAAAGAATTTCTTGACTGAACGTACAAGCCAGCCTTCACCCTTAGTGGAATTAATATTTTCCATATTGGCACGAACCGTGGTGACATAATCATTGTCATCACATCTAATGTGATTAAGTAGCCAGGCTTTAAGCATAGCTAATAGTTCTTCAGTAATATCTTCACCCATTTTGAAGCGTTGCTGAAAACTACCGACTCTTTTAACAAATAGTTGGTGAACCCTTTTATGGCCAGTGATGAAAGAATATTTAGCTTCTTCCATGAGGCTTTCTTCAAAAGCAAAATGAGACAGAGTGTAATCAACCAGTTCACCTAATATATTTTCAATTTCATCCCTATCGTGGCTTTCCTTAATATCATCAAGATTATTAATATATTCAACTATACGGAGATGCTGTTTATCAATAACCGATATGCCAGTGTTCAGCTCATCGGTCCATGCTATATGCGCCATACTTACTTCCCCTGAAGAATATTAAGAATTGTTATTAAGAATACTAGCTGATATTCAGACATATACATTAAAATGGTGAATAATGATATCTACCATCAAAAAACAGGATTCGACCCTGGATCCTGAAAAAAACTTATTTAAAGGTGTACCTGACTGGTCACGACTCCATAAAAGAAAAATAGCGAAGCCACTTGAATACCACGAAAGAAAACTCAAGAATTAAAAAATAGCAATCTGTAAAGCATACTTATCAGGTGCGCGTATCTTGCGGGAAATTGTGAGGCTCTAAGTAAGGCGATGGTCAGGCTGGCGATGTCCATGGTGTCGCCGCGTTTGACACCTCAGGTAGGTAAGGGTATCAGCCCCCGGCAGGTTGTTGTAGGTGAAGTGTAAACACCAGCGATACCGCTTTCAACAAACACCCATTATTGCGCCACGCAAACATTCAATAAAAACATAAACCTGGACTGAATATTTCACATAACAACATGCCATAAATCCGCTAAATCTAGTAGACTAAGCCCCCATGAGCACTGCGACCGCAAACAAGAAAAACAACAAAGAAGCCGCCACTCACACACCAATGATGCAGCAATATCTGCGCATTAAAGCTGACCACCCGACCACCCTGCTGTTCTATCGCATGGGGGATTTTTACGAGCTGTTTTTTGACGATGCGAAGAAGGCATCCAAAATTCTCGATATCACGCTGACCGCACGTGGTCAGTCTGCCGGTAAGCCTATCCCGATGGCGGGTATTCCCTATCACGCTGCCGATAACTACCTGTCTCGCCTGATCAAACGCGGCGAATCGGTCGCTATCTGCGAGCAGATCAGTAAACCCGGCGAAGGCAAAGGCCCGGTGAAACGCGAGGTGAAACGCATTGTCACGCCCGGCACGGTTACCGAAGAAGCGCTGCTCGATGAGCGCAGGGATAACCTGCTGGTGTGCGTGCATTTTCAAAATGGCGTCTACGGTCTGGCAGCGCTGAATATTACTTCCGGGCGTTTCAATGTTTCCGAGATCAAACACAAAGCACAGCTGTACGCCGAGCTGGAACGCCTGCAAGCGGTGGAAGTTTTGCTGGCGGAAGACGCGCCGCTGTATGACGAATTTCGCAGCACACTGAACAACAATATCAGCCTGCGCCAGCAACCACCGTGGTGGTTCGATCTGGACAGCGCCAAGCGCATTCTCAATACCCAGTTCGGCAGCAAAGACCTGTCCGGTTTTGGCTGCGAAGATCTGGACACCGCAGTGATGGCCGCCGGCTGTTTACTGCAATATGTGCAGGATACACAACGCGCCGCACTGCCGCACATCTCCGGCCTGCACGTGGAAAACACCGACGATGTCATCGTGCTCGATGCCGCCAGCCGACGCAATCTGGAAATCGAAATCAACCTGTCGGGCAGCACTGACAACACACTGGCCTCGGTGATCGACCGCACCACCACCAGCATGGGCAGTCGCTGTTTGCGCCGCTGGTTGCATTCGCCGCTGCGCAACCGCGAGCTGCTGACACAACGCCACCAGGCCATCGCTGAACTGCTGAACATCCAGCTCACTGCCGACATCCAGTTCAGCCTGAATTCCATCGGCGACATCGAACGCATCATGAGTCGCCTCGCCCTGCTTTCGGCGCGGCCACGCGATCTGGAAACGCTGAAAAACTCACTGGCAGCATTGCCCGAGTTGCAAAATTTATTACAGCAATGCCACACGCCGTTCATGCAGAATTTATCAAGCAGCATCAGCACGCATCCGGCAATCGTCGAATTACTGAGTAACGCTATCTGTGAGAACCCGCCGGTATTAATTCGTGACGGTGGTTTTATCGCTGCCGGTTACGACAAAGAGCTGGACGAACTGCGCGCCCTCAGTAAAAACGCCAACGCCTTTCTGGAACAACTGGAAATTCGTGAGCGCGAACAGACCGGCATCAAAACCTTAAAAGTGAATTACAACCGGGTGCATGGTTTTTATATCGAGATCAGCCGGCTGCATTCTGAAAACGTACCGCCGCATTACACCCGCAAGCAAACATTAAAAACTACCGAGCGTTTTATTACGGATGAATTAAAACAGTACGAGGACAAAGTTTTAAGCGCGAAAGAGCGCGCGCTGGCACTGGAAAAATCGATCTACGATGATTTATTGCAACAGCTACAGAATTTTTTACAAGCGCTAAAGACCTGCGCCAGCGCCATCGCCGAACTCGACAGCATCTGCTGCCTGAGCGAGCGCGCACAAACGCTGGACTACTGCTGCCCGAAACTGAGCGACAAACCCGGCATCAATATCAAGCAGGGTCGCCACGCCGTGGTCGAGCGCGTGGTGGACGAGCATTTCGTGCCCAACGACACTTTGTTAAGCAACAGCAAACGCATGAACATCATCACCGGCCCTAACATGGGCGGTAAATCGACCTACATGCGCCAGACCGCGCTCATCGTTCTGCTCGCCTACATCGGCAGTTATGTGCCAGCAGAAAGCGCCAGCATCGGCCCGATTGATCGTATCTACACCCGCATCGGCGCATCGGATGATCTCGCCAGCGGCCGCTCCACCTTCATGGTCGAGATGACCGAGGCGGCCAACATTCTCAACAACGCCACTGAAAACTCGCTGGTGCTGATGGATGAAATCGGTCGTGGCACCAGCACCTTCGACGGCCTGTCACTGGCCTGGGCCTGCGCTTACCATCTCAGCACGGTGAATAAATCCTACACATTATTCGCCACCCACTACTTCGAGATTACCGCACTGCCCGACGAGATACGCGGCATCAACAACATTCACATCAACGCAATAGAACACGGCGAGAAGATCGTTTTTCTGCACAGCGTTAAACCCGGCCCGGCCAGTCAGAGTTATGGCTTGCAGGTGGCACAACTCGCCGGCGTGCCGACGGACGTGATCAAACTGGCCAGACACAAACTGGTGGAACTGGAAAACCAGGCGATCAGCAATCACCAGGAATCCGGCCAGTTTGAAATGTTCAGCGACCGGCCGCACCCGGTTATCGAACAACTTCAGGATCTGAATGTCGATGATCTGAGTCCGAAAGCAGCACTCGACCTGCTGTATCGCCTGAAAAAGGATGTTGAAAAATAATGAATCGCAATGTTACTGTAGCACTATGGATAAAAGCAGCATGAAATTTAACAGCATCGGCATCATCACCAAACCGCAGGCAGAAGCAGCACGCAAAACACTGCAATCCTTGTTCGAATTTTTAAGCCAGAAAGACTGCAAAGTACTGCTCGATGAATCAATACCCGATGCCATCAATAATTTTAATTTTGAAAAAGTCAGCCGTGAACAGATCGGCGAACGCTGCGACCTGGCCATCGTGGTCGGCGGTGACGGTACTATTTTAAACGCGGTGCGTTCGCTATCACGCGCGCAGGTACCACTGCTCGGTGTCAACGTCGGTCGCCTGGGTTTTCTCGCTGACATCTCGCCAGATGAACTGGAAAGCTCGCTGGAAGAAATCCTCAATGGTTCCTACCGCGAAGAACAACGCTTCCTGTTAGAGATGCAGGTAGTCAGAGACAACAAAATCATCTTCGAAGGCGATGCGTTTAATGATGTTGTGGTACACATCCGCGATGTCGCTCGCATGATTGAATTTGAAACCCGCATCAACGATGAATTTGTTAATCACCAGCGCGCCGACGGCATCGTTATTTCCACACCAACGGGGTCAACTGCTTATGCTTTATCATCCGGCGGGCCGTTGCTTTATGCCACACTCGATGCCATCACGCTGGTACCGATTTCGCCACACACATTAAGCAGCCGACCACTGGTAGTCGATGCCAATTCACAAATCGACGTGCTGATTTGCAACACCAAAGAAGGCATCGCACAGGCAACCTGTGACGGTCATCTATCAACCGACGTGCATGTCGGTGATCACATTAAAATAAAACGCAAAAAAAATAAAATAACTTTGCTGCATCCAAAACAACATAATTATTTTGAAATATTGCGCGCCAAGTTACACTGGAGTGAACACAGTTGAGAAACAATTTTAAGTTTTAAATTGTAAGTTTTAAATAAAAACAAGTAACTTCTTAAACGCTTTTAACTTAAAATTCAAAATTTAAAACTTAAAATTATCAAAGACCATGCTAAAACATTTATACATCAGAAACTTCGCCATCATCGATGAGCTGGAACTGGATTTCAACACCGGCATGACCGCACTTACCGGCGAAACCGGTGCCGGAAAATCAATTCTGCTCGGTGCGCTTAATCTGGTACTGGGTGATCGCGCCGATAATGACAGCATAAAACAGGGCGCGGAGTTTGCCGAGATCGTCGCCGAGTTTGATATTCAACAACTGGATGATGTCTCCAGCTGGCTGGTGGCGCAGGAATTAAACGCCGATGACGAATGTATCCTGCGCCGGCGCATCGCCAAAGACGGTCGTTCGCGCGCTTACGTCAACAGCACGCCGGTCAACTTGCAGATCATCCGCGAACTGGCCGAAATGTTAATCGACATACATGGTCAACACGAACACCAGTCGATCATGAAAAACACTGTGCAACGCCAACTGCTGGATGACTACGCCAGTCACTCACCATTGCTGGAAACAGTGAGCAATCTTTATGTTGAATTAAAACTGGTAGAAGACCAGTTGCAACATTTGCAACAAACCAGCAATGAACAAAATGACCGGCTCGACCTGCTGCGCTTTCAAACTCAGGAACTCGACGCACTGGCGCTGGAAGAAAACGAATACCAGTCACTGGACAGCCAGCACAAACGTCTGGCCAATGCGGAACGATTACAGAGCACGGTCGAACAGGCGATATTCCGTTTAAGCGAAAATGAAAGTGTCAACGTACAATCTTCTGTGTCACAGATACTCAACTCGCTTGCCGACATCAACGAGCTCGATAAAAGTCTGACACCGGTCGCCGAAATGCTAAACGAGGCGCTGGTGCAAATCGATGAGAGTGTTTCCCTGTTACAAAATTATGCCGATAACATCGAGCTTGATCCCTCACAGCTGGCTAAAACCGAACAACGTATTCAGAGCATCCTCGACCTGGCACGAAAACATCGCGTTGAAGCCGATAAACTGCCTGCATTGCATGAAAAACTTCAACAGGAATTAAACGACATCGATCACGTCGATGAACGATTGGAGGAGTTAAGCAAGCAGCAGAAACAGCTGGAAGAAAAATATATCGATGCCTGCAACAAGCTAACAACCGGCCGTAAAAAAGCCATCGCCAAACTGAATAAAAAAATCACGCAGTCGATGCAAACGCTGGGCATGAGTGGCGGCAAGTTTGAAATCAGTATCGAAGCGGCAAATGCAAAACGTTCTGCTTCTGGTCTCGATCAAATTGAGTTTACCGTCACCACCAACGCCGGTCAGGCTTGCAAACCGCTGGCACGGGTTGCCTCCGGTGGTGAACTGGCGCGCATCAGTCTGGCGATTCAGATGATCATCGCCAACAACAGCAAGATCCCTTCGCTCATCTTTGACGAAGTTGACAGCGGCGTTGGCGGCGGCATTGCTGAAATTGTCGGTCAGCATCTGCGCATTCTCAGCCAGGCAAACAAAAACAGAGCGAGCCAGGTCATCTGTATCACCCATCTGCCACAGGTGGCATCACAGGCGCATCATCATTTGCGTGTCGAAAAACAAACCCTGAAAAAACAGACCACCAGTCAGGTAGTTGCACTGGACGACGAACAACGTCGTCAGGAAATTGCCCGCATGTTAAGCGGTGTCGATATCACCGAGCAATCATTAGCACACGCCGATGAAATGCTGCAACGCGCGCAATCAATTTAAAAAGAGGTCGTTGGCTTTTCACCTAAATTGCGGGATAGGCTGCATGTCTGCTTACTGCCAGAAAGAGACGTTGTTCGTCGTTCGTCGCTCGTTATTCGTTGTTCGTTATTCGTTATTCGTTATTCGTTGTTCGTTAAAAGCGAAAAACATGAAAACAAGCAATGGTCACGTAGCTTCTACCGTTTCTTTGTTTTTTACGAATGACGAACGACGAATAACGAGCAACGTCGCCTTTGACTGGCGACATTTAACAGTTTTCATGGCGCGCTGTCACCCAACACAAAAGATAATCTTAAGTGGAACCACTCTACTTAGCGTCAGAAAGAAACGCTAAGAATTTTTTACGTACAGCTTAACGAAAAAAGATCGCATAATGCGACCCATTCGCTACAGCAGGTCTAACAAGGAGAAACGTCTTCTGCCTGAAAGCCTTTATCACTTTTAACAACGGTAAACTCGACAGTTTGACCATCCGCTAAA
>VAPG01007800.1_pt1 | contig 9951 bp, 12 predicted proteins | sample 3393851 | NCBI WGS metagenome assembly VAPG01 (sample SAMN08290438, study PRJNA428436) | hydrothermal vent metagenome | isolation source: Deep-sea hydrothermal vent chimney | place: Atlantic Ocean: South-mid Altantic Ridge | depth 2194 m m
AAAGTCGGTTATCTGAGCAAGCATTTTCAACTTATTGAGCATTTAACGAATTGTAATCAGTGGAATCAATAAGTTAAGTTTGTGCTGCGTCACGCTAAGTGGTTGATTCGTTTAATGTGCTACCCCTTAAGTAAGCGGCATTGGTGCCGGAGGGATTATTTTTTAACCACTTCTTTACCACAACATAAGTTTTTGTTTTGTTGTTTTTAATCCCCGTTTCACTTGCTGAATTTCCCAGTGTTGGTAGAGCAAAAATGATAGTGAGTGGCCTGTTAGCCTTGTGCGCCCGGACGGCGCATCAAGGCGGGTTCGTTGGCAACACTGGGAAATTCAGGAACCCCGAATGCTTTTTTCGGGGCAAGTGATGCGGGGCGGCCTTTTCTGGGTACTCTTTTGGGCTGTAGCAAAAGAGTACCTCGCCCGCGGGGCGAGACCCGCAATGCCTAACAAAAGCACTCCTACAAATATTAGCCAACGAAACCAGAAAAAGCTGCCTATGCATTCCCACGCAGGAGCGTGGGAACGAGAAACGCAGGAGCATGGGAACGAGAAAACTCTCAAAGTGATGAAACCGCGTGGGCACAAGAACGTGCCCACCCTACTTCTGTAATAGAGTCATGGCATTACCACTATGCTCAACACTCAAACGACTAAGAAAAGTCATGCCAAGTAAAATCGGCCCGGGATGATTGCCATCAATCACAAACGCCTCAACATTTCGCTCCGTAATATTGCCAACTGTCACCGACTTCAGGCGAAGCCGATACGCCTTTGCAAAGCCTGACGCTGTACTAACACCCGCCGGTTTGCCGATTTTATCGTACTGAATGCCCAGCAATTTCGCCTGTTCAACGTTCATCGATACTGCACTGGCACCCGTGTCCACCAGAAAACGCACTGAACGGCCATTGATGCTTCCGAAGGTCATAAACATACCGCCGGAATTAACATAAATAGTTTCTTTCTGTGATTTACGTTTGGTAAACGAAGTACTTATGGTGTTGCCCGCATTGCCCATATTATACTGTTTCTGCTTGCCATCGATTTCCAGAACAGCACCCCGGCTGTTGGCAGAAATAACTTTGACACCTTCCGGACTGGTCTGACCAACCGCGAGGATATGGCGTTTTCCATCGATCATCAAAACTGCTTTATTCGAAAACAGCGCCTGCACTTCCAGTTTTTCAATCGCGTAGGCATTTACCGAAAACAACAGAGAAAGATAAGCGGCCAGCGGCAGGATTTGTTTTTTCATAAAACTCAGAACATAAAATATTCGATCAGTAACAAACAGCATAGACTAATAACACCGGCGATGACATCATCCAGCATAATTCCAAAACCGCCGTGAATGTTTTTATCGAACCACGAAATCGGCCACGGCTTGGCGGCATCAAAAAAGCGGAACAGGGCAAAACCTGCCAGCATCCAGTACCATCCTGCCGGTACCAGCATCATGGTGATGAGAAAACCGGCGACCTCATCATAGACAATGCCGGAGTGATCATGTACCTGTAGTTTTTTTGCCGCGTAACCACAGACCCACGAACCAGTGAGCAGTACAAACAGCGTTACCAGCACATAAACAAGAAACGTTTGTTGTTGCAGAAAATAAACCAGCGGCACGGTGAGCAAGGTGCCAGCCGTGCCCGGTGCTTTCGGTGACAGACCACTGCCCAGCCCCATGGCAACAAACACCACCGGGTCTTTTAATTCGCGAAAATGGACTTTTCTGTTTTTATCGGACATCTTTTTTATAAATGCTAAAAATGTTTGAAGCCGGTATCGGCAAAACTTTGTCGCTCACCATCGGCATTTAAAAAGTTTAATTCATTGCCTTCTGTTATTTCACCGATACAACTTAACAGCAGCTTATGTTGCCGTGCCAGTTCAATAACGGCTGCTTCATTTTTTTCACTGACGGTAAAACACAGTTCATAATCATCACCCCGTGTTAGCAGCATAGCCCAGTCTGTTTTTGCTTCATTGTATTTTTCAAAATAGTAAGACGAGGCAGAAGACACCAGGATTTTCGATAGAAAAACATTGGCACCACAAGTACTGGCTTTGAGAATGTGACCGAGGTCGGCGACCAGGCCGTCTGAAATATCGATGGCACAGGATGAATATGAAGCCAGCGCTTCTGCAAATGTTACCCGCGCTTCAGGACGATTAAGTTTTGTAATGCAGGGCTGCAACTGCTCATCATCAATATTATTCAATACAGCATGCAAACCAATCGCAGCATCACCGAGGTGGCCGCTAACAAAAACTTTATCAGCCACTTTTGCCTGGTCACGACGCATTATTTTTTCTTTATCACACAAACCCATGACCTGCACGGTAATCGACAAATGCCCTTTCGTGGTATCACCGCCGATCAGGCTGACATTAAAGCGTTTTAGAACATCGGAAAATGTTGCTGAAAATTTTTGCAGCCAGACTTCATCAATGTCTGGCAGAGAAATCGCCAGCATCAACCACGCCGGTGTTGCACCCATCGCTGCCAGGTCACTCAGATTGACCATGATGGCTTTGTAGGCGATATCTTCAGGAGTGGTTTCTACCGGGAAGTGCACGCCGGAGATCAGCGTGTCGGTGGTTATCAGCAGTTGTTTATTTGCCGGCACAGATACGCTGGCACAATCATCGCCGCCAGCGATTAATACATCGTCCCGCATATCGGGAAAGGTGAAATACTTCTTTATGATGTCGAATTCGCTATTCATAAATTATGCGCCATTCGGAATAAAGAGAAACCCGGAAAAAATCCTGAGCTACGAACTGGCCGTCAGGATTTTTTTGCTTGCGTTTCGAGCTGGCGAATTTCTTTTGCGACTTTATCCAGCACTGCGTTAACAAAAGTATGGCTTTTTTCTGCGCAAAACTCTTTTGCAATATTGACCGCTTCGTTCAGCACCACACGATAAGGAATATCCAGACGATTGATGAACTCGTAAGTTGCCAGCCGCAAAATCGAACGTTCAACCGGGTCTACCGACTCCACGGTTCGCGTCATGTATTTTTCCAGCAGCGGATCGAGTTCGCTGATTGAGGAAGCCACACCGCTGACCACCTCGGAGAAAAATGCCGGGTCCAGCTTCGCCATATTATTTTCATCAACAAACTGCTGCTTGATGTCAGCAATACTATCGCCCGTCATTTGCCACTGGTAGATGGCCTGCATGGCCAGGCGGCGTGATTTACCGCGTGCTTTGGCAACGCTCTTCTGCGCCGGTTTTTCATTCTCAGAGTTATTGGAATCAGACATCAGACGCTACAATATAAAGGGTAAATAACAATTGACCTAATCCAGCTGCTTGAAGACATTGACCATCTCGATAGCCACTGCTGCAGCTTCCGCGCCTTTGTTACCGGCTTTTGTGCCGGCACGTTCGATGGTCTGTTCAATATTTTCTGTGGTCAGGATGCCGTTGATGATCGGCATGCCGTGATCCAGTGCGATGGCAGACAGGCCTTTGGCCGACTCGTTCGCGACGATGTCGAAATGCGGTGTCGCACCACGGATAATTGCGCCCAGAGCGATGATCGCGCTGTAGTTGCCGGACTGTGCTAGACCCTGCACGGTGACCGGCAGTTCGAATGCGCCGGGCACGCGAACAACCGTGATGTCAGATGCTGCTACGCCGTGACGCAGTAAAGTATCCATGGCACCTGCCAGCAAACTCTCAACAATGTAACCATTAAAACGTGCGACAACAATCGCGAAACGTCCGTCTGTGTATTGCAGGCTGCCTTCAATTATTTTAGTTTCACTCATGATCTTTCTCTTAATAATAATTTAATTTTTTAAACGTCTTTACCGGAAAGGTAATCTACCACTTCCAGACCGAAACCGGCCAGACCGTGGATCACTTTCGGTGCGGTCATCAACTTCATTTTCTTCACGCCGAGGTCCATCAGTATCTGCGCACCGGCACCGTCGGTTCGAATGTCCGAAGGCTGTTTTGTTTTAACAATATTATCCTGAGCGGTATCAGCATGTTCAGCCATCCACTGTAATATAGAGGCATCTTCATCCGGCAGGCTCAACACAACCACCACGCCCTGCTCTGCTTGCGCCACCTGTTTCAACGCGTCCTGTAGCGGCCAGGCTTTTGAATCCTGCGAACCGAACGCATCGCTTAAGGCATTTTTCATGTGCACACGTACCATCACAGGCTCGTCCGAATCGATGCCATTTTTAGCATTGAGCAGCGCATAATGGGTTAATGCGTCCAGGCTGTTGCGGTAGGCGATTAATCTAAAGTTGCCATAGTCTGACGGGAAGTCACACTCTGCAATACGTTCGACGGTTTTTTCGTTTTTAAGGCGATAGCTGATCAGGTCTTCGATGGTGCCGATTTTCAGATTGTGTTCTTCGGCGAATTTTTCCAGATCGGGACGGCGTGACATGGTGCCGTCTTCGTTAAGAATTTCTACGATCATCGCGCTGGGATCAAGACCAGCAAGACCGGCCAGATCACAACCGGCTTCGGTATGACCGGCGCGGGTCAGTACGCCGCCCAGTTGTGCCATCAAAGGAAAGATATGACCGGGTTGCACGATGTCTTTTGCGGTGGCATCGGGTTTTACCGCCGCCGCAATTGTCACTGCACGGTCAGCCGCAGAGATACCGGTAGTGACACCTTCAGCCGCTTCGATCGACATAGTGAAGTTGGTGCTTTCCAGTACATCGGTGCCGTGAATCATCAGCGACAGATTTAACTGCTCGCAACGTTGCTGCGTCAGAGTTAGACAAATCAGACCGCGACCATAACGCGCCATAAAATTCACATCATCGGCGGTCACCGCAGTGGCGGCCATCAAAAGATCGCCTTCGTTCTCGCGGTCTTCGTCATCCATGATGATAACCATCTTGCCCTGGCGGATGTCTTCGATAATTTCTTCTGTTGTATTTAACTTCATAATGTTTTTCTGTATTAAATTCTACTTGCTTCGTAGGGTGGGCAAGCTTTTTTGCCCACGTGTTATATAAATAGTCCGATACCGCGTGGGCAAAAAAGCTTGCCCACCCTACTTCGAGAAACTATCTGACAAAGCCTGCTTTGGCCAAACTTTCCAGCGTAATGCCGCCGCCTGAATCATCGTCCTGTTTCAACAATAATCTTTCCAGATAACGTGCGATTAAATCCACTTCAAGATTGACCCTGGTACCCGATTTGTAATTTTTTATGATAGTTCTTTGCTGCGTGTGCGGAACAATGTTGATTTCAAAATCAGCATCGGTAATTTTGTTGACCGTCAGACTGGTGCCATCGATGCAGATCGAACCTTTCATTGCGATGTAATGCTTCAATTCATCCGGTGCTCTGACGACATATTTGATCGAACGCGATTCATCTTTCACTGAAATTATTTCACCCAGACCATCAACGTGACCGCTGACCAGATGACCGCCGAGACGGGTGGTCGGCAACAGGGCTTTTTCCAGGTTCACTTCACTGCCGGCGGCGAGATCTTTCAGGCTGGTCAGGGTAATGGTTTCATTCGATACATCGGCGACAAAATGTTTGCTGTCAAACTCAACAGCAGTTAAACAAACACCATTGACTGCGATACTGTCGCCAAGTTGCACATCACTCATATCCAGTGTACCAACGTCGACGTGCAAACGCATGTCGCCGCCGACGGGTTCAATGTTTTTGATACGGCCAACTGATTCAATAATCCCGGTAAACATAATCTTTTCTTACTTGCTCTGTAGTTCGGTGACGTAACTGGATAACGGCATGGACGAAGCGTTGTTAAATTCCGCGCCAGCAGCAACACCGGCGTGCGCCACTTGTTCGGCACTGGCCGCACTATCGTAAACCGCGAACATCGCGCCCAATGCATATTCCGCACCGGAGCCTATCGCCCAGAACTTATTATACTCGGTGACTTCACGCAGTGAATGCACTCCGAAGATACCAAACGGGTTGGCGATCAGCGCGTCGATCTGGGTGGATTCGTAAGGATCATCATCTTCGTCTTTGGCGTTAAGAAAATATTTTTGTTTCAGAATCGGATGCAATGTGCGAAACGATTCAAAAATCGACAGCCGTGATGAAAGATCGATGTCGATTTTTTTATCGACAATTTTTTTGCTGGCAAACACACTTTCCAGCACCAGCTGATGCGCGGCGCTGCCGACGATACCGAGATAGTTTTCATCAAAACGCAGGACTTTATCGTGCGCAGCATCGTATACCGAACTTAACTTCAGGTCGCCAAAACTGGTCAGGCTATCCGCCGCGATACATACTTTCCCTGCTTTTTTTACTGCTACAACTGTCGACATTTATGACCTCATCTGTTCGAATATTTTAACGCGCAGTTTCCGGCTGCGCGATGATTCGAATGTCTTTACCGATAGAATGCACGTCTTTTATATTCAGTGAAATTCTATCTTTCATGTTTTCTAATCCGGGCAAATGAAACAATCCTTTGGCATTGTCACCCATAATGTGCGGTGCCATATAAATAATGATTTCATCAACGAGGTCATTTTTTAAAAGAGCACCGCATAAAATCGCACCGGCTTCGACGTGAAGCAGGTTGATTTCTTTTTTCGCCAGATCGTCCATCAAAGCGAAAAGATTTATTTTGCCAGCCAGCGTTTCACACTTTTCTATTGTAAACGGATAGCTGTTTTTGTTATCCATATCAACTGTGGTGTATACCAGACACTCGCCTTCAAGCGCGGCGATCTTCGCCTGCACCGGCATTCTCAGCTGACTGTCCAGCACGATGCGTTTGGGCTGACGCACTTTATCAACCCCCAATTGCTGCGCGCTGAAGCGAACATTCATCGACGGATCATCCGCCAATACAGTACCGATACCGGTTAATATCGCCGAACTTTCCGCGCGCATACGCTGCACGTCATTGCGCGAAGCGTCGCTGCTTATCCATTTGCTCTCGCCCGAAGCCATCGCAGTGCGGCCATCCAGACTCATCGCCAGTTTGACCCGGACAAAAGGCCGGCCGCTTTCCATGCGTTTGATAAAACCCGGATTCAATGCCCGCGCCTGCGCTTGCAGCAAACCGTGTTCGGTTTCGATGCCTGCGTCCTGCAATTTTTTCAGGCCACTGCCGGCCACCTGCGGGTTCGGATCCACCATCGCCGCCACCACTTTTTTCACGCCTGCTTTAATCAGCGCATCAGCGCACGGTGGTGTTTTTCCGGTATGACTGCACGGTTCCAGCGTGACATAAACCGTGGCATCTTTTGCCTGCTCACCCGCCTGTGCCAGCGCGTTGATCTCGGCGTGCGCTTCGCCGGCACGTTGATGCCAGCCTTCGCCGACGATCTCGTTATTTTTTACAATAACGCATCCCACATTCGGGTTGGGGTCGGTGCTGTACCGTCCTTTTTTTGCCAGCCGTATGGCATGCTGCATATATTTGACACGGTTGTTCATGTGACGTTACATTCTGCATGTTCAAAAAACATTCGGCTTAACGTTTTTTCTTGGTCGCTTTGGTTTTCTCGATTTTTTCGATGGCATCACGAAACGCATTGACGTCGCTAAAATCGAGATACACCGAAGCAAAGCGGATGTAGGCCACCTGATCCAGCGCCAGCAATTCTTCCATTACCAGGTTGCCGATCACTGCCGAATTGATTTCACGCTCACCCGCTGCCAGCAACTGATGCTTGATGCGGTTCAACGATTCGTCGATCTGCTCGGTACTGACCGGTCTTTTTTCCAGCGCGCGCATCACACCCGCGCAAAGCTTTTCTTCCTTAAACGGCATGCGACTGCCATCCTGTTTGACGATGCGCGGCATGTTAAGTTCAGCCGTTTCATAGGTGGTGAAACGTTCATTGCATGACGCGCATTCACGACGCCGGCGAACCTGAACGCCATCGTTGGCTAATCGCGAATCGATGACGCGAGTATCAGGGGCTGAACAGAAAGGACAGTACATGTTTAATGTTTAATGTTTAATTTTTAATTTTAAATTTACAACTTTAATCAAGATTCATAAACCGGCAGGCGTGCGCAGATCGCGGTGACTTTTTCACGCACGCTGTCGACGACAGCGCTATCGGCCACATCATTCTCGATGCTGTCGATGATGTCGCACATCCAGGTTGCCAGATCGGTAGAGTCCTGTTCATTAAAGCCACGCGTGGTCATCGCCGGTGTACCGACACGGATGCCACTGGTGACAAACGGTGATTGCGGATCATTCGGCACCGCGTTTTTATTCACCGTGATATGCGCCTTGCCCAGTTCGGCTTCGACCACTTTTCCGGTCAGGCTTTTTGGTGTCAGGTCCCACAGGAACAGGTGGTTGTCGGTGCCGCCGGAAACCACTTTATAACCGCGATCCAGTACCACTTTCGCCATTGCCTGCGCATTCACAATGACCTGTTTCTGGTAAGTCGTAAAACCCGGCTCCATGGCCTCTTTGAATGCCACCGCTTTAGCCGCGATAACGTGCATCAACGGCCCGCCCTGGGTGCCAGGGAAAATCGCAGAGTTCAGTTTTTTCCCCAGGTCTTCATTTTTCAGTAAAGAATTCTCGCCAACAACGATGATACCACCGCGTGGACCACGTAATGTTTTATGCGTGGTCGAAGTCACCACGTCAGCGACACCGACCGGATTAGGATACAGACCCGCTGCGATCAAACCGGCAACATGTGCCATGTCGACAAAAAGAAAAGCACCACAGGAATCAGCGATTGTGCGGAAGCGATCCCAGTCCATCACCTGCGAGTATGCAGAAAAACCGGCCACGATCATTTTTGGTTTGTGTTTATCGGCCAGACGTTGCACTTCATCATAATCGACCAGACCAGTGTCGTTGTTCAGACCATACTGCACCGCGTGATAAATTTTTCCTGAGAAGCTGACGTGTGAACCGTGAGTCAGATGGCCGCCATCCGCCAGTGACATGCCCAGAATGGTGTCGCCCGGTTTACACAGCGCCATATAAACCGCCGCGTTAGCCTGCGAACCGGAGTGCGGCTGCACGTTGGCATAACCGGCACCGAATAATTCTTTTACGCGATCGATAGCCAGTTGCTCGGCGACATCGACATTTTCACAGCCTCCATAATAACGACGCGCGGGATAACCTTCTGCATATTTGTTGGTGAGCACAGAACCCTGTGCCTGCATGACGCGCTGGCTGGCGTAATTCTCTGACGCGATCAGCTCAATATGTTCTTCCTGACGCTTCACCTCGTGCTGCATCGCAGCCCATAAAGCCTCATCGTAACCTTCAATCTTTGTATCTTTGGGGAACATGCAAACTCCTAAATGAAACAACACCTTGTCGCAGGTGCCGGTGACTATAAAAATTGGCGCAATCTTAGCAAAAAAGCGGCATATCGTATATCAATAACTTAACGGCTAGAAACGATAAATATGGCTGATAAATGAAGAAACTTTCAAGCACGAACAAAAGTGATTTAGATCACGCCTTTATTTTGCAGATAAAACGCCAGCAACACAGCAAAAAATTCTGAATTATACGAATAAAATCAAATAGATAAATTCTGTTATCTACAGATTCACCCGGGGTATGCCCTTAACGACACACCTGCATTTTTCAGCAACACGGCGATTGTGACTGAGACGACAACCGGCAGCTTACTGCCGCCTGAATTTTAGCTAAAGATTTGACGCAGCCCACCGATATATACAGCAGTTCACACGTATGCAATAAGTTATTCATCAATACAAATCACTTCCAACGGCTTAACCATCCATTCATAAAACAATCGGGAGCTTTAAACAGGGTTAAATTATGCAAGCAAATATGCCGGTCACAAACCGTGAAATCGAGATTAAAAACACTTCATTACTGGTTTCAAAAACAAATCTACAAGGCGTTATCAGCTACTGCAATAAAGATTTTATAGACATCAGTGGCTACAGTGAAAACGAACTGACAGGGTCTAATCATAATTTAATTCGTCACCCTGAT